>OFML01000004.1_pt1 | contig 303088 bp, 258 predicted proteins | sample 1541831 | NCBI WGS metagenome assembly OFML01 (sample SAMN04209237, study PRJEB22552) | human gut metagenome | biome: gut; material: feces | host: Homo sapiens | place: USA: Oklahoma | reverse complement strand
ATATTCTTCTCTCAATCGCTCAACTACCCCGTGCCACTTTCTACTACCATCTGAAACGGATGAACAGTGCAGATAAGTATAAAGCTGTCAAAGCGGAGATCACAACCATCTACCACGAAAACAAAGGAAGATACGGCTATCGCCGGATCACGGCAGAACTTCGCAAGCGTAAATTCTCTCTGAACCACAAGACTGTCCAGCGGCTTATGAAGGAGCTGGGCTTGGTTTGCCGTGTCAGGATGAAGAAGTATCGTTCTTACAAGGGTGAAGTGGGCAAAATCGCACCAAATCTGCTGAATCAGAATTTCCATGCCGAAAAGCCGAACCAAAAATGGGTCACCGATGTGACGGAGTTCAGTTTGTTCGGAGAAAAGCTCTATCTCTCGCCCATCCTCGGCTGGCAATACCGGCACAGGCAGTACCAGCGAATGCTCCGCGAAAAGGGCATCCGGCAGAGTATGAGCCGAAAAGGAAACTGTCTGGACAATGCTGTGATAGAAAACTTCTTCGGGCTGCTCAAAAGTGAACCACTGTATTTGCAGGAATTCCGTTCCGTGGAGCACTTCAAACTGGAACTGCTCGAATATCTGGATTACTACAATAATCGCAGAATCAAAGCAAAGCTAAAGGGCTTGCCGCCTGCAATTCACAGACAGCAAGCCCTTTCGGCTGCTTGAACAATTTTTACTTCAAAATATTGTCTAACTTTTTGGGGTCACTTCATTTCTGGTCGGATGTTTTTTAGAAAGATTCTGTGATTCAATATATACAGGCAAGCATGAAGAGATTAGTATATCAAGGGTAATGCGATACTTTGGAGGATAGGAATTGGGGTGTATCCACTACATATTTCAAAATGGATTGGGGGAGAAAAGTTACGGTTTCCGTTTAGTTTTCCAAGAAAATGAAGATTCTTTAAAAAGTTCACATAACTTTCGGAATGGAAGACGACTATTTTGGTTTAAACAGAAAGGGATACGAATAAGCATAACAAATGCTGATAGATAAGCGTGAATATACATCTATATTCACTTGTATACAAAATAAAATCCTATCAGAAATGATAAAAAAAGAAAAAGAACACAGTTCATCGGGGCATATACAAAACTATCAAATGAGCGTGCAGAATTGAAAAAGAAACAAAAAATAACCACATAATATCAGGGTATTTGTGATAACTTTGTATGTATAGAAAAAATGAATGATAGACAATAGTTCAATTATAAAAAACTATTGGACGGTCATGGAAGATGATGTTATCTTGATATAGATATAATGTATATAATTGAATGCTCTTACTGTAGGCATTAACTATAAATCTATGGGTTGTTGTTGAATGGAGGGGTTTTGTGTCGAAATCAACTGATCTTTCCTGTTTGTTGGCAGAGGCTCTTTTGGGAAACAAAGGAGAACGGGTTCCATGTATTTGTCCGGGTGGAATGATGAACATGATTACATCGGAGATGATGGGAGCCTGTTCATCTTTCTGGCCGAAAGCGCACGTGGATGCAGAGACGATGGCAAAGCTGGCAGAATTTCCGTACAAGAATAGACTGTTTGACAATATTGGTGTACCATTCTGCATGACTGTGGAAGCTGAGGCGATGGGTGCGAAGGTGGATTTGGGCGACGAATTCACAGAACCGCGTGTTTGTGAATATGCGATTGGAACCGTTACAGAATATAACAAGCTTCAGCCTATCCAAATGGACGAGGGACGAAGAAAGGTGGTTTTAGATGCCATTCGTTTGCTGTGCCGATCCAGCCCGGATGCAGCTATCATTGGAAATATAACCGGTCCCATCAGCACAGCATCCTCCTTAATAGATGCAAATGTGTTTTATCGGGAACTGCGCAAGGAAAAGGCAGCGGCACATGCTGCACTGGATTTTGTTACCGAGCAGCTGATTGCCTTTGGAAAAGCGCAAATCGAAGCAGGCGCTGAGTTTATTGCCATTGCAGACCCCAGTGGCACCGGTGAAATCTTGGGACCCAAGTTATTTGAAGAGTATGCTCTGCCTGCACTCAACCGCATGTGTGAGGAGTTAAAGCCACTTTGTAAAGGGGTGATTGTGCATATCTGCGGACAGCTGCGTACCATTTATCCGCAATTGGCAAAGCTTAAATGCAGCGGTTTAAGTGTGGACGCGGTGGTAAATATCAAGGAGCTGAGGAAAAATCTTCCGAACATGGCAATTATCGGAAATATCAGCACCTTTGCTCTGGCAGGCGGAAATGCAGCTGTCATCCAAAATCTGTGTAACAGCACCATAGATGGAGGGGTGGATGTGCTGGCGCCTGCGTGCGGGCTGGGGACCACCTCGACGGTGGAGAGCATTTCCATTATGATGAAAACAGCGATAGCGCGGATGGAGCAAAAGGAGAAGGCAGATGCTTAAAGTACAAAGTCATGGAGAGATGAACTTGCTGGATTGTTTGCGTTCATCGGGCATACTTTTGGAAAGTCCCTGCAATGGCAAGGGAATCTGCGGAAAATGCAAGGTCAAAATCTTGAACGGAGCGGTATCTGCTTTAACAGAACAGGAAAAGAGGTATTTGACCCGGGAGGAAATCGCCGGTGGAATCCGCCTTGCCTGCCTGACCATCCCGCAAGGAGAAGTGGAACTGAACGAACAGGGTCTTTTGCAGGAAAAGCCGAACAACGTTCTGGGAGGAGAAGCGGTCCATGTTGAGTTAAACCCTCTTTTAACAGTTGAACAGGTAGATGTAACAAAACCGACGTTGGAAAATGGCTACTCCTTATCTCGGGCAATGGGAGACACTCTTTTGCGGGAAGCAGCTCCTCCGCTGTCACTGCTGGAAAAGCTGCCCGGTCTTGCACAGGAAAAACACTTGTGGAAGGTTTCTTATGCAGGAAAAAACATTGACCTTGTAAAGCAACCGGAACGATATGGACTGGCGGTGGATATTGGAACAACAACCGTTGCGGTTTCTCTGATCGACCTTGCCACAGGCGATGTTCGGGCGGAGGAGGGATTTGTCAATCCGCAGAAGGCGTTTGGGCTGGATGTATTAAGCAGAATCCATTATGATATGGAACACACCAACGGTGTGTTGGAGCTGCGAAGGGTCATTGTGGAGCGTTTACAGAAGGCAGCGGAAGAGATGGTCAAACGGGCAAACGTCGCTTTGGATGCCATCTACGAGGTGGTAGTGGGTGCAAATGCCACCATGCTGCACGCGCTCCTTGGGATTCCATTGAAGAGCTTAGGAACAGCACCGTACAGCAGTGTATTTACACAACCGGTTACTGTTTTGGCAAAGGAGCTGGGCTTTGCGCTCCATGACCAGACACGCCTGTACTGTATTCCTTCGGTTTCCACCTTTATTGGAGGAGATATTGTTTCTGGTGTACTGGCAAGCCAGCTGGACCGGGCAGAGGACACCGTCCTTTTGGTTGATATAGGCACCAATGGGGAAATTGTGCTGAGTCAGAAAGGAAGGATGTATTCCTGCTCGTGTGCAGCCGGTCCGGCACTGGAAGGAATGAATATTTCCTGCGGGATGCGTGCAGAACCGGGAGCGGTGGAGCACGTTACACTGGGTGATGAAGGGGTACAGCTGAAAACCATTTCCAACCTTCCGCCGGTTGGTCTTTGCGGCAGCGGTCTGCTGGAGGCAATCAGCCAGGTGGTAGAGAAAGGAATCGTCGGAAAGACCGGGAGAATCGTTGCAGAATCGGCTTTTGTTGATACCGATGAAGACGGAAAACGGCGGGTAGTCCTGGATAGGGAAAGAAGTATTTACCTGACCCAAAGCGACATCAGGCAGGTTCAGTTCTGCAAAGGTGCAATCCTGTCGGGAATCTTAACATTGATGCAGCGGTTGGGTTTGGAGGAGAGGGAGATTGACCGGGTCATTGTGGCAGGTCAATTTGGAAAGCATTTGAACCCGGAAAGTCTAACCGGGGCGGGCTTGATACCGGCTTCCTTAAAGGAGCGAATCAGCTACATCGGAAACTCCTCCATGATGGGGGCACATCTGTGTTTGTTGAATCAAAACGAGCGCAGACGAGCCGAGGAGGTAGCAAAAAACATAGAATATATCGAGCTTTCTGTTTCCCCGGGCTATGAAAAGCTGTTTACAAAGTGCTTGCAATTTGAGTGCCCGTAACTTGGAGGAAGATAATGGAAAAGTTTGTTTGTGTAAACGGGAGTGACCATCTGCAAATCCCCAGCTGTTTGTTGGAACAGCTATCGGTTGCGCATCCGCAGGACATTCATATGAATGCAGGTGTCATTTTCCAAGTGGCACAAGGGATGGAGCAAAGTGGGTGGATAAGACTGCCGTTTTGCAATACCCTTTTGGCAGAAGCGTTAGGGGCAATCCCTACTTTGTCGGTATCGGGAGCCAGAATCAAAGAACCTGCTTTTGCAAAGCCGGAGGAACTGATGACAATTCAGGTGCAGGAAACAGCAAGACTGTGTGCAATGTTTGAAGCGCTTGCGCAGCTGTCAAAGGCTGGGAAAAAGGTGGCTTACAATATCGAAGGACCGCTTACCCTGCTGTGTGCTCTGCTACCAATGAACAAGGTCTTTTCTGCACTGAGAAAACCGGTCGGCAAACAGATGCTTTCGCAGGTGGAGGAATGGATTGTTCGTTATGCGGAAATGGCAGTCGAGAGAGGAGCAAAAATCATTTCATTTGCAGACCCGATTGCAACGGTGGATATTTTAGGCAGTCAAATGTTTGTGAATCAGTATGTCCCATGCCTGCTTCAGTTGCTTATTCGGTTGCAGGAGAGATTTCCAGACACAGTGATTCATCTTTGCGGAAAGTTGACGCAGTCCCTGATTGACACAAAACAGTGTACACTCACCCGATGGGAAGGGCAGAAGGGACAAAGCTATGGGCAGACTTTGACAGAGTTTTGCGGCGAAGGAGGAATTGTAGGGCATTATTGTCTCAACTATCTTGGAGCGAGCAGAAATTACCTGGAGTTAATCGATTTTACAGAAAAGAGGAACGAAAATGAACGATAAGGAAAGATTGTTGTCCGAAATGGACCGATGTGTAGTAGAAATGGAAGACGAAGAGATCGTAAACGTTGCCAAGGAATATGTGGATGCCGGCTATGATGCGTATGAAGGCATCACCGAAGGACTGAGCAAGGGAATGGAAAAGGCAGGGGAGCTGTATGAGGAGGAAGAATACTTTGTTCCTGAGCTTTTGATTTGCTCTGATGCTATGTACAACGGTCTGGAGGTCCTCAAACCACATCTCAAGAGAGAGGGAACAGACCATAAAATTCCGGTCATCATCGGTGTAGTAGAAGGTGACACCCACGATATTGGAAAAAACCTGGTCAAGATTATGATGGATACTGCCGGATTTGAAGTATACGATTTGGGCAGGGATGTTCAGATTTCGGATTTTGTTCAGAAGGCAAAGGAAGTCAAGAGCGGGATTATCTGTATGTCTACTTTGATGACAACCACAATGCAGAATATGAAGTGTGTTATTGATCAGCTGGTTTCTGAGGGAATCCGCGATCAGTTTAAAATCATGGTAGGCGGTGGTCCGCTTTCCAAAAACTTCTCAGATAAAATCGGAGCGGATTGTTACACAGCCAATGCAGCAGAAGCGGCAAAGGTAGCTCAGAAATTGGCGGCGGAATTAAATAACTAACAGGATGGACACAACCTGCATGTATGTTTTGAGTGGGAAAAAGCAGCAATACAGGTTGTTTCTATAAATTTAAATTGAGGAGAGTATCTATGAAAAAAATTCTGAGTATGGTGCTTGCGGCGGTTATGTGCGCAACCATGATGGTCGGCTGTGGAGGTAGCCAGAAACCTGCCGAAACAGATAGCAGCAAAGAGCAGCAGTCGGTAGAGGCGGAGGCAAAGCCGGAAGAAAAGGCAGAAGTGGAAGAAAAGTCTGAGGAAACACAGAAACCAAGTAAAACAGCAGATCCGAATAAGAAGGATATTAAATTTGGTATCACCTCCAGCTTTAGAGATTTCACAGACTACATTCCAGAGAAGATGGCACAATGGGGATACAATGTTGAGATTATTGAATTGGACAGCCCAGTGGTAGCCAATACTGCTTTGGTGGAAGGTTCAGTCGACGTTAACTACATTCAGCATCTTCCATATCTGTTGGCATATAACGAATCCAATGGAACAAAATTGCATCCATGTGAACCATATATCATGTCCTCCATGGATTGCATTGCGTCCAAGAAATATAAAACCCTGGAAGAAGTGCCGGATGGAGCTTCTATCGCAGTTGCTGATGATGCTTCGAATCTTTCAGTAAACCTGCAAGATTTGGAATCGATTGGCTGGTTGAAGCTCAAAGAAATCCCGGAGGGAAGCTTATATACAACATTTGATATTGTCGAAAACCCAAAGAATCTACAGTTGGTTGAGATGGATATGTTTTCCCGTTTTTCCGCAATGGAAGGGGATGTTGATTTAGCAATGAGCTTTTTCAGCAATACTTCTCAAGAAAAATATAACTTCAATCTGTTGAAATTATTTGATGAGAATATCGCGTATCCACAGGTCGTTGCAGTTCGTGAAGAGGACAAAGATGCACAGTGGGTCAAAGATTTTATGGATGCCTTTACCAGCCAGGAGCAGGTAGACCGAATCAATGAAAAAAATACCCCAACACTGTCGTGGAAGATTTTGTTTGAAGTGAAAGAAGATAGTGCTTCGTTAGAAAAAAGTGAAGAAAAATCCAGAAAAGCTGACCCAAATAAGACCACAATTAAACTAGGGGTTACTCCGAGTTTTGAATATTACATAGACTATATTCCTGAAATGATGGGAGAATGGGGATACACAGTTGAAGTTGTAAGTTTGGATAGCCCGGTTGCAGCCAATACAGCTTTGGCGGAGGGTTCCATTGATGTCAACTATTTCCAGCACCTTCCATATTTGCTGGCATTTAATGAATCGAACGGAACTAGGCTGCATCCGTGTGAACCATACATCATGTCTTCAATGGATTGTATTGCATCGAAAAAATATAAAACATTAGAAGAAGTGCCGGACGGGGCTTCGATTGCTGTTGCAGATGATGCCTCCAATCTCTCTATCAACCTGGAAGATCTGCAATCAATTGGCTGGCTGAAGCTCAAAGAAATCCCGGAGGACAGCCTATACACAACCTTTGATATTATCGAAAATCCAAAAAATCTTCAGTTGGTAGAGATGGACATGTTCTCCCGTTTTTCTGCTATGGATGGAGATGTTGATTTGGCTATGAGCTTTTTCAGCAACCAGTCGCAGGCAAAATACAATTTTAATTTGCTGAAGTTGTTTGAAGAGAACGTTTCTTATCCAATCATTGCAGTTGTTAGAGAAGAAGATAAAGAGACACAGTGGGTTGATGATTTCATGGATGCATTAGCAAGCGAAACACAGCTGGAGAGAATCGCAGAACAGAATAAACCAAGCCTTGCATGGAAAGTTTTATTTGAGGTAGCTGAATAAGCAGATAGATTAGGAAGAAGGATTATTCCTTCTTCCTAATCTATCATCTTTCAACGGTATTTTAAGATAGTGAAATAATAATCGGTACTGTCATTTGAGGAAGGTATCAGTATGATTGAAATAAACAAGCTTTGTAAATCGTTCGGCTCTTTGGAAGTGCTGAAGGATATTAGTTTGACGATTCAGACAGGGGAAATATATGGTCTGGTCGGCAGGAGTGGAGCAGGTAAATCAACACTTTTGCGGTGTATCAATGCTTTGGAACCATATCAGAGTGGAAGTCTTAAAATTGATGGGACAGAAATTAAAGATTTAAGTAAGCAGCAGATTAGGGAATTGAGAAAAGGAATAGGAATGATTTTTCAACAGTTTTCTCTGATAGAGCGGAGGAGCGTTTATAAAAATGTTGCTCTTCCAATGAAATGCTGGAAATATGATAAAAATATTATAGATAAACGAGTTCGGGAATTACTGGAATTGGTAGAAATTTCTGACAAAATAGATGCAAGACCTTCTACTCTTTCGGGCGGGCAAAAACAACGAGTTGCTATTGCAAGGGCGTTAGCTCTTGATTCACATATTTTATTATGTGATGAAGCCACCTCTGCGTTAGATCCGAAGACTACCCAATCGGTTCTTCATCTTCTTAGGGACATCAATCAAAAGTTGGGATTAACCATTATCGTAGTTACACATCAGATGGAAGTAGTTCGAGAAGTTTGTGATACGATTTCCATTCTGGAAAATGGTAAAATTTCAGCAGCGGGTGCAGTTAAAGAGGTGTTTTTGCAAAAACCAAAAGCATTAATGACACTGCTTGGAAAAGAGGACCACACTTATCAGGAAGATGGAGAGGTAGTCTCTTTTATTTTGTCAACAGATCAATTGGATGCCATTCATTTTACGCATGATCAATTTGGAGCAAAAATACTTTCAACTAGCACAAATGACTACAAAGGATTGCCTTTTACAGAGGTTGTTGTTACCACGACACCCTCCAAAACAGAAGATTTGAAAAATTTTCTGAAAGAGCAAAAATTTTTTTACTATGCGGCAGGAGGACAAAACTAATGGAAAGGCTTTCTTTAGAGCAATATCTTACGCAAGTTATCTGGCCGGCATTTTTGACTACGATGACGGTTATGGCTTGGACAGTACTGATTTCTACTGTTGTTGGATTTATTCTTGCAGTTATTATGGATGTTTCAAAAGAGGATGGACTTCATCCTAATCCTCTGATTTCCCGTGTCATGGATTTTTTGATTAACTTAATTCGTTCTTTCCCATTTGTAATTTTGATGGTTTCTTTGATCCCGGTAACGAGATTTATCACCGGATCTTCTATTGGTGTTAAAGCGGCAATTTTTCCATTATGTATCACAATGTCGCCTTATATGGCACGATTGATTCAAGGACATATGGACCAAGTTAGCAGAGAAGCGATTGAGGCGGCAAAATCTTTTGGGGCTTCCACCTTTCAGATTATCTGGCATGTAATTTTGGTAGAAGCTATACCGGGAATCTCTTCTGTTATTTGCTTCAGCGCAGTGGCAGCATTGAATGCATCTACAACGGCTGGTATGGTTGGTGCAGGCGGCTTGGGAAACGTTGCGATTCGATATGGATATAACAACTTCAACGATACAATCATGTACTCCACTGTGGCGATTCTGGTAATATTGGTACAGCTTATTCAGTTTATCGGAAATAAAATTTATAATAAATTAAAATGATGTCAGGAGGTTCAATATGGATTACGCAACACTAAAAAGGGAAGCGGCAAAGTATCCTGATACGATGACAAGCATGGAGCGAATGAAGGCTTATGCGATGGGAGAGGTGGTTGACCACATCCCGTTCAGTACAGGTGGTCCAGATTCGTTTGTGCATCTGTACGGCTATACATTGGGAGAATACCGTCGTTCGATGGACGTACAGTTTGATGTTGCAGAACAGGCAAAGAGAGAGTTTGGCGGTAGTGGGATGTATGCAAACACCAATCTTTCCTTGCGTGGAGTGGGAGAAGCAGTCGGCTCAAAGGTGGTATACCCTGAAAATAGCACCGATTACATCAGTGAGCATGTTTTAAAGAATTATGATCAGCTGGATGATCTTGTTTTTGACCCGGAAACCAATCCGTTTTTGCAGGAGAAGATTGCTTGGGCAAAAGAGGTTCAGAAGAGGATGGATGGACGTTGTATGGTGGTGACCGGTGGTTCAGGACCGATGACGACAGCGATTTCGATTCGTTCACCGGAGATGCTGATGCGGGATATGATTCGTGATAAGGAAAATGCACACCGGTTGTTGGATTTTAGTGTCCAGTGTACTTTAAAATGGATCAAGTATAACCGGGAAATTTTTCCAAATGCAGTGGTTGGTCTGGCGGACCCGGCGACTTCTGGGAATTTGATTAGCAATAAGATGTTCCACGAATTTTCCAAACCACACTTTATGGATTTGCTGGCAGGAATTAAGGAAATTACCGGTTCAATTCCGGGGATTCACATTTGTGGAAAAACCAAGCATTTCTGGAAGGATTTGCCGGAAATGGGATTTCCATCCTTCAGCGTAGATAACTGTGAGGATTTGGCAGAATTGAAGGAAGCAATCGGGGATAAAATGAAGATTTCAGGAAATGTTCCTCCGACAACAGTCCTACAGAATGGTACGATTGATGATGTTATCGCTTCTGTTATAGAATGTTTAATTAAGGGAAGTGACAGCCCTTGTGGGTATTCTCTGGCGATGGGATGTGCCATTCCTTTGGGGACTCCGCGGGAAAATCTGGAAGCCTATATGTATGCTGCTCGACGATACGGAAGAGGAGCGCAAAAAGGAAAACTTTGCCGCGGATTGTATGAGGAAGGAATCCTGCATTAAGAGGATATACAGATAAAGTTTCAGGGCAAAGAATCTTTTTCGTTTTATCTGTTCGCAATGGCTTCATCCAATGAATGGAGAAACCTATAATACACACGACAATGACATTGTCCTGGTGTTTGACCTCCTTTCGGGAGATGAGCGACCTTTCATGTAAGCACAGTAAGAGGATATAAAATCAAAAGAGGACGATATGACTTTGGTCATATCGTCCTTTTGGTATTGCAAAAATTTTGTAAGGTGAAATCTTTTGCGGAGAATCGGGCATTTTGATTACGGCATGATGGAGTTTGCACCGTCTACGATTACGCTCTGACCGGAGAAGTAGCAGGAATCCGGTCCAGCAAGGAAAGCAACGACAGGAGCGATGTCGGTTTCGGAATCGCCAAAGCGTTTCATTGGGTTCAATTCCACCTGTTTTGCATATTCCTCCGGGAATTTTTCTGCCCAAGCTTTTGCAGCAGGAGATTCAGCGCCTGGCAGAACAACGTTGACACAGATGCCGTACTGTCCCCACTCTTTGGCTGCAATCTTGGTCAAGCCGCGCAGCGCTTCCTTGTTGGAGCCATAAGCCAGCTGACCAGCAATGCCGAACATACCGGTAGCGGAGGCGAAGTTGATGATTCTGCCTTCGTGTTGCTCTTTCATGTATGGGAAGGCTGCCTGCATATAGTTCAAAGAGCCAATCACACCGCTCTGCCATGCCTTGAGCATATTGTCGTAGCTGGTTTCTTCGACCGGTGCGGAAGGAACGATTGCCTGTCCATTGTTGACAACAACGTCGACAGTTCCATAGGCTTCTACGGTGGCTTTTACGACCTCTTCTACTCTTGCACGGTCGGCGGAGTCACAGCTCATAGCAAAGCCTTCGCCGCCGAATTCTTTGATTTCCTTGATGGTCTGTTCGATTGGCTCCAGACGGCGACCGGTGGCAACGACTTTGACACCGCGTTTGGCTAAACAAAGCGCAATTCCTTTTCCAATTCCCTGTCCGGCGCCGGTTACAATAGCAACTTTTTCAGATAATGGTTTCATTTTTAGTAATCCTCCTAGTGTGAAAATGATTCGGTCAAGATTGTTATGTTATAATCTTAACATAGATATTTTCCCTTTTCAATGAAAAAACCGGCATACAATCAAAATCGTGACTTCGCTTAAGTGTTAAGAGGGTTATTATCATATTTGTACAACAAATATGATGGATTTTGAAGGGAAATCAGCTTATCTCCTAAGAATGATCGTTAAGAATGACAAATTCCACCTTTTTGAATCAATAAAAAAGGCAGTCCCTGAAACGGGACTGCCGAAGGTTCAACAGGAAAAGCTGCTTTAAGCATTTTGTGCCTGTTGTCCGTTGGTGCGGAGCATATGGCGATAACAGTACAGCCAGATGAATCCGAGGACGATGCTGGTGACCGTCCAGCTCAGTGGGAAGCACAGATAGATGGTGGTCAGTGTGCGATGCATTGGGAAAATGAGCAGCAGCCACAACAGGCGCACGCCACAGATTCCGACAAGCATGACGATGGTGGGTAAAGAGGAGTAGCCCATGCCGCGCAGGGAAGAAACAAAGACATCGAGGATGCCGTTGAGGAAAAGGAACATGGACACCCAGAACAGGCGAAGCATACCGGCTTCTACGACAGCAGGGTCGCTGGTGTAGAAAGCAAGCAGCGATTCGCCGAAGAACCAGACCAAAAAGCCCATCAGCATGGCGCTTAAAGTGGTCAGCACCATCGAATGATTGAAGATGCTCTTGACACGCTTGAGATTTTGTGCACCAACGTTCTGGCTTGTGAAGGTGATGCAAGCCTGTGTGAAGGCGGACATTCCGATGTAGACAAAGTTCTCGATGTTGTTGCTTGCACTGTTGCCGGCAACAATGACCGAAGAGCCAAAGGAGTTGATGCTCGACTGAACGACTACGTTGCTCAAGGAGAATGCCATGCCCTGCAAACCGGCAGGTACACCGATTCGGATAATTTCCAGTGCCATTGCGCGGTCGATGCGCAGTTTGTGCAGGTCAAGATGGGTGGCGTCTGGCTCCTTCATCAGGGTGATGCACACCAGAAGGGCAGCCAGAGCCTGCGAAATGACGGTGGCAAGTGCAACACCGGCAACGCTCATCTGAAAGACGATGACAAAGACCAGGTTCAGGACCACATTGGTCATGCCGCTGACAAACAGGAAGAACAGCGGGCGTTTGGTGTCGCCTTTGGAGCGCAGAATCGAGGAACCAAAGGTGTAGATCAGACCGAAGAAGGCGCTGACAAAATAGATACGCATATACAGCTCGCTCATATCGATGATGTCGCTTGGGGTGGACATCAGTTCCAGCATCGGTCGGGACAGGAAAAAGCCCGCGACTACCAGAAACAAGCCACAATAGATCGACATGGCAATGGAGGTGTGTACCGATTTTTCAATCTTCTCGTGGTTTCCGGCGCCGATGTAGCGGGCAATCAGAACGTTACTTCCCATACTTAACCCATTGAACAATGCAATGAGCAGGAAGCACAGGGAACCGGTTGCTCCAACAGCAGCCAGTGCCTGCTGTCCGGCAAAGCGTCCGACGACGACGGTATCTGCCGCCTGAAACAACATCTGCAGCAGGTTGGTCAGCATCAGCGGAAGAGAAAAGACCCAAATGTTCGGGAGAAGCGGTCCGTTCAACATATCCACCGAGTTTGCTCTCATTTTTGCATAGTGTTTCCCTCACTTTCAAAAATACTGACCATATTATACTATACTTTTTGCAAGAATGAAACGCTTTTTTTACCATATTTTCGATTGTTTTGAAATAAACAAGCTTTTTTTAGCATAAAAATGCAGGATGGCAGGTCGATATGCTGCGACTTTTGTCGGTTCGAGGGCTGTCCGGCAGGATAAAAAGAAAAGGAAGAAAGCATACAGTAGAAAGGGAAGAGTAATAACGAATTTTACAAAAAATAAAATTTATAGTAGATTTTTCTGTTTAATTTGTTGCAAATTCCGGTGATGGTTGCTATAATAGGGGTAATTAAGCGCACAATTTTGCGCAGAACGAAATGCTTTAGAGAAAGGTGGTCTGTATGGCGTACAATTATCCGAAATTTGAAAAATCTGATTTCAGCGAGGAGTTTTTCGGGCATATTTTGCCGGACCCATACTGCGAATTAAAGCAGGCACTTAACCCGAAGGTTCTGGACTGGGTCAAACAGGAGAATGAATTTACCGACCGATGGTTTGACCAGAAGGAGCTTGCGGACAAAATTACAGAGCTGAAAAGTCAGAAACGACGTCCGTTGTACACGCAGATTGGAATGTGGAACGGAAAGCTTACTGCAACCAAACCGCAGGATGGAAATTTTAAGCTGGTTTGTCTGGACCGGCAGATGCAAAACGAGGAGCTGTTGTTTGAGCGGGACACCGTTCCAAATTATACAGCAAGCAGCCTGCGCGCCTGTCCAAGCGACCAGAAGCTGCTGATGGTACATGGTCTGTACGATGGAGACCCGCGCCAGAACATTTTGCTGATTGACAGCGAGAAGAGAACAATCCTTTCCACCATTCGGGATACCTTCGGCGCCAGCTGGTCGAAGAATCGGGCAACCGTTTACTATGTGGATACCCTTTCGGATTCGCAGGCACAGACCTGCCGCTCCCGCGTTTGTGCGTATGATGTTTACACCGCTACCCTTCGGGTGCTGATGGAGGACCGCGGCAATGCAATTTTAGGAAGTGTGAACGTTTCCTCCGACAAAAAGCATCTGATGGCAGAGATGATGGACGACTATTCTCACTTCCGTTATTTTGCCATTGAAGAGGAGAGCGGCAGCATCTGTGATTTGAGTCAAGGAAAAGGAATGCAGGTGGAGTACATTGACACCATCGACGACTGCCACTATTTTATTTCCAAAGAAGCCAGCACCCTCGGAGAGCTGCTCATGGTAGAAAAGGGACAGACCTTGCAGCAGGCAAAGGTCGTTCGAGCAGAGAAGACCGAGGTTTTGGACGGCGGATTCGTTCTGAACGGAAAGCTGTACCTGACGATGATGGACAATGTCAGCGCGAAAATCGTTTGCGTTGAGAAAGATGGAGAAACTGAAATCCCACTTCCTGCCAAGTTTGGAACCCTTTCTCTCTCGGGACGAACAGAAGACGCAGCTTACTTCACCTTTGAATCCTTTGCGTTTCCGCCGGTCCTGCTGCGCTTTGATGGAGAACGCATGGAGATTGCGATGCGCTCAAGCGACGAAAGCTATCCTGATGTGGTGGTGGAGCAGCTCTTCGCACCGTCCGAAAGCGACGGCAAGATGATTCCCTATTTTATGGTCCGCCGCAAGGATGTAAAGCCGGATGGACAGACACCGACCTGGATCTACGGCTACGGCGGCTACAACATCCCGGCACTTCCCTGGGCAACCGATAAGGTGGGTGGATTGGACATTGCGCGTTGGGCGATGCAGGGTGGAATCTATGTGATGGCTACCTTACGCGGCGGCAGCGAGTATGGAACCGGCTGGCATGAGGAAGGGATGATGTTCCACAAAAAGAATTGCTACGGCGACTTTTTTGGCGTTACCCAAAAGCTGATTGCCGACGGATGGACCAATCCGAAGAAGATTGTCATCTGCGGCTGCTCCAACGGCGGTCTGCTGGTATCGACCCTTGTGACCATGCGACCGGAGTTGTTCGGCTGTGTCATCGACTCGGTACCGCACACCGATATGATTCATTTTACCGAGGATGCAAGGGGACCGATGTACATCACCGAGTACGGCAACCCGCGGGAAAGCAAGGAGATGTTTGAGTACATCCTGAGCTATTCGCCGTATCACAATGTCAAGCAGACCTCCTACCCAAGCGTCTATATCCAGACCGGAGAGTGCGACAACAACGTCCCGCCTTATCACGGCAAAAAGTTTGCTGCGCGGATGCAGGAATGTAACCGGAGCGAAAATCCGGTTCTGCTGCGTGTTCTGGCAAAGGGAAGCCATGACCGCGGAAGCGGCGAAGCTTACTGGCAGACGATTGCAGAAGCACAGTTGTTTGTGAAAAAGGCGCTGGGCTTATAAACCATAAAAATCCTGCAAAAAGAAAGAGCCTCTGTCCATCGGTTTGTTTGATGGACAGAGGCTTTTTTACAGCTGCTTTGGATGAAAAGCAAATGTTTACTTGTCAGGATGGACATACAGCGTCTGGGTCGGGAAGGCAAAGCTGAGTCCCAAATCTTCCACAATCTGCATGATGCCGTAGTTGACCTGCTCCTTGATGCGCTGGAAGTCGGAGAAGGAGGTGGGCTTGGTAAAGTACATCAGCGAGATTTCCAGACTGCTGTCTTGAAAGCTGTTGAAGCGGATGACGGTGTCGTTGGCAAGAATCTCCTCGTTGGAGTTGACCATTTCGGTGATGCGAGCGACACATTCTTCCATCTTCTCTTTCGGGGTATCATAGGTCAATCCGATGGAGAAGGTGGCGCGGCGCTTGTTCATCCGGGACCAGTTGGTGATGGGAGAGGACACCAGCGAAGAGTTTGGTACAATCACCAGAGCGTTCGGGAAGGTGCGGATGCGGGTGGAGCGGAAGGTAATGTCCTCGACAACGCCCTCGATGTTTGGAGTAGAAATCCAGTCATCGACCGCAAACGGCTTGTCCAGCAGGATGACCAAACCGCCAAAGAGGTTCTGCGCTGTATCCTGTGCTGCCAGCGCGAAGGTCAAACCTCCCAGACCAAGACCGGTGATGATGGTGGTGACATTGGTTCCGGTTTCACTGAGGATAGCAATGGCGGCAAGGACAATCAAAAGCACCTTGAGAGCCTTTTTCAAAAAGGTCATCAGCGTTTTGTTGAGGTTGACATCCAGCTGTTCGTCCAGCTTGTTGCCAAAGCGGAAGAAGGAGTCGGAGGCACAGTCGCACAGCCGCAGAAGAATCCAGGTGACGATGATGATGACACTGATGCGGTACACCTTCAGCAGGAAATGCTCCATACCGGCAGAAGGATTCAGGTTGACCAGAGCCAGATAGATGCCGCTGGCGGCAAAAAAGCTCTTTAATGGGGTCAGCACAAAAGTCAGGGTGGAATGGTCGGCAATCTGGCGCTTGCGGTTGAGCAGCTTATCCAGCAGCTTGATAATCAGCTTGGTGACAGGAGACTTCAGCGTCCAGAACAGAATGAAAATCAAAATGGAGCCCAGTATACGGAACAGCAGGATATTGTTGGCAATGACATCGGCAATGAGTGTGAACAACGAGGAACACTTCCCTTCACATTTTTACTTTTTTAAAAGGTGCAAAATTGATATAGAAAAGTGTACCATTTTTTGCCCTTTTTTGCAAATAAAATTATTGGAAAACAGCGCTTAAACCCCAACCAATTCGCTGGCTGGGGTTTAAAACAAACAAAATCGGTTCCAGTGGGAGATTAACGGTTGTTTTTATCAGGAGAATCCACCGGTTCGTCATCAGATTTTGGTGGAGCAGCAGAAGGAACGGGCTCATTCTTTTGAGAACGTTTGCGGCGAATCAATCGAAGTACCCATATAATCAAGAGGATGACAACCGCCAGAAGCAGAAAGACCGGCAGATTGACCACCAGAAAGACCAGCAGGTTTTCAAAGAAGACCTTGATTCCGTACAGGGTGTTGGAAAGCCCGTTGGAGATGCGCTCGGGGATGGTGGTGGCGTTGGTCCCGCTGAGATTGCGAACCTCCTGCACATCCAGGTAGACGGTGGAGTAGTCCACCAGATTATCATAGGTGCGCAGCTGCGAGGACAGGGAATCCAGCTGTAAGCGGACCTCTGACAGCCGCGCTTCGATGGCAATGACCGTGTCGATGTTCTCCGCCTGTGCCATCAGCTCGAGCAGACGGTCATATTCGGTTTGCAGCGCCTGCTTGCGCGCTTCGGTGTCGGCGTATTCCAGCGAGATGTTTTCGCTGGAAAGTTGCTGGTTGGTGATGGTGCCGCAATCGTTGAGGCGGCTGATGAAGCCGTTGAGGTCCTTGGAAGGGATGCGCGCGGTGATGGAAGCATACTGATTGATGTAGTTGCCGCTGGCATCCGAACCGCCGGAAGAGGAAGAGCTTTCGATAAAGCCGCCCAGCTCGGATACCAGGGCAGAAACCTGCTGCAAGGTCTTGTCAAACTCCAGCGTTTCCATCGAAAGATTTGCGCGCCAGATGAGCTTGAGGTTCAATCCATCCGGCATGGAAGCCTGTGAAAGCGGGTCGCTGAGCATACTGTTGGCTTTGTCGGTAGGAGCTTCGGCTGCGGTGTTTTCATAGATGACCTCCTCTGCTTCGGCATCCATTGCCGTTTCGGATGATTGACCTTTGCTGGAAGCGCCGCAAGCGGTGAAGAGCAGCGAAAGGCTGAGCGCAGTCAGCAACGCCAGCAGACGGGTAGGCAGATGTTTCGTCATAAGGATTCTCCTTTCTGTCACAAGATGGACTTGATAGAAGCAGGATAATTTTTACGGTTCTATAAAAAAAGTGTCAAGTCAAAGGAAATTTTATGCATACGTGATACCATTTTTTACTTTTTGGTGAAGAAGGCAGAAATATCGAAGCTTCTTTGGTAAAAATATCAAAAGCTGTCGAACACCAGCAGGAAAGCGCAGTGCAGAGAAAGGAAAGTCTATACAAAAGGTCGATTTTGCGGTACAATCTATGCAGAAGAAAATGAAGTAAAGGGGGAGTTTTTATGAAACGAAGCAGCGGTGTCCTGCTGCACATCACCAGCCTTCCCGGTCGGTACGGAGTGGGGACGCTGGGAAACCATGCCAGGAGGTTTGCCGACTTTTGTCATCAGGCGGGACTGAGCTGGTGGCAGATTCTTCCGGTGGGACCGGCAGGCAATGGAAATTCCCCCTACCAGTCCGATTCGGTTTTTGCGGGGAACCCGGATTTGATCGACCTGGAGCAGCTGATCGAATGGGGTCTGCTCAAGCGCGAGGAATGTGACCGGCTGGACTGGGGAAGCCATGCGGATGAGGTATGCTTTGAAAAACTGCACCGCAATCAGCCGCAGCTGCTGCGCCTAGCCTTTGCACGGGCAAAGCAGGACAGCGCCTTGTGGGAGCAGGTACAACGGTTTGTTGCAGAGCAGGATTGGCTGGATGATTATGCACTGTATCTTGCACTCAAGCAGCAGATGGGAGGCAAGCCGTGGCAGCAGTGGGATGCTCCGCTGGCAAAGCGCGACCGACAGACATTAAAACTGTGGAAAGAACGATTGCAGGAGGAGATGGAGTACCACTGCTGGGTGCAATACCTGTTTTTTGAGCAGTGGGCGAAGCTCAAGGAATACTGCAATCGAAAAGGCGTGCGTCTGATTGGGGACATTCCGATTTATGTGGCGCCGGACAGCTGTGACACCTGGGTCAACAGTCGTCTGTTTGAGTATGATGAAGATTTTCACCCGCTGCGGGTGGCAGGCTGTCCGCCCGACTACTTTTCCAAAACCGGTCAGCTGTGGGGAAATCCGCTGTATCGTTGGGATGTGATGGAGAAAGAGGGCTTTGGCTGGTGGATTGCCCGCATCCGGGCGATGAGCCGCCTGTTCGACCTGACTCGCATCGACCATTTTCGTGGGTTTGCAGGCTATTATGCCATCGACGCAGACGCACCCACCGCAGAAAACGGAAGATGGGAGAAGGGTCCGGGCGAGAAGTTTTTCGATACCTTGTTTCAACAACTGCCCGATACGGCGCTGATTGCCGAGGACTTAGGCATCATCACCAGGGATGTGGAGCAGCTGCGCGACCACTACCGTCTGCCGGGCATGAAGATTTTGCAGTTTGCTTTTTCTGTGCAGGAGCAAAGCAGTTATCTGCCGCACAACTGTCCCAAGCGGGCAGTCATCTATACCGGTACCCATGACAACGACACCACCCGAGGATGGGCAGCTGCTCTCGACAAGCAGCAGCGCAGGATGGCGTCTGCCTATCTGGGAGTCAAAAAAGAGGCAGACTTTTCCTGGGCAATGATTCGGGCAGCGTGGAACAGCTGCTGTGAGCTGGCAATCGCGCCGATGCAGGACTTTTTGAACCTGCCATCGACCGCAAGGATGAATACACCGTCCACCGTCGGGGACAACTGGAGCTGGCGGATGCTGGAAGGTCAGGCGGACAAAAAGCTGGCAAAACAGATCAGGCGGCTGAATCAGGCAAGCTGGCGGATGCCGCAGTACAAGACGGGCATCCGGGCAAAACAGAAGGAAAAGCAGGAGATAAAGAAGGGTTGACAGATGAAAGAATATATCGAGCGTTTTTTAGAGCGGCATTTTCAAACCGACTGGAAGAGTTGCACCGATGAGCAGCTGTATCAGGCGCTGTTGTCGATGACACAGGAAAAAACGCAGCAGCTGCCAAAACGGGATGAAAAGGGAAGAAAACTGTATTATCTTTCGGCGGAGTTTTTGGTGGGCAGGCTGCTGGGAAACAATCTGCTCAATTTAGGGCTCTATGAGCAGGTGGACAACCTGCTGCAAAGCCAGGGTCGTTCGCTGGCTGCCATCGAGGAACTGGAAGCAGAGCCTTCGCTGGGCAACGGCGGACTGGGCAGGCTGGCAGCCTGCTTTTTGGACTCGATTGCAACCTTGGGACTGTATGGAGAGGGCGTCGGACTGGCGTACCACTTTGGGCTGTTTCGTCAGCGGTTTGAGCAAAATCAGCAGAAGGAGTACCCGGACCGCTGGAGAAAGCCCGGCGATTGGATGCGCCGTACCGAGGTGTGCTATCCAGTGCAGATTGGGGAGCAGCAGGTAACGGCGCGGATGTACGAGGTCGATGTGACCGGTTATCAGGCGCCGGAACGGACGGTCCTCAAGCTGTTCGATTTGGAACAGACCGAGGAAGAGCTGGTCGAGCAGGGCATCGACTTTGATAAGACCGACGTCTGCCGCAACCTGACCCTTTTCCTCTACCCGGACGACAGCGACCGCGAGGGCAGGCTGCTTCGGGTGTACCAGCAGTATTTTCTGGTCAGTGCAGCAGCACAGATGATTCTGGAGGAGACGCAGGCGCGCGGCTATTCCTTAGAAGAACTGGACCGGGCAGCGGTCATCCAGATCAACGATACTCACCCGACCATGATTATCCCGGAGCTGATTCGACTGCTGGTGCAGCGAGGAATGGATTTTGACCGGGCGGTGCGCATCGTCAGCCGGACCTGCGCCTATACCAATCACACGATTCTGGCAGAGGCGCTGGAAACCTGGCCGCTGGATTATCTGGAGCAGGCGGTTCCGCAGCTGGTGCCTATCATCGAACATCTGGACAAACGGGCAAAAGCGTTGTGCAGCGACCCAAAGACTGCCATCATCGACCAGGAGCATCGGGTTCACATGGCGCACATCGACCTGCATTATGGCTTTTCGGTCAACGGTGTGGCAAAGCTGCACACCGAGATTTTAAAGGAAAGCGAATTGAAAGCCTTCTACCATCTCTACCCGGAGCATTTTCACAATGAGACCAACGGCATTACGCCGAGACGCTGGCTGATGCTCTGCAACCGGGAATTGAGCGACACCATCAGCTCGCTGATTGGGGAAGGGTGGAAGAAGGATGCCCAACAGCTGCAAAAACTGCTGGAATATACACAGGAAGAAGAGGTGCTGCAAAAGCTGCTGCAAATCAAGCAGAACAACAAGCACCGTCTGGCACAGGAGTTTGCTGCACAGGGGATTTTGGTGGATGAAAACTCCATCTACGATATTCAGATCAAACGCCTGCACGAGTATAAACGCCAGCAGATGAATGCACTGTACGCCATCTGGAAATATTTTGAGATTTTGGACGGGCATTTGCCCAAGCGTCCTATCACCATCATCTTTGGAGCGAAGGCAGCGCCGGCATACACCATTGCAAAGGACATCATCCACCTCATCCTCTGCTTGCAGCAGCTGTTCGAGTCGGATGAGCGGGTGCGTCCGTATCTGAAGATTGTGATGGTGGAAAACTACAACGTCAGCTGGGCGCAGAAGCTGATTCCCGCCTGCGATATTTCTGAGCAGATTTCGCTTGCCTCCAAGGAAGCCAGCGGCACCGGCAATATGAAGCTGATGCTCAACGGTGCCATTACCTTAGGTACGATGGACGGAGCCAATGTGGAAATCCACGACCTGGTCGGAGAGGAGAACATCTGCATCTTCGGCAAAAGCAGCGACGAGGTCATCAAGCTGTATGCCGAGGGGGGATATTGCTCGCAGACCTTGTATGACAGCGATGAAGAGATTCAAAAGCTGGTGGATTTTATCATCGACAAAAAGATGATTCGCATCGGCAACCCGCTGCCGCTGTGCAGGTTGTACAAGGAGCTGTTGAGCAAGGACTACTTTATGACCCTGTTGGATTTAAAGGAATATATTTGTGCCAAGGAAAAGCTGCTGGATTCTTATGAGGACCGGATGGAGTGGGCAAAGAAGATGCTGGTCAACATTGCCAATGCCGGCTATTTTTCTTCCGACCGCACCATTGCCCAATATGAAAAAGAAATCTGGAAGCTCAGTGAAGGCAGATAATCAACCATCATAGAGGAGAAAGAAGAAAATGGATACCAAAAGCTACTATGCCATGACCTTTTACAACACGACCGATACCATGCAGACCGAAAAGAAAGCCAAGGCACTGTTCCCGATTCGGGTTATGCCAACCCCGCGGGCTGTATCGGTCAGCTGCGGACTTGCCATCCGGTTTGAGGGAGAGGACGAAGCGGCATACACAGAATTTGCAAAAAACCTGACCGTTCCGGTCGGACTGTACCACATCGAGCCGGATGAAAGCGGAGAGATGCGTTCCCGCGCTATCTTTGTCAGAGAGCCGTAGAAGGAAAACACCAAGGTTTTGACAAATAGGGTGAGTGATTCCAATAGTTTTTTGTATTTTTTGTCAAAATCCTCTTGACATGGTTCGTACAAGGGAGTATACTAATAGCGGTTTCAGGTATATAATCGAAGAAAAATCAATCACTAAAGGAGGCGAATAGCATGACAATGATCGTAAGAATGGAACGGAACAGACAATGCAATAATCAGGGTATGCTTTCGCCGAAGGTGAGCGAGTGCTGTTGATTGCGTTTCGGTCGCAAAATGGGTCGACCGATCGCTTTGTATAGGACCACACAGGTGGTCTGCGGTATTTTTGCGTAAAAGCATCCCTGTTTTTATCAGCAGGGGTGCTTTTTTTATTTTTTGTTTTAGCAGATAAGACCGAACGCGGGGGAAGGAGTGTTCGTTGTCTGTCTGCGACAACAGAAAAGGAGGAAGAGAGAAAAAGGCTTGTAAAGGAGAAAATGAGTTATCAAAAGGAGAGTGATTTGTTTGCAGAAGAATGAACGAAAAGATGCGGTACAGCTGATGCTTCGCTTTGTACGTGGCAGTTTGGGGCTGTTTGCATTGGGACTGATTTGCTCGATGCTCAATACCGCGTGTAACTCGCTGACCCCACAGATTATCCGCATGACCGTAGACTCGGTTATCGGCAGCGGGGAGATGCCGGGATGGTTTCAAACTTTGGGTTTGGACCGTCTGATGCAGAGCGATGTCAAAAGTGTCCTGCTGCTTGCAGCTGCCGCAGTGTTGGTGACAGCGGTGCTGTCCGGCATATTCAGCTTTTTTGCCCGCCTCAACACCGCTAAAGCCTCCGAGCGCGCGATCAAGTCGCTGCGTGATGAGCTGTTCGGGCATATCCAGAAGCTGCCGTTTTCCTGGCATACCGCGCATCAGACCGGCGAGATTATCCAGCGCTGCACCTCCGACGTTGAGGTCGTCCGCAACTTTGTCAGCGCACAGATGGTAGAAGTATTCCGTATCGTCTTTTTGATCGTGATGACTATGTGCATCATGTTTTCGATGAATGTAAAGATTTCTCTGGTTGCGGTGGTTTTTATCCCGATCATCGTTTTTTACTCCTTCTATTTTCAGGGGAAGATCTCCCACCGCTTTATGGACGCCGACATCGCCGAAGGAAAACTGTCTTCGACGGTACAGGAAAACCTGACCGGTGTGCGGGTGGTCCGTGCATTTGGACGGGAGAATTTTGAAATCGAACGCTTTGACGAAAAGAACAATGCCTTTTCGGAGCTTTGGATTCGCCTGGGACATATGATGACCGCCTACTGGAGCACCGGTGACCTGATTACCGCTTTGCAGGTGCTGACGGTCATTGCAGTCGGAACCGTCAGCGCAGTCAACGGCGAAATCACGCTGGGTGAATTTCTGGCGTTTGTTTCTTATAATGCAACCCTCAACTGGCCGGTGCGTGCGCTGGGAAAAATTTTGGCAGAGATGAGCAAAACCGGCGTTTCCATCAGCCGTATCAGCTATATCCTGCACGCTCAGCCGGAGCAGGACCCGCCGGAGGCGTTGACTCCTCCGATGGACCGTGACATCTGCTTTGAGCATGTGACCTTCGGCTATGAAAACCAGAAGCCGGTGCTGGACGATGTTTCCTTCACCATTCCGGCAGGCAAGACCTTTGCCATTCTGGGAGGAACCGGCAGCGGAAAAACGACGCTGATGCATCTGCTCAATCGTCTGTACGATTTGGAGGAGGGCGGCGGCAGAATCACTATCGGCGGCGTGGACATCAATCAAATCAGCCGCGCACATCTGCGCAAAAATGTGTCCATCGTTTTGCAGGAGCCATTCCTGTTTTCCAGAACGATACGGGAAAATATCGGCATTGCCTGCCCGGAAAAGGACAGCGAGCGGATGATGGAATATGTGCGCAAAGCGGCTCGCTCCGCCTGCGTGGATGAAGCCATCGAAAGCTTTACCAATGGGTATGAAACGGTGGTCGGCGAGCGGGGTGTCACCCTCTCCGGCGGTCAGAAGCAGCGTGTTGCCATCGCGCGGATGCTGACCCAGAATGCGCCGGTGATGATCTTTGATGACTCGCTTTCGGCGGTGGATGCAGAAACCGACGCAAAGATTCGACAGGAGCTCAAGGAGAAGATGGGCAGTGCGACCATCATCCTGATTTCCCACCGCATCACCACCCTGATGCAGGCAGACCAGATTCTGGTGCTTGACCAAGGAAAGGTAGCGGACATCGGAACTCATGAGCAGCTGATTTCCCACAAGGGAATCTATCAGGATATTTATCAGATTCAGATGAACAACGCAGACAGAGAGCTGCTGCGTCAGGTATCTGAGGAACAGCCGACAGAAAGCAGGTGATTGAATTGGCAAATCCAAATCGTGACGATACTGTGCAGAACAACAAATCCTTTCAGCTTTCCACCTGGAAACGTCTGCTCCCTTTTCTCAAGCCATATCGCTGGCTGATGCTGCTGCTGATCCTGACCAATATCATCATTTCGGTGGTGGATGTTCTGCTGCCGCTTTTCCAGCGGTATGCGGTGGACCACTTTATTGAGCAGCGGTCGCTGGCAGGCTTTCAAACGTTTATCGCAGGGTATGTTGTAGTGATTGTTTTGCAGGTACTCAGCTTTGTTTTTTACACCTTGAGTGCGATGAAGATGGAGATGCACATGGGACGCGACCTGAAGAAGGCGTGCTTTGTCCATCTGCAAACCCTCTCCTTTTCCTACTACAATGTGACACCGGTGGGATATATTTTGGCGCGTGTGATGAGCGATACCAACAAGATTTCCGCCATCACCGCATGGGATATGGTGGATATTCTGTGGGCGTTGACTTATGTGCTGTCTGCCTTTATCTCGATGGCGATTCTGGACCTGCGGCTGGCGCTGCTGGTTATGATTATCGTTCCAATCATAGCCGTGCTGACCACCTATTTCCAGAAGAAGATTCTGTTCTGGAACCGCAAGGTGCGCGCGATCAACTCCAGGCTGACCGGCGCATACAACGAGGGCATTATGGGAGCCAAGACCTCCAAGACACTGGTCATCGAGGACAAAAATACCGAGGAATTTTCTGAGCTGACTGAAGAGATGCGCTCGGCATCGGTGCGTGCAGCAGGGCTGAATGCCCTGTACATCCCGCTGGTCATGCTGGCAAGCTCGGCAGCGACCGCCATTGTGCTGGTGCGCGGCGGCGACATGGTGCTGGAGCATGGGATGCTGATTGGTACCCTGTCGGCATTCACCACCTATGCAGTGTCCATCTTCGAGCCGATTCAGCAGATGGCGAGGGTGCTGGCAAACATCATTTCGGTGCAGCCGAACATTGAACGTGTCATGGGACTGCTGGACCAGAAGCCGAACATTGTGGACAGTCCGGCGGTCATTGAAAAGTACGGGGACAGCTTCCACCCGAAAAAAGAAAACTGGGAAGAAATCCGCGGCGACATCGAATTTGATGACGTTTCCTTCCGTTATCCCGATGGGGAAGAGGAGGTACTCAGCCACTTTAGCCTAAAGATACCGGCAGGAACCACCGTTGCCATCGTCGGGGAAACCGGCGCAGGCAAGTCCACCCTGGTCAACCTGGCGTGCCGCTTCTTTGAACCGACCAGCGGACGAATCCTGATCGACGGAGTGGACTACCGGGAACGAAGCCAGCTGTGGCTGCATAGTCGCCTAGGATATGTCCTGCAAAATCCACACCTGTTTTCGGGAACGGTCATGGAAAACATCCGTTACGGCAGGCTGGATGCTACCGATGAAGAGGTGCGTGCAGCAGCGAAGGCAGTTTCTGCCGATACCGTTGTGGAGCATCTGGAAAACGGCTACGACAGTGATGTCGGTGAGGGCGGCGACAAGCTCTCCACCGGCGAAAAGCAGCTGGTTTCCTTTGCAAGAGCGGTCCTTGCCGACCCGGCTATCTTTGTTTTGGATGAGGCGACCAGCTCGATCGACACCCAGACCGAGCAGCTGATTCAAAACGCTACCCTCAACCTGCTCAAGGGCAGGACCTCCTTCCTGATTGCACACCGTCTTTCCACCATCCGTCAGGCAGACCTGATTCTGGTGGTCAAGGACGGCAAGATTGTGGAGCAGGGCAAACATGAGGAGCTGCTGAAAAAAGGCGGATATTATCACGACCTTTACTCCAAACAGTTCCAGCAGGAAGAGATGCACAGCCGACTGAACGCATAAAAACAAAAGGCTGCGGGGTACAGCTATAGAAAAGGAAGGAGGAAGAATTTTGCTTATCAGACAGGAAAAGGCAGAAGATTACGAGGCTGTATATCACGTTGTACAAGAAGCATTTCGAAATGCCGAGTATACAGATGGCAACGAGCAAAATCTGGTGGTTGCGCTTCGGAAAAGCAAGGCGTTTATCCCGCAGCTGTCGCTTGTTGCGGTAGAGGACCAAAGGGTCGTAGGATATATCCTTTTCACCAAAGCGGTTGTGAATGGTGTGCAAGTCCTTGCTTTAGCGCCGCTTGCGGTACTGCCGGAGTATCAAAACCGCGGGATTGGGCTGGATTTGATTGCAGAAGGGCATCGGGCAGCGCGTAGCTTAGGTTATGGATATTCGGTTGTATTGGGGCACCCGCAATATTATCCGAAAGCCGGTTATCTTCCGGCAAGCCGGTATGGAATCCGAGCGCCGTTCCCTGTTGCCGATGAAAACTTCATGGCAATATGCTTAAATGCAGAGCCAAAGCCGCTGGATGGCATCATGGAATGTGACCCGGCTTTTGGCATATAACGTCGATTGCAGCGCCGGTAACCAAACAGAAAACCGCACCGAGCGATGGAAAACCCATCGCTCGGTGCGGTTTTTTGATGTTGAAACAGCAGGATGATTTTTAATAGGTATCCAGCGGCGGCTGTACCGAATCAGGCAGCGGGCAGTGATATTTTCCACCATTGCGCTCCAGTACCTCGGCTTTGGCAGCGGCAATGACCTCGGGACGGTGCTTGGTGCGGATGGCTGCCAGAGCCAGTACCTTTCCGGCGGTCAACAGACCCTTGTGTGCAATCGAGCTGCACGCCTGTGCAGTCATCTGCCAGGTGTGTCCGACGTTGCAGATGCAGGCGCAGGCAACGTTGAGGTTCATGGTCGGTGCAGCAAAGCCAACGTCACCAACGTCAGTTGAGCCGGATTCCAGCAAAAGGCGGCTGGAGTCAAACGGCTCCACCTGGGTGGACAGCGGGTGTCGCAGCACCTCTTCCAGATGGTCTGCTCCATATTTTTTGCGAATCTTCTGGTGGATGACAGCGGTGGTTTCCTCGTCGTAGCTGTTGATGAATTCTCTTGCCAGCTGGTAGTCGGATTCATCCCACTTGGGAGCGCCGACCTCATGCAGACATTCGTCCGCCACCTGTGCCAGCGCGCGGTTGGGGACATATTCGGTGAACGCCATCGCCAGTTCGCAGTCCATTTTGGTTCCGGTCATCAGCGCAGCTCCGCGGGCAACGTCCTTCACCCGTTCAAACAGCTCATCCAGCTGGGAGGAGAATGGTGCGCGAATCTCGTAGCGGACGGTGGCATTGTCCTGTACAACGTTTGGCGAGGTGCCGCCTGCGTCAATGTAGGCGTAGTGGATGCGCACCTCCGGGATGACGTGCTCCCGCAGGTAGTTGCAGCCGACGCTCATCAGCTCAACAGCATCCAGCGCACTGCGTCCCATGTGAGGAGCAGCTCCGGCGTGGCTGGTGCGACCCTTGAAATGGAAGTTGGCTCCGATGATGGCATTGGACTGCACCCACTCGACGGCGTTTTGGTTGCTTGGGTGCCAGGTGTAGATGAAATCCACATGGTCAAACAGTCCGGCGCGCGCCATGAACTGCTTGGAGCCGGCGCCCTCTTCGGCAGGACAGCCGAAATAGATGATGGTTCCGTCCTCTCCGGTCTGCTCCAGATAATCCTTGATGGCAAGCACGGCAGCCAACGAGCCTGCACCCAGCGAACAGTGTCCGCAGCCGTGTCCGGCGCCGCCCGGTACCACCGGCTGTGGGGTTGTAGTCGCTGCCTGCTGGCTCAGGCTGGACAGGGCATCAAATTCTCCCAGGATGCCCATGACCGGTTTGCCGCTTCCGTGAACATAGGTTCCGGTAAAGCAGGTGGGGATACCGGCAAGTCCGCGTTCTACAGTAAAGCCTTCTTCCTCCAGCACCTGGCAGATGGTATCAGCAGAACGAAATTCGTGGAAGGCAAGCTCCGCATATTCCCATACCCGGTCGTTGACTTGGCATATCTTCTCTGCTCGCTTCTCCACCGATTGGGTGATTCGCTCAAGGTCTGTCATTGTACTCCACTCCTTTGATGTTCGATTTTCGCTCAGCGCCTGCCGCGCTAGGCTTGCTTACTTACAGTATATCGGATAAACTGCCGTTGTCAAACGAAAAAGCGCAAAAACTTCAAATAAAATAAAGCAAGTGATTTATTTTTGTGCAAAATAACTGTGGATTTATGACGGAGCAAAGATGAAATTCAGCCGTCTTGTAAAGTAAACAGGAATCTGCTATAATCAAAGTCAGAAATTTAGTGAGGAAAGATCCTGCAAAGAAAGGCAGGACAAAAAATATGAAAAGAGGGAAGGTATGTAAACATGAAGAAGGAACACTTGGACAGACAATTTTACAAGACGGTGCTGACCATTGCCATACCGGTTGTTCTGCAAAACCTGATCAGTATTGGACTGAACATGGCGGACACCATTATGATTGGCAAACTGGGTGTAGATGAGCTGGCAGCGGTCGGCACAGCCAATCGACTGTACTTTGTTTTTTCCAGCTTATGTTTTGGTATTTACAGTGGTGCTTCGGTCTATGTTTCGCAGTATTGGGGTGTCAAGGATATTAAAAATATCCGCCGCACACTGGGTATCGACATCATTTTGGGCGGCGGCATGGCACTGCTGTTTACGGCAATCGCAATCTTCGCAGCGCCGCAGGTGCTGGGACTGTTCAGCTCCGACCCGCGGGTCATCGAGCTGGGAACCGAATATCTGCACATTGTTGCCATTTCCTATTTCTTTACCTCGATGTCCTTTGCCATCAACTTTAACTGTCGTGCCATCCATATGCTAAAGGTGCCGACCGCCATCAATACGCTGGCACTGGTTATCAACCTGGTCTTCAACTATCTGCTCATCTTCGGCAAATTTGGCTTCCCGAAGCTGGGTGTCAAAGGTGCGGCACTGGCAACTCTGCTTGCACGCTTGGTAGAATTCATCCTAATGTACCTGTGCGTATATCTGCAGAAGGGTCATCCGCTGGCAGCCAAAATCAGAGAACTGTTCAGCTTTGACCGGGAACTGTTCACCCGCGTACTCAAGACCTCCCTGCCGGTCATCGTTTCCGAAGGCGGATGGAGCTTGGGCAACTCGGTCTACTACATCGCGTATGGTATGCTGGGTGCATCTGCTCTGGCGGTTGTACAGGTGGCGTCTACCGTCAACGACCTGTTCCAGATTTTATTCTTTGGTATCGGTAATGCCAGCGCAGTTATGATTGGCAACGAGCTGGGACGCCGCAATGAGGACAAGGCGTACTCCTATGCTGTGGTTTTCCTGAAGATGACCTTTGCAATCAATCTGGTGATGTCGGTTGCACTCTTCCTTTCTCGCGGTATGGTCATCAATATCTATGACTTCGACCAGGAAACCAACATCATGCTGGCAAACACCCTGGCAGTTTACGCTATCTATATGCTGCCAAAGATGTTTACCTATGTTTTGTTCTGCGGTATTCTGCGCTCGGGTGGAGATACTCGTTTTTGTATGCTGCTCGACCTTTTGGGCGTTTGGGTCATCGGTGTTCCGCTGGCATTTTTGGGTGTGCTGGTCTTTCATCTGCCGCTGCATATCATCGTTGCGATGGTATTCTTTGAGGAGTGGGTTAAGCTCTACTTCTCCTTTAAGCGCTTTAAAAGTAAAAAATGGGCACACACCCTTATTGATTAGACAAGAAAAAAGCAATTTTTTAAAGAGATGCCTTTGTTGGCATCTCTTTTTTATGAAAAATGTCGAATTTTGGACAAGCTATTTGAAAGAAGAATCAAACTTCAAAGAAATATAGGGAAATTCTCTAAGAATACGATGAAAAGAGATTGATTTTTTGTTTAAAAAATATTATAGTAGAGGTACAATAACATTGCGGAGGGAAGAAGATGAGTGCGACAACCGATATTGGAAGCAAGATTAAAAAGTACAGAAAAGAAAAAAAATACACCTTGAAAAACCTTTCTGAACAGACCGGACTGTCTATTGGTTTTCTTTCTCAGCTGGAAAGAGGAATCACGACGATTGCCATTGATTCACTTGCGAATGTGGCAGATGTTCTGGGCGTGGAGATGATGGATTTCTTTGAAAGCGACCTTCATCAAGAAAATGACCCGGTGATGCGCAGCTATGACCTGCCGACACGTCTGCTGTCGGCGGAGCAGATCGAGTATTGCCTGGGAAAAGAATCGTTTGCGCTGCGTCCTAAGATTTTGCAGCTGATGCCCTGTGCGCAAAAGGAGGAAAAGCCCGAAGCGGTTAAGGCGGAGAGTGAACGCTTCCTCTACCTTTTAGAGGGTGTGCTGTCGCTGGAAATGGGAGAGCGCAGCTATGTGCTTTACCCGGGGGACAGTATGCAGCTGGCAAAGGGGAATCGCTATGCAATGTACAATCGCACCACAAAGCCGGCACGGGTACTGCTGGTAGAAATGCCGTGTGAAGAAGCTTGTTCGTAACAATAGCAATAAAACAAAATATTGTGTCGAATCTGCACAGTAAACACTAGAGATAGTGCTTTTTTGTCGATTCACTTGCAAATTGCTTCGGAAGAGTTTATAATAAGGAATAGATTGTGTATAAAAAATTCCGGAGGGATTTGTATGAATCGCTTTGAAATCATTACAGCGGATATTACGACCATAAAAGTGCAGGCAGTGGTGAATGCAGCAAACAATACCCTGCTGGGCGGCGGTGGAGTGGATGGAGCCATCCATCGTGCAGCAGGACCGGCGCTTTTGGAGGAATGTCGAGGGCTGGGAGGCTGTCCCACCGGGCAGGCACGTTTGACAGGAGGCTACCGGTTGCCCGCAGAATATGTCATCCACACGGTCGGTCCGATTTGGCAGGGAGGAGAAGCGGGAGAAGAACAGCTGTTGCGCCAGTGTTATCTTTCCTGCTTGGAGCTGGCGGTGCAGCAGGGCATCAAAACCATCGCCTTTCCGTCTATCAGCACCGGAGCTTATCACTTTCCGGTCAACCGGGCGGCGGAGATTGCGATTGCTGCCATCATGGGATTTTTAAAGTTTGACAGTACATTGGAAAAGGTGCTGTTTGTCTGCCATGATGAGCGCACCGCAATCGTTTACCATGTAGCTTTAGACCAGTATTTATCGAAAAAATAACAACAGGCGTGGAATTTTTTCCACGCCTGTTGTTATATGGAAGGTTTATGCCAGGATGGTGTGCTCCAGCAGGATTTTTAGCCCGATCAGCACCAGGATGACACCGCCGAACACCTCGGCTTTGCTTTTTAACAGCGAGCCAAAGGCTTTGCCGAGGTAAGCGCCGACCAGCGAGCAGAGCAGGGTGGTCAGTGCAATGATCACGCTTGCAGAAAGGATGTTGACCTCCAGCAGAGCAAAGCTGACACCGACAGCGAGTGCATCGATGCTGGTGGCAATCGCCTGGGTCAGGATGGTGGAAAAGGGGAGATTTACCTCACACTCCTCCTTTTCGGGGTGGACAGCCTCCCAAATCATCTTGCCGCCGATGAAGCCCAGCAGGATAAAGGCAATCCAGTGGTCGATGGAAGAGATGAAAGAAGCGAAGGTCTTGCCTAAAAAGTAGCCCAACATCGGCATCAGACCCTGGAACAGACCGAACATTGCCGACCAGACCAAGGCTCGGGTGAAGAAGCTCTGCCGTTTGTACTGTCTGGACACGCACATTCCGTTGGTGGTGGAAACAGCGAAGGCGTCCATCGAAAGACCAATGGCGATCATCAGTAGATTTAACAACAATCATTCCTCCTTGCAGATGGGGGACGAAGCGTTCAAAGCGTTCGTCCAATCAGCATCAGTATATCAGCTTTGGAAGGATTTCACAAGGAAATCCAAGATGCTTTTGTGCAGAAATATCGGTAGAAAATACAGGAGTGCTGTGAAAAACAGGAAAAGTTTACCGCACGTTCAAGAATTTATGCAGGCGGTATTGTAAAATAAGGAGTGAAATCTTCGGCGTGGAGGATAAAAAACAGTGTTTGGCTATATAAAACCGTTCAAAGCGGAATTAAAGGTCAAGGAATGGGAAGCCTATCAGGGAATCTACTGCGGATTGTGCAAGCAGCTGGCGCAGCGATATGGGCTGTTTGCCAGAATGACGCTCAACTATGATTTTGTTTTTCTGGCGATGATGGATATGGCACTGAGGGAACAGCGTATCCATTTTTGTCAGTGCAACTGTATCACCCATCCGTTTAAAAAGCGGACCTGTTGCCAATCTAACCAAAGTCTGGAGCTTTGTTGTGATATTGCGATGCTGTTGACCTGCTATAAGCTGGAGGATGACCTTGCCGACGAGGGATTGCTTCGGCGCACAGCGGTGCGCCTGGTGCTTCCGTTTGCCAGAAGGGACCGCGAAAAGGCAGCGCAGTACCGCCCGCAGCTTGCAGAACAGATGGAGCAGCTGATGCAGCAGCAAAACCACCTGGAGCAGGAAGGATGCGCACAGGTGGACCTGGCAGCGGAACCGACCGCTCTTTTGATGCAGCAGGTGTTTGCAGCTTTGTCGGATGACCCGATGCGCAAGCGTGCGCTCGAGCGCTTCGGCTATCTGCTGGGCAGGTGGACCTATCTGATCGACGCGCTGGATGATTGGGAAGAGGATGTGCGCCGCGGCAGGTACAATCCTTTTGCACGGCAGGCACAGCAGCAGGAGATTACACCCGGCGAGCAGTACCGGCAAGCGCGTGGAACACTGTATCTGACCATTGCAGAGATGAGAAAGGCTTATGACCTGCTGGGGATCCGCTCGCTCGATTCCATTTTGGAAAATGTGCTGGATCTGGGACTGCGGCAGATGGTGGACCACACCCTTGCCAAAAAGGCAGAAGAGCCAAAAGAGCAATGATTTAACCTAGGGAGAGAGGGCAGCAAACGATGACAGATCCATATCAGGTGCTGGGCGTTTCGCCAAGCGCTACGGATGAACAGATTAAAAGTGCATACCGAGAACTTGCCAGAAAGTATCACCCGGACAACTATGTCAACAACCCGCTGGCAGACCTTGCGCAGGAAAAGATGAAGGAGATCAACGAGGCGTACGACCAGATTCAGCGCCAGCGCAAGCAACAGCAGCAGAGTTACTCCGGGCAAGCTTCAGCAAACCGTGGATATTCCAATGCGGGCTACTCCCGTCAGAGCTACTCGGGTCAGGGTCGGTCGCAGTTTGCCGATATTCGGCAGCTGCTCAATTCCAACCGCCTGAGCGAAGCGGAGGAGCTGCTGGAGGGGATTCCGCAGCAGCGCAGGGATGCCGAGTGGTACTATCTGCGCGGCAGAGTGTTTTATGTACATGGATGGCTGGACCAGGCGTACAGCTATTACACCCGGGCAGTCCAGATGAATCCGGGAAACGCCGAGTACCAGACCGCACTCAATCAGCTGATGTGGCAGCGCAACACAGGCAGACCTTCGGGAGGATATGGCGATTACCGCAACGTCCAAAGCGGCGGGATGAGCGGATGCGATATGTGCTCGGGGTTGATCTGTGCCGACTGCTGCTGCGAATGTATGGGCGGCGATCTGATCAGCTGCTGTTAGCAGCATCAAATACAGGGAAGTGATTTTTTGATCAAAAAAAGTACGCAGGTGGCAATGGGAGGAATCGCATCGGCGCTGTGTCTGCTGCTGATGATGCTGACCATTATCCCGATTGCTACCTACACCATGCCTGCTTTGGCGGGAATGGTGCTGATCGTGGTCGTGATTGAAAATGGCTATTCCACCGCATGGATGGTGTACGCTGCGGTGGGCTTTTTGTCGCTCTTTATCTGCCCGGACAAAGAAGCGGCGATGCTGTTCGTAGGCTTTTTCGGCTATTATCCTATCTTAAAAGGGAAGCTGGAAAAAATCAAAAAAAGGTCGCTGGAATATCTTTCCAAATTTTCCATCTTCAACCTTGCGATGATCCTAAACTATCTGGTCATCATCTACCTGTTCGGCATCCAGGACATCCTGGAGGATGTGGGACCGCTGGGAAAATTCAGCGTGGTTCTCCTGCTGCTGATGGGCAATGTGGTCTTTTTTGTCTATGACATCGCTCTGTCCCGCATCATCACTGCTTATCGTATGGTCCTGCGCAAAAAGATATTCAGGCGGGTCGGGCAGGGATAATCCCTTAAAAAAGAAAAGCTTTCTGTCAAAGTTCCTCTTAAAAAAGAGGGGGGCACTTCATTTGACAGGAGGCTTTTTTATTTGTGCTGAAATGGACAGCAGCAGCATATCCTTCTGAACAGGAGGGATGGCGGTGAAACTGAATAAAAACAGTATCTTTTACCATTGCCTGCTGCTCAGCTCCTCGTCGGTGGTCTTACAGCTGCTGGGGTTTGGCTATCGGATTCTGCTGGGCAGGCTGGCGGGCGCGCAAGCCATTGCAGTCTATGGGCTGGTGATGTCGGCGTACAATGTGGTCCTTTCCTGTACGCTGACCGGGGTGGCGCTGTCGGTTTCCCGCATCGCCTCGGGGTATCTGGCGCTGGGACAGGGCAGAAGTATCATCCGTTTGATTCGTACGGCGCTGACCCTGTTCATCGGTCTGTTTTGTCTGTTGGCGGTTCCGTTTGGACTGAACCGGGAGTTTTTTGCAAGCCGGGTGTTGGGGAATCCACAGACAGCGCCGGCGCTGCTGCTGATTGTGCCGTGCTTATTTTTGACCGGTTTTGAAAATGTCCACAAGGCGTATTTTTATGGGACCGGGCAGACTTTTGCACCCACTATTTCCGAGACGTTGGAGATGCTCTGCCGCATTGCAGCGGCGGTGGTGCTGTTTGGTATGGTAGGAAAGAAACTGGATGCCGGTCAGGCGGCAGCTCTGATTGTCTGCGGAATGGTCATCAGCGAGCTGGTCAGCTCGGTTTTTCTTACCACCTTGTACCGCATCAAACGAAAAAAGTTGACTGGCAAGGACGATATTTCTGGCGGGCGCATCCTTCGGGATATTGCATCGGTAGCGGTGCCGGTGTCGGCAGCGACGCTGCTGGGCAGGTTGATCTCCTCAGTCAATATGGTGCTGATTCCACGCATTTTAATGCACAGCGGTGTGGGATACGATGCGGCGATGGAGGAATTTGGTGTGCTGTCGGGGATGACCATGCCGATGCTGATGCTGCCTTCTGCCTTCCTTTCTCCGCTCATCACCGTTTTAAGCCCGCGATTTTCAGCAGGCAACGCTTTGGATGACCGCGGGATGATTCGTCGCAAGGCAGCAAAGGCGCTTCATGTGGTTGGGTTGATTGGCTTTCCGTCGATGGCGCTGATGCTGGTTGCAGGCAGACAGCTCGGGATGCTGCTCTACCAAAATGAGAAGGCAGGCGGGCATATCCCGATGTTGGCGGCAATCACTCTGCTCGGATTTTACTACGCGGTGGTGGAGAGTGTGCTGGAAAGCATCGGTTTGCAAAAGCGCTGCTCGGTGCTGACGGTGGCTGCCAGCCTGGTGGGACTGCTGTCTACCCTGTTGTTGGGTGGTGTGCTGGGACTGGGACTGAAAGGGTATCTGCTGGGAGAGCTTTTCTCTGCCGGATTGGGTGCCGCACTGTGCCTGTACTGGGTGTGCAAAAAGGCAGAGCTGCACATTCGCCTGGGAAATTGGGTGATGCGACCGCTGCTGGCATCTGCTACAGCGGCAGCGCTGACACGACTGCTGTTATACCGGCTGTATCGGACACCGACAGCACAGATTTTGGTGCTGGCATTTGCGGTCGGGGTGTTTCTTTTATTATATACTTCCTTTTTGCAGTTGCTGGGTACCGATTTTTGGAGCTATACACAAAACACCCTGCTGAAAAAAGGGAAAAAATAAGGTTGCACAGGGCATCCTGCTGTATTATAATGAGAACAAAAACGACAGGAGGAAGAGAAAAGTGGCAGTAGAACGAAAGGATTTTGGACAACTGAGCGATGGGAGCAGGGTGAGCCTGTATACCATCACAAATGCGCGAGGAGAGTCGGTGAGCCTGACCGATTATGGAGCATCGGTGGTTTCGCTGCTGGTGCATGACCGGCAGGGAGCGCTGCGGGACATTGTGCTGGGCTGTGACGACGCACCGGCGTATGAGCGGCAGACCGCCTGCCTGGGCGGTGTACCGGGACGTCATGCCAACCGCATTGCCCGCGGACGGTTTGTGCTCAACGGCAAGACCTATCAGCTGGCAATCAACAATGGAGAGAACCACCTGCATGGGGGACCGACCGGCTTCCATCGCCGCCTGTGGAGGGCAGCAGTGGGGGAGAACAGCCTGACCTTTACCCGATTGAGCTGCGATGGGGAAGAAGGCTACCCGGGCAATCTGCTGGTGTCGGTGCGCTATACCTTTGATGATGAATGTCGACTGGGCATCCACTATCAGGCGTTGTGCGACCAGGACACCGTCATCAATCTGACCAACCATTCTTATTTCAATCTGGATGGTGAGGACAGCGGAAGTGTTGAGGGGCAGCACCTCCAGATTTTTGCGGACAGCTTTGCAGAAAATGATGCGGGATGTCTGCCGACCGGAAGAATCGTTTCGCTTGACAGCGAGGAAGGCGCTCCGTTTGACTTTAGGGAACCGACAGAGATTGGAAAAAGGCTGCATGAGGAAAACATCCATCTGAAAAACGGTTCGGGCTATGACCACAACTATCTGCTGAAAAAGCAGCCGGATGGTCTGTGTGCAAGGGCATACAGCCGTTCCAGCGGGATTCTGCTCGAGTGCAGGACCAGTGAGCCGGGAATGCAGCTGTACACCGGAAATTTTTTGTCCACCTCCAATATCGTTGGCAAGGGCGGAAAAAGCTATGCCGACCGGGCAGGGTTCTGCCTGGAGACACAGCACTATCCGAATGCAATGGAGCACCCGGAATTCCCAAGCGTTGTTTTGCCTGCCGGAGAGCTGTACGACACCACAACCGAATATCATATCAGCCTGCTGTAATCAGCAGGCTTTTTTTGTGAAAAAAATACCAAAAGGAAGGAAAAAAAGAAGCATTCTAGTTCGATTGTTTAAAAGTACCTATACAATCTTAATAAATATAATATAATAAATCGGTGCGTTTGCACAGAAATGTGTTGGGGGATGTTAGATTTTGGCGGAATGGATTGATAAAATATATAAAAAAGATAGGGTAATCATGTAAAAAAAGTCGAAATTTCAAAAAACAATAAAAAAATAAACTGCAAAAATAAAAGAATTTTTTTTAGCAAATTTTGAAATAATTTTGAATTTTGTGCAAAAACGATAGTTTCGTTAAAAAAACAGGTTGAAAATGAAGTGTTTGCATAAGGGTAGAAAGGCTAAGAATGTTATTTTTTCTGACGGTTTGTATATATGGTATATAAAAAGCAGTTTAAATTAAGAAGAGGTATATAATATTGACAAAGCCCGGGTTATCTGTTATCCTATATATCAATCATTATTGATGTTATAACGACTCAGCAGGACGGTATAAAATTATTTTTATACCGTTTTTCATCTGGGAAGAAGTAATCATCAATAGCAGATTGCCGCTAAATATAGAAAAGAGAGAAGGCGGCATTTCGGTTTGATCTGCATTTTGTGGGTCGGTCGAAAAGCGAAGGAGGAACAACCAAACATGAAAAAGACACTTTCTAAACTGCTGGCTCTTGCATTGACTGCATCTTTGGTACTGAGCGGATGCGGCGGTAATGCTGAGGGCGGCAACAACGAGGCCAACAGCCAGGGTGGCCAAGCAAATGCTGAGGGCTCCGACAAAAAAGAAGAAGCAAGCAGCAAAGACGAAATTAAAGACCTGTACATCGCAAGAAACGCAGTCAGAGAGCTGGAAACTTTCAACATCCTCTACACTCAGCGTCAAGAAGATAGCGAAAACCTGACCAGCCTGGTAGACGGCCTGCTGGAGTCCAATCCAAAGGGTGAGCTGGTTCCATGTATCGCAGAAGAGTGGGGCAGCGAAGATGGCGGTCTGACCTGGACATTCAAAGTACGCGAAGGCGTAAAATGGGTCGATGTCAACGGCAATGAAAAAGCAGACTGTAATGCACAGGACTTTGCTACCGGTCTGGAGTGGGTTCTCAACTTCTACAAGAACGACTCCAACAACACCGCAATGCCGATTGAGATGATCAAAGGCGCTAAAGAGTACTATGAGTACACCAAGACCCTGTCTGAGGATGAGGCTAAAGCGCTGACCGCTGGAGAAGGCTCCAAGTTCCGCGAAATGGTTGGTCTCGAAACCCCAGACGACCACACTGTTGTTTACCACTGTGTAACCGAGAAACCATACTTTGACTCTCTGGCTTCCTATGTAGCTCTGTACCCACTGTCCCAGGGCATGGTTGATGAGCTGGGTGGCGCAGATGCAGTAAAAGCAATGAACAACGAGAACATGTGGTACAACGGATGCTACACCATGACCTCTTACATCCAGGGCAACGAAAAAGTGTTCACTAAGAACCCAATGTACTGGGATACCGAGTGCAAACGCTTTGACACCGTTACCACCAAGATGGTAGAGTCCAACGACGTAGCATACCAGCTGTATGAATCCGGCGAGATCGATTACGTTCAGCTGGGCGAATCCAGAATCAACACCATCGCAAAAGATCCTAACAACGCTCTGTACAATTACCTGGTTCCAGACGTTCCATCCAAGTACTCCTACCAGATGCAGCTGAACTACAACAAGAAGAACGAAGATGGCACACCGGATACCAACTGGAACACTGCAATCGCTAACGAAGCATTCAGACTGTCCTGGTGGTACGGACTGGATCTCTCGAATTACTACAAGAGAACCAACGCAATTGACCCAATGTCCTGCGAAAACAACTTCTTCACCATGAAAGGTCTTGTTTATACCTCTGACGGTACCGAATATACCGAACTGGTAAGACAGGAAATGGGACTGCCGGAACTCAACGGCAAGACCATGGTAAGATTGGACGCAGACAAAGCAGCTCAGTACAAAAAACAGGCTATGGAAGAACTGTCCGCACAGGGCGTAACCTTCCCAGTAGGCGTTGACTTCTACATTTCCGCTTCCAGCCAGACTGCACTGGACAGCGCAAACGTACTGGCACAGACCTTCTCCGAGAGCCTGGGCGACGACTATGTTAAGCTGAACATTAAAACCTTTATCAAGAGCACCAATCAGGAGGTTGTCGTACCTCACCTGCACTCCTTCGTAATCAATGGCTGGGGCGCTGACTACGGTGACCCGCAGAACTACCTGGGTCAGATGACTTACGGTAACGAAGCAGCTTACTATTCTGAAAACTACAACTACATCAATGAAGTTGAAGAAACAGAAGCAACCAAAGCTCTGATCGATACCTATAAGGAATTTACCGCTCTGGTAGATGCTGCAAATGCAATCACCGATGATATGGACGCAAGATACAAAGCATATGCAAAAGCAGAAGCTTACATGCTGGAGCATGCACTGGTATTCCCTTGCTACTATCAGATCGGCTGGTGCCTGAGCAAAGTTGACAACGACACCAAAATGCAGCCAATGTTTGGCAGCGTAGGCGAAAAGATGAAGAACTGGGGCAGCAATGTGAACGGTTATACAAGCGAAGAGAAAGGTGTAGCTGAACAGATTGCAGCATTTTCTTCTGAACAGTAATAGAATTCAGGAGTTGAATAACAATGCTTAAATATACCATCAAAAGATTGCTGGAATCCCTTGTAACAGTATTGATCATTGTTACAATCGTATTCCTGCTGCTGAGATTGCTTCCTACCGACTACTATTTCACAGAAGAACAGCTGATGAAATTTACAGAAGAGCAGAAGCAGGAACAGCTGTTGGCAGCTGGACTTCTGGACCCGATTCCAGAACAGCTGATGGATTTCTACGGCGACGTTATCCGTCTGGACTTCGGTGAATCCAGACGTATCCAGAACGGTGTACCGGTTGTTAAAGTAATCGGTGACAAGTTCCAGATCTCTATGAGAATGGGTATTATCTCGATTGGTATTTCCATGGTAGTGGGTGTATTGATCGGTATTATCCAGACTCGATACAAAGATAAGGTGCCGGACCACATCGGTACGGTTTACACCATCTTTGTAAACTCGGTACCATCGCTGGTATCCTACTCGTTGGTACTGATTTTCGGTTCGCGTGTGCTGGGTTTGCCTTCGATGTACTCGACCAGAAACCCGGGTCCATCGAGCATCCTGCCAATCGTATGTCTGTCTATGGGTTCCATCGCATGGTACGCACTGTGGACCAGACGTTATATGATCGACGAGCTGAACAAAGACTACATCAAGCTGGCACGTGTTAAAGGTATGGAAACCAAGAAGATCATGGTAAGCCATGTTCTGAGAAACGCTTTCGTTCCGATTGCACAGTACCTGCCACAGTCGCTGCTGTTGACCATCGGTGGCTCCCTGCTGGTAGAGAGATTCTTCTCTGTTCCAGGTATGGGTCCTCTGCTGACCGACTCCATCCAGCGTTATGACACCAGCGTTGTACAGACACTGGTTATGCTGTACGCAGCATTGAGTATCCTTGGCGTATTCCTCGGCGACGTCCTGATGATGATCATCGACCCGAGAATCACTCTGACTAATAAGGGAGGTACAAGATAGTGGAAGATCAGAACAAAGTATTGGATCAGAAACTGGAAAACGAAGATGAACTCTTCAAGTTTGTAGAGTATTCTCCTGAAAAAGCAGAGATGATCGGCTATTCGGATTACTCCTATTGGAAATCTGTTTTCCAGAACTTCATGAAAAAGAAGTCCGCAGTAACCCTGAGCATTATTTTTATCGCACTGGTAATTTTCTCCTTTATCGCTCTGGCAATCGGTAAATACGACTATGCACAGTTGGTTACCGACTCTTCCAAAGCATTCATCAGCCCAAATGCAGAATATTGGTTCGGTACCGATAACATCGGTCGTGACTACTGGTGCCAGGTATGGTACGCATCCCAGACTTCTATCAAACTTGCGTTGATCGTAGGTATCGGTGAGTGTCTGGTTGGTATCACCATCGGCTGTCTGTGGGGCTATGTCCGTCAGTTGGACACCTTCTTTACCGAGCTGTACAACATCATCAACAGCGTTCCTCAGATCATTTACATGACCCTGATCGCTCTGATGATCGGTCAGAGCTTCACCATCATGTGTGTATCTCTGATTGCATTCCACTGGTTGGTAATGGCACGTAACGTTCGAAATCTGGTTATGATTTATCGTGACCGTGAGTTTAACTTGGCGTCCAGAACATTGGGTACACCAATCTATCGTATTCTTGTCAAGAACCTGCTGCCACAGCTGGTCAGCGTAATCATTCTGCGACTGGCTCTGTCTATCCCAGGTACCATCAACATGGAGACTACCCTGTCTTACCTTGGTCTGGGTCTTGACATCAACACACCTTCTCTGGGTATTCTGCTTAGAAACGCAAGAGCCTATTTCCTGGATTATCCATACCTGCTGATTTTCCCGGCAATAATCGTTTCTATTATTACCATCACCTTCTACCTGATTGGTAATGCGTTCTCTGACGCGTCCGACCCACGAAATCACGTATAATCAGAACAGGAGGGAAGCACAATGGCAAAAGAACCTATTTTATCTGCTAAAGATGTGGAAATCCAGTTCAGTTTACGTGGCCGCAAATTGATGGCAATCAGAAAGTGTTCTCTGGATTTGTATGAAGGAGAAACACTTGCAATCGTAGGTGAGTCTGGTTCCGGTAAATCGGTATTCACAAAATCCTTTATTGGTATGTTGGATGCAAACGGCAGCATTGTCGGTGGCTCCATTACATACGACGGCGTTGATATTTCCAAATACAAAACAGAAAAAGAATGGCTGGGCATCCGCGGTAAAAAAATCGCGATGGTAATGCAGGACCCGATGACCTCTCTGAACCCACTGAAAAAAGTAGGTAAACAGATTCAGGAAAGTATCGAGCTGCACCAGGGTCTCAAGGGCGAGGAAGCTAAAAAAGAAGCAATCGAAATGCTCAAAAAAGTAGGTATTCCTGACCCAGAGCGCCGTTACAACCAGTATCCACATGAGTTCTCCGGTGGTATGAGACAGCGTGTTGTTATCGCAATCGCTGTTGCCTGCCGTCCACAGATCCTCATCTGCGACGAGCCGACCACCGCTCTGGACGTTACCATCCAGGCTCAGATCCTTGACCTGATTCATAACCTGCAGAACGAGCTGCACATGACCGTTATCTACATCACCCACGACTTGGGCGTTGTTGCAAACGTTGCAGACCGTGTAGCCGTTATGTACGCTGGTCAGATCGTTGAATATGGTATGGTAGATGAAATCTTCTATGATGCATGGCATCCATACACCTGGGCTCTGCTGTCCGCACTGCCACAGCTGGGTGTTAAAGGTGAAGACCTGCCATCGATCGATGGTACACCTCCGAACCTGTTCAATGTTATCCAAGGTGATGCATTTGCACCTCGTAACAGACATGCACTTGCGATTGACTTTGTAAAAGAGCCACCATTCTTTAGCGTTTCTGAAACTCATAAGGCAAAGACATGGTACCTGGATCCTCGTGCTCCAAAGATTGAGCAGCCAGAATCCATTCGCCGTTTGCGTGAAAAAATGAGAGAGAGAGGTTAATGGGAATGGCAGAAAGAGAAAAATTGATCGAACTGAAGGATCTTCAGATCAGCTTCGGTACCGGTCGTAAAAAGTTTGTAGCAGTTGACCATGTAAATTTTGATATTTACAAAGGTGAAACCTTCTCTCTGGTAGGTGAATCTGGTTCCGGTAAAACGACCATCGGTCGTGCAATCCTGAGAATCAATCCAACCTCCGCCGGTGACATCTACTTTAAAGGTCAGAAAATCAACGGCAAAATCTCGAAAGAACTCGATACCGAGGTCATTCGTAAATGCCAGATGATTTTCCAGGACCCAATGGCTTCTCTGAACGAGAGAGCAAAAGTAGACTACATCGTTTCCGAAGGTTTGATCAACTTCCATCTGTACAAAGATGAGAAGGAACGTGAAGAAAAGGTACAGAAGGTTCTGCGTGAGGTAGGTCTGTTGCCAGAGTTTGCTTCTCGTTTCCCACATGAGTTCTCCGGTGGTCAGAGACAGCGTATCGGTATTGCCAGAGCGCTGATTATGGAACCAGAATTCATCGTAGCTGACGAGCCGATCTCTGCGCTGGACGTATCGATTCGTGCACAGGTACTGAACCTGCTGAACCGTCTGAAGAAGGACAGAGGTCTGACCTACCTGTTCATCGCACATGACCTGTCGGTTGTTCGCTTCATCTCTGACCGCATTGCTGTTATTCATAAAGGTCGTATCGTAGAGCTGGCTGAATCGGAAGAATTGTTCCGTCATCCGCTGCATCCATACACCAAAGCACTGCTGTCTGCAGTTCCGATTCCGGACCCGGAAATCGAGAAGAAGAAGAAACTGATTGTTTACGATCCTTCAGTTCATGATTATTCTGTTGACAAACCGATTTGGGAAGAAATTCTTCCAGGTCACTTTGTATACGGAAATCAGCGCGAGCTGGATCAGTACAGAAACGAGATTGCGAAAGCATAAGCTTTGTTTCGAAAGAGCCGTTTTGGATAAAAACGGCTCTTTTCTTTTTTAAGAATCGTATAATCAAAGCAATATTTGACAAAAAGTAATCTGTATAGTACAATAAATCTAATTAAATATGCTTTGATTGCAGGTGCATCTATGCTGTCAAAACGATTCTTTTTGCAGAAAGGATTTTAAGAAGATGAAAAAACTTTTCCAGGTCTATAAATCATTTATGATTAGACCTACCGTTTACAAGGCGTTTCCTCGATTGATTGTCGGCTTGCTGGTGGCAGGTTTGTGGAATCGCTATGCAAATACCATGCAGATTCACCAGATGACCCAGTCTATTTTTTATCTGATTGGTTTCATCTTTTTGGCAATGGCATGGTTTAGCTACCTGAGCTTGGATGGAATGGAAAATCCGCTCACCAAGTTGGCCAGTGTTTTTACAAAGGCTGATAAAAAACGCACCAAAACAGCCAATCATAGCAAGCAGATGATAGACTTTGTCGAGGAAGAACCAGTCGAATATGAGGATTTGGACCGACTGGAACAGACTGCCTGCAAGCTGGTTGCCAATTTGTTTTGTGCGCTCTTTTTTCTGTTGCCTGCAATTTTTTCCTATTTGTTTTAAAGCAAAAAAGAGGACAGGATGTTTTAAATGCAACATCTTGTCCTCTTTTTATATCTGACAAGATTTACAAAATGGAATGTGAAATCAAAGAATACATTTTGTATATATAGAAAAAGGGTGAAGCAGGGAAATAGTTGATACAAAATGGAATAGATATAAAAATTATACGAATTGGAAAGGAGTAAGAAGATGACGAATCGACCGATTGTTGCGATGATGTATGATTTTGACCGCACACTTTGCACAAAGGATATGCAGGAATATGGATTTATCCCGGCAATCAAAATGACAGCGCAGGAATTTTGGAACGAGGTCAACGAGATGACCGATCGGGAGAAGATGGACAATATTCTGGCATATATGTTCAAAATGGTAGAGAAGGGGAGAGAACGACAGGTTCCAATTACTTTGGAAACCTTTCATCAGTTGGGCAAACAGGTGGAGTATTTTGAAGGAGTGGAAGGTTGGTTTGATCGAATCAACCGCTATGGAGAGGAGATTGGTCTGCGGGTAGAACATTATATTGTTTCCTCCGGCATCAAGGAAATTATTGAGGGAACCAGCATTGCGCACTATTTCAAAAAGATATATGCCTGTGAATTTTTGTATGACTACAATGGAGCCATCCAGTGGCCGAAATTTGCAGTGAATTATACAACGAAAACACAGTTTTTATTCCGCATCAACAAGGGTGTTTTAAGTATCGATAGCCAGAGCAGCAAAAAGCTCAATCAGTTTACACCGGAAAAGGACCGGAGGGTTCCCTTTCGAAATATGATTTACATTGGAGATGGTTTGACCGATGTGCCCTGTATGAAGCTGGTCAAAAGCAATGGGGGACAGTCGATTGCCGTTTATGACCCGGAGCATGGAAAGGGTGCAGCAGAAAAACTGCGCGAAGCCAACCGTGTCAACTTCATCGTGCCGGCGGAATATGGTCCCAACAGTGATATAGAGATAATCGTTCAGGCAATTATGAGAAAGATACAGGCACAACAGGAATTGCTGTCTTATGAGCAGCAGTAATCGGAAATCAATCAGGGAATTTGTACAATAAGTCGAATAGACATAGAAGATATAGATAAAAGAGAAATAGATATTTCATCAATTTGCAGAGATACTTTTATAAAAAAGACAAATATTAGTCGATATTTTATTGGATAAGTCAATAAAAACAAAAAACTACATAAAAATGTACCACAATCTGAATACTTGATAAAATAATCGCCATCTTTTGTTATAAACAGGCAAAAGGATAGAAAAAAACTATTGTTAAAAAACTAACGCTTGACGTTGACGTGTAGAAACTCTATAATTTTTACATACAGGCACAGAAGAGCCGGAAATAGGTCTTGCCTTTTGGGATCTGAATTTTGTCTAAGACAGCTGTCCGTTTTGGGTCGGACGGTTGGGGGAAAGGAGTTTGAAGATGGCGACAGAAACTCTGAGCAGAGAACGTGTTTTGGAAATCATCGAAGAATGTGGAGGCGACAAGGAGCATCTGCTTTCTATTTTGATTGAAATCCAGAGAGAATGTAGAAGAAATTATATCAATGAAGCAAGCGCACGGGTGGTGGCAGAAAAGCTGGACATCCCGCTGGTGCAGCTGTATGACATCCTGACCTTTTATGCGATGCTGGAGACCAAGCCGCGCGGACGATACATCATCGAGGTGTGCAACAACGCTCCGTGCTATATTTCCAAATCGCATGTCATGGCAAAATTTTTGCGCAAAGAACTGGGTATCAACTTTGGTGAAACAACACCGGACGGGATGTTCAGTTTGCAATATATGCCATGTGTAGGAGCGTGCAACATCGGTCCGGTCATCAAAATCGGAGACCGTGTATACGGAAACCTGAATGAAGAGCGAATTAGAAAAATCCTGCGCGAATTGAGAGAGAACGACCAGTAACTGGAAGAGGAAAGGGTGTCAGCTTTATGGCTAAAACAATGCAGCTTTTAACAGCGCGCTGCGGCAAGATCCGCCCGGATTCGGTGGCAGATTATCTTGCAAGCGGCGGTTTTTCCGCTTTGAAAAAAGCGATGGATATGGCGCCGATGGACATTATCAACGAGGTCATCGACGCAAAACTGCTTGGAAGAGGTGGCGCTTCCTATCCGGCGGGTAAAAAATGGAAACAACTTTACGAAATCGAAGGCAGCCCGAAGTACATCGTCTGCAATGCGGACGAGGGTGAACCGGGCACCTTTAAGGATAAAGTTCTTCTGGAAAAGGACCCGCTGAGCATCATCGAAGGCATGGCGATTGCAGGCTATGTGTTTGATTCGCACGACGGTTATATCTACATCCGCGGCGAGTACCGCGAGATTCAAAAGCTCTTCCAGGCAGCGATTGACAACGCAGTCAAGGCGCACTATCTGGGAGAAAATATCATGGGCTCTAACTTCTCCTTCCGTGTACACATCGTTTCCGGTGCCGGTGCGTATATCTGCGGCGAAAACTCCGGTCTTCTCAACTCCATCGAAGCGAAGACCGGACGTCCGCGTGTTAAACCGCCGCATTTGGCAGAGGTCGGTCTGTATTCGATGCCGACCCTGGTCAACAATGTGGAATCCTTTGCAAGCGTTCCGCAGATTATCAACATGGGTGGTAAAGCTTTCCAGGAATTGGGCGTGGAAGATTCAGGCGGCACAAAGCTGATTTGTCTGTCCGGCAATGTAGTAAGACGCGGCACCTTTGAGGTACCAATCGGCGGCGTGACCCTGCGTGACATCATCTTTGACCCGGAATTTGGCGGCGGCATCCCCGATGGCAAGGAGCTGAAATGCTACCATTTGGGCGGTCAGTCCGGTCCAATCGGTTTCCCGGAGCAGTTGGATACCCGTTATGACCACACCTCACTGAAAAAGCAGGGCTTGAGCATCGGTTCCGGTGCAGTGGTTGTGCTGGATGAAACCGTCTGCATCATTGATTATCTGAAGAAGGTTTCAGAATTTTTTATCCATGAAAGCTGTGGAAAATGTGTTCCCTGTCGTGAAGGAAACCGTCAGATGTATATGATTTTGCATCGTTTTGCAAACGGACTTGCAACAGAAAAGGATTTTGAACGGATGGAACGGCTGTCCTTCACGATGGCAACCGCTTCCTCCTGCGGTCTGGGTCAGTCGGCTTGCACCGCATTGGATTCCTGCCTGAAACACAGACGAGAAGAATTTCAGGCTCACATCAAGGGTATCTGCCCGGTTTGTTTGAATAGCAGAAAGTATGGTGACCAGTATGCATATTGATCCAAATAAGATGGTTACAATCAAAATAGACGGGATTCCGGTGACCGTACCATCCGGCACCACCATTATGGAAGCTGCCCGCAAAATCGGCATCAACATTCCATCCCTTTGCCACCACCCGGATTTGGGTGTGCGCGCTTTTTGCCGCGTATGCCTGGTAGAGGACAGCTGGAGCAGACGTTTAAAGACGGCTTGCAACAACCTGGTGGACGAAGCGGGAGACATCACGACCAATTCTCCAAAGGTGCGCAAGGCACGCAAGACCATCCTGGAACTGATTCTTGCCAACCACCCGCAGGACTGCCTGCACTGTGAGAAAAACGGCAAGTGTGAGCTACAGAAACTTGCAGCAGAGTACAATATCCGCGGCAACATCTTCGACCCGGTCTGGAAGCCGGTACCAAAGGAGATGAGCAATCCGGCGCTGGTACGCGATATGACCAAGTGTGTTCGTTGCGGACGCTGTGTGGAGGCTTGTCAGGCGATTCAAACGACCAATGCCATCGGCTTCTCCGGTCGTTCGGTCGATTTTAAAATCACCACCGCTTTTGAAAAGCCGCTTTCCGAATCCTCTTGTGTCTACTGCGGACAGTGCGTAGCAGTTTGTCCGGTCGGCGCTCTGTATGAAAAGGACGACACCCAGAGAGTTTGGGATGCTATCGATGACCCGGATAAATTTGTAATCGTTCAGACCGCTCCTGCTGTTCGTGTTGCAATCGGTGAAGAGTTTGGAATGGAAAGAGGCGCAGTTGCAACCGGAAAGATGGTTGCTGCCCTCAGACGACTGGGTTTTGACAAGGTATTTGATACCGACTTTTCTGCCGATCTGACCATCATGGAGGAAGGCTATGAGCTGCTCAACCGCATGAAAAACGGAGGCACCTTGCCGATGATTACCTCCTGTAGCCCGGGCTGGATTAACTTTGTGGAGAAGAACTACCCGGACCTGCTGGATAACGTTTCCTCCTGCAAATCGCCACAGCAGATGTTTGGTGCGATTGCAAAGACCTACTATGCAGATAAGATGGGGATTCCGAGAGAGAAAATGTTTGTAGTATCGGTAATGCCTTGTATCGCCAAAAAATATGAATGCCAGCGACCGGAGATGAATTCTTCCGGCTATCAGGATGTTGATGTTGTTCTGACCACCCGCGAATTTGCTAAGATGATTCGCATGGCAGGCTTGAGCTTTGACCGTCTGCCGGAAGAGGAATTTGACCATCCGCTGGGATTGGGCTCCGGCGCAGGCGCTATCTTCGGCACCTCCGGCGGCGTTATGGAAGCGGCTATCCGTACAGTATACGAGGTAGTCACCGGCAAACAGCCGGAAAGCCTGGATTTCACCGCTTGCCGTGGTCATGAGGGCATTAAAGAAGCGACCCTCGACCTGGATGGAACACCGGTTAAGGTTGCCATTACCAACGGTCTGAAAAATGCCCGTGTACTGATGGACAAGATTCGTGCCGGAGAAGCAGATTACCAGTTCATCGAAGTGATGTGCTGCCCGGGCGGCTGTGTTGGCGGCGGCGGTCAGCCGTTCAGAACGACCGCAGCTATCCGTGAACATCGCATGGACGGTTTGTACAAGGTGGACAAAAATCTACCGATTCGTCAGTCGCACAAAAACCCGGACATCCAGACCTTGTACAGTGAGTTTTTGCAGGAACCAAACAGTCATCTTGCACATGAGCTGCTTCATACCCACTATCACGATCGCCGCAACGAATTTTAATTCCTACCAAAAAAGAGTACAGCATGTTGCTGTACTCTTTTTATTTGGGGAAAACTAGGAACGGGCAAAGCTGCTGGTGCCGGTGCGGATAAACTCCCGCATGGCGCGAGTGACATAGGAGCTGTTTTTGTAGTAGAAATAGGAGTGTCGGTACAGCTGTTCGGAATCGAGTTTATAATAGACCACGCCCGGGACAGGAGCGGTATGGGTGATGAGAGTGTCGCTGACGAGGGTGATCCCCATATTGCTGCAAACGATGTTGTAGGCGGTGGTCAACTGGTCGACCTCCAGCTGAATTTTCGGAGAGAATCCAGACTGCTCACAAATTATGTCCATACGGATGCGGGTATCATTGCCGTGTCGCAGGGCGATAAAGCTATTTTGCATAAAATCACGAATATTGACAGCATAAGTCTGTGTAAGCAGTTGGCGACCCTCCAGAACGTCATGGTGTTCCAATGCAAACTTTTGCAAAGCCGACGGAATTTTGGCGCTTTTGGGTACGGCAAGCAGCAGCATCTCAGAGGAGAACAGCTCCTTGCGGTAGATTTTTTCATCCATTGGGTGATTGTCCAGCACCAAATCGAGGTCGCCGCTTAAAAGCTTTTCCTCCAGGTAGTAGATGTTTCCCTCGTTCAGTGTGACCTTGACGCCGGGATAGAGGCGGTTGAAGTTGCTGATAATTTGTGGGAGCACCAACGAAGAAAAGGCGCTGTTGGAGCCGATGGAGAGCTTGCCGGTCTTTAATCCGCGCAGGTCGTTGAGGTAGTTATCAAATTCATTTTCCAGCGCGCGCATCCGCTCGATGTAACGGATATATTCCTGTCCGCATTCGGTTAATTGCAAAGGATTGGAGTTGCGGTTGAAGATGGGAAATCCCAGCTTCTCCTCGGTCTTTTTGACCAGCGCACTCAGGCAAGGCTGGCTGACATACAGGCTTTTGGCAGCTTTGGTGAAGCTGCCCTGTTTGTAGACCTCATAGACATATTCCATGTTTCGCAACATCCTGCTCACCTCATAAATAAAAAGTTATGAATTCTATAAATATATAAATATTTGATTTTATTATAGAAGAAAACTATACTAAAATCAAGCATTTGGTATCACAAAATAAAAAATAGGATAAGTAATACTTTACTTATGGGTGAGATTGACAAGGAGGAAGAAGAATGAATCCAGTAATTGGTATCATTGGCGGCATGGGACCACTTGCAACCTGCGATTTGATGAACAAAATCATTCGCTTTACCGATGCACAAAAGGACCAGGACCACATCCGCATCTGTGTGGACAGCAACACCAACATCCCGGACCGCACCACAGCGATTCTGCATCACGGCAAAACACCGGTGCCGGAGCTGGTCAAGAGCGCACTTCGTCTGGAGGCAATGGGAGCACAGCTGCTGATTATGTCCTGCAACACCGCACATTATTTTTACAATGATGTGATTCCGTATCTGGATGTACCGTTTATGAGTATGATTGAGGAAACGGTCAAATATCTCAAGGACAGCGGAGTCAGCAAGGCAGCGGTTCTTGCAACCGACGGTACTCGCGACAGCAAGGTGTACGAAAAGGCGTTGCTGCAAGCCGGAATCGAAGTGGTATACCCGAGCGAGAAAAATCAAAAGCTGTTGATGTCTTTGATTTATGACTATGTCAAAGCAGGAAAACCGGGCATCGAAAATCTTCCGGTGCAGGAGCTGGTGGACGAGGTCAAGGCAATGGGCGCGCAGAAGATGATTCTGGGATGCACCGAACTGCCGATTGCTTTTGAAAGAGTCGGCATCACCGAGGACACAGTGGACCCAACTACCGTTCTGGCACAGCGGGCAATCCAGAAGGTGGGAGCAAAGGTCAAAAAAGAATATCTGATTGCATAGTGGGCAGGATAAAAAAAGAGGGCATTGCCCTCTTTTTTTATACGGATGATTCGAGGTAGAACGGGAAATACAGGGAAATGTATAAACAGGAGCAATAACGAGAAATCAAGAGAATGTACGAGAGATTGGAGGATATAGACATGGGAAAATCAGCCACAAAGAGGAAAAAACCGCTTCTTTTGAGTGAAAATGACGGTTGTGAAAAAGAAGACGTTGTGGTATGATAAATCCATAGAGAACAGCAGGTCGGCGCCGGTCGTCTCAGTGCTTCCAGGCATTTGGCAGGGGAAGCAAAGGGTGTTGTTCCTAGTAAAAAGGAGTTGAAAAGAATGAATATCCTGACAACAACTTCAGCACCGATTATCTGGTTGATTTTGATTGTTGTGCTGATTGTGGCAGAAGTCGCAACCTATCAGCTGGTCGCGGTATGGTTTGCACTGGGAGCGGTGGCATCGCTGCTGGCATCCCTGATGGGAGCTTCGGGGACCGTACAGCTGATTACATTTGTTGTGGTTTCGCTGTTGAGCTTGATTGCCAGCAGACCTCTTGTAAAGAAAATTCAATCGGCTCCCAAGGAAAAGACCAACGCAGACCGCATCATCGGTCAGACCGCTGTGGTCATCCATCCGATTTCTTCTGAACAGAGAGGAAGGGTGGAGATCGAAGGGCAGGACTGGTCGGCAGCGGCAGTCAACAAGGAAGAAAGCTTTGCAACCGGTCAAAAGGTCCAAATCGTTCGCATTGAAGGCGTGACCGTTTATGTAAAAGCTTTGGAAAACATTCAGTAAAGAAGGGTGGAGGCATTTTATGATTATTTTTCTGTCGGTATTGGTTCTTGTAATTCTAATTCTATTGATTACCAACATTAAAATCGTTCCGCAGTCGATGGTATTTGTTGTGGAGCGCCTGGGTTCTTATTATCAGACCTGGGACAACGGCGTACACTTTAAGGTTCCGTTTGTCGACCATATCGCAAAACGGGTCTCCTTGAAAGAGCAGGTGGTCGATTTTAAGCCACAGCCGGTCATCACCCGCGATAACGTTACCATGCAGATTGACAGCGTTGTCTTTTATGAGATTACCGATGCCAAGCTGTTTACCTACGGCGTGGAGCGTCCGATTTCCGCGATTGAAAACCTGACAGCTACTACGCTGCGAAACATCATCGGTGAGCTGGAGCTGGACCACACCCTGACCTCCCGTGATGTAATCAACACCAAGATTACCACCACACTGGACACTGCCACCGACAAATGGGGCATCAAGGTCAACCGCGTAGAACTGAAAAACATCCTGCCGCCGGCAGAGATCCAGGATGCTATGGAAAAGCAGATGAAGGCAGAGCGTCAGCGCCGCGAGTCCATCCTTCGGGCAGAGGGTCAGAAGCGCAGCCAGGTGCTGATTGCAGAAGGTGAGAAGGAAGCGGCTATCCTGAAGGCACAGGCGGAGAAGGAATCGGCAATCCTGCGCGCAGACGCAGTGCGTGAGCAGAAGATTCGTGAGGCGGACGGTGAAGCGACCGCTATTCTGAAGGTACAGCAGGCGTATGCAGACAGCTTGAAGATGCTCAACGATGCAGCTCCGACCGACAAGGTGCTCACCCTCAAGAGCTTTGAGGCACTGGCAAAGGTGGCAGACGGTCAGGCAACCAAGCTGATTATCCCAAGCGAGATGCAGTCGCTGGCAGGTTTTGCTGCCTCCATCAAGGAGATTGTCACCGACCATGCAGGTGCAGGCACACAGGAGTAAGTCTTGTGTAGATTTTGATAACCAATTTCATAAAGAAAAAGGTCCTTCCGGCACAGGAGGGACCTTTTTTGATGTAAGGGAAAAACAATCCTGCAAAAGAATGGATAATATGAACAAATATCCATCCAAAAGCGGAAGAAAATTAAAATACCTGTACGATTTTTCCATCGAAATCTGGCAGATACTTGCATTTTACATTGGATTCATATAGAATAATATTAACTGATGATACAGCATCGCTCACCCCTGCCGCTAGAAAGAATGGAGGAAGGAACTGTGAAAAAAAGCACTGTTTTTGGACATTGGACCAGCGGTCTGATTGGTTTTTGCTTTGCTTTGCAGGTGGGTTCCGTGCGCTTTTTTGCAGGACAGGGAGAGAAGTCTGTATACAACAGAAAAAATGGGTAAAGTGTATGCTGTGGCAGGGTCTTTGTCGCAGCGTTTTTTTATTGCACCAAAGGAAACTGCGGTGCAGGGAGATGGGAGGAACGGTAACAATGGAAAACACAGCCAAAAAAGTAGCTGTCATCATGGGCAGCGACAGCGATCTGCCGGTTGTAAAACCTGCGATCGATAAACTGAAATCTTTTGGTGTACCGGTGGAGGCACACGTCATGAGCGCACACCGCACACCGGCTCTGGCAAGTGAGTTTGCAGCAAACGCAAAGGCAAACGGCTTTGGTGTCATCATCGCAGCAGCCGGCAAGGCAGCCCACCTGGGCGGCGTTCTGGCAGCGCACACCACCCTGCCGGTCATCGGGATTCCAATCAAGTCTTCTACCCTGGATGGACTGGATGCCCTGCTGGCAACCGTTCAGATGCCGTCCGGCATTCCGGTGGCAACCGTTGCAATCAACGGCGCAGAGAATGCAGCGATCCTTGCCGTTCAGATGCTGGCGCTCAGCGATGAAAAGCTGGCTGCACAGCTGGACGAAATGAAGGACAAGATGAACCGTGCAGTCATCGAAAAGGATGCCAAGCTTCAGCAGGAGCTGGCAGAGTAACTGCGCTTTTTAACATCAGTCGGTCAAATTTTTTTAGATACAGAGCTTGCAAGGCTCAATGAGAAGTATGGAGGTAATCAAAATGAAAAAGTGTGAAATGCTTTATGAAGGCAAGGCAAAAAAGGTCTATACCACCGAGGATCCTGAGCTGTACATCGTTGACTACAAGGACGATGCAACCGCTTTTAACGGTCTGAAAAAAGGCACTATCTCGGGCAAAGGCGTTATCAACAACCGCGTTACCAACCATCTGATGAAGATGCTGGAAAGCAAAGGCATCCCGACCCACTTTGTAGAAGAGCTGTCCGACCGTGAAACCGTTGTTAAAAAAGTGAAGATCGTTCCTCTGGAGGTAATCGTTCGCAACATCGCAGCAGGTTCTATGTCCAAACGTCTGGGCATCGAGGAAGGCACCGTTCTGCCAACTACCGTTCTGGAATACAGCTACAAAAACGACGATCTGGGCGACCCGCTGATCAACGACTACCATGCACTGGCAATGCAGCTGTGCACCCGCGAAGAGCTGGATCAGATTGCTTCCTACGCTTTCAAGATCAATGAAATCCTCAAGGCTTTCTTTAAAGAGATCAACGTAGACCTGGTAGACTTCAAGCTGGAGTTTGGTAAGCTCAGCGACGGTACCATCGTTCTGGCAGACGAAATCTCCCCTGACACCTGCCGCTTCTGGGATGCTACCACCCATGAAAAACTGGACAAAGACCGTTTTAGAAGAGATATGGACAATGTTGACGAGGGCTACCACGAAATCATGAAGAGACTGCTGGGTGAATAATCTGCATCTTCTTTACTAGAACAGGGCAACAACAGAAAGGATTTTAACGATATGAGCGAAAGTTTCAGCGAAAGCTATAAGGCAGCCGGCGTAGACGTTACCGCCGGATACAAGGCAGTTGAATTGATGAAGGCACACGTTGCAAGAACCATGACATCGGGCATGATGGGCGGCATCGGCGGCTTCGGCGGAGCCTTTGAGCTGGACCTGACCGGCATTACCAAGCCGGTTCTGGTTTCCGGAACAGACGGCGTGGGCACCAAGCTGAAGATTGCATTCATGCTGGACAAGCATGACACAGTGGGCATCGACTGTGTGGCAATGTGTGTCAACGACATCATCTGCTGCGGTGCAAAACCGCTGGTATTCCTGGATTATATTGCACTGGGCAAAAATATCCCGGAAAAGGTAGCAGACATCGTTAAGGGCGTGGCAGACGGCTGCGTAGAGACCGGCTGTGCGCTGGTTGGCGGCGAAACTGCCGAGATGCCGGGATTTTATCCGGTGGACGAGTATGACCTTGCAGGCTTCAGCGTAGGCGTTGTGGACAAGGATAAAATGCTCGACCCGGAAAATGTACAGCCAGGCGATGTGATGATCGCTCTGCCGTCCTCCGGCGTTCACTCCAACGGATTTTCTCTGGTGAGAAAGGTGTTTGAGCTGGAAAGCAAACCAAGAAACATCTTCCGTGAATTTAACGGATCTACCCTGGGTGAAACCCTGCTGACCCCAACCAGACTGTATGTAAAACCGATGCTTAAACTGATGGACGAAATCAAAGTGAAATCGGTTGTTCATGTAACCGGCGGCGGTTTCTATGAAAATATCCCGCGCGCACTCAACGACAGAACCAAGGCTGTTGTAGAAAGAAACAGCGTGCGCGTACTGCCTATCTTCCAGGAAATCCAGAAGGTAGGAGAGATTTCTGAGCACGATATGTTCAACACCTTCAACATGGGCGTCGGCATGATTGCCATCGTTTCCAGCGAGGATGCAGACAAAGCGCTGCAGGTTCTTAAAGAAGCTGGCGAGGATGCCTATGTGATTGGTAAAGTGGAACAGGGCAGCAAAGAGGTCGAAATCATCTAGTCTTTTTGACAATCACACAAAAGCAGACGTAGCAATGGTCCTTCCCCTGTATCCGTGTAAAAAGGTGGGCAAGGGTCGCACCTGCGCGGCGTCTGCTTTTCATTTTATCGAAAGGAGCGGTGGAAATGGTCAAGATAGCAGTGCTGGTGTCGGGAGGCGGCACCAACTTGCAGGCTTTGATCGACCGCGAGCAGCAGGGTGAACTGGGCAGCGGAAAGATTTGTCTGGTCCTCAGCTCCCGCCCGGATGTCTATGCGCTGGAGCGTGCAAAAAAAGCCGGCATCGAAAGCATCGTGGTGGACCGCAAACAGTGCAGCAGCCCTGAGCAGTTCAGTGCAAAGGTACTCGAACAGCTGCAAAGCAGAGGAATCGAGATGGTGGTGCTGGCAGGATTTTTAAGCATCCTGTGTAAGGACATGGTGCAGGCGTATCCGAACCGCATCATCAACGTCCATCCGTCCCTGATCCCTTCCTTCTGCGGCAAGGGCTTTTACGGATTGAAGGTGCATCAGGCAGCGCTGGATTACGGAGTCAAGGTCACCGGCGCTACGGTGCATTATGTCAACGAGGTGACCGACGGCGGCAGCATCCTGCTGCAAAAGGCGGTCTACATCCAGCCGGACGACACACCCGAAACGCTGCAAAGAAGGGTGATGGAGCAGGCAGAATGGGAACTGCTCCCAAAAGCGACCGCGATGGTTTGTGAGCAGATTGAAAAAGAAAAGCAAAACAGCTGAGAAGTTGAGGAGAGAATTGGTTATGAATTATCTGAATCTTGCAGAGGAACTTGCTTCCACTACCTACCCGGGCAGAGGCATCGTGCTGGGCAGAAGCCAGGACGGCAAAAAAATGGTCATCGCCTACTTCATCATGGGCAGAAGTGAAAACAGCCGCAACCGTGTTTTTGTAGAGCAGGAGGGTGGCATCCGTACCGAGGCGTTTGACCCGGCAAAGCTGGCAGACCCGTCGCTGATCATCTACGCACCGGTTCGTGTGCTGGGAGCAAAGACCATCGTTACCAACGGAGACCAGACCGATACCATTTATGACTTTATCAAGGACGGCAAAACCTTTGAAGAAGCGCTGCGCACCAGAACCTTCGAGCCGGATGCACCAAACTTCACCCCACGCATCTCCGGTGTGGTAGAGGGTTGCAACTACAAGCTGTCCATCCTCAAGAGCAACAATGGTGACCCGGAAAGCAACCAGAGATATTTCTTTGAGTACGAAAATCCAAAGGCAGGTCAGGGGCATTTCATCCACACCTACCGCTGCGACGGCAACCCAATCCCTTCCTATGAGGGTGAGCCGACACCGGTCATCATCGAAGGCGACATCGACGCATTTACCGCACAGGTTTGGGATAACCTCAACGAGGACAACAAGGTTTCTCTGTTTACCCGCTTTATCGATCTGGAGAGCGGCGAAACCCAGACCCGCATCATCAATAAAAACAAGTAATCCCAGATATTTCAGAAAGGATGAAATCAATTATGGCAAACGAGCTTGCGCTGAAATATGGATGCAACCCAAATCAGAAACCATCCCGCATTTTTATGAAAGACGGCAGTGAACTGCCGCTGAAGGTACTCAACGGCAAACCGGGATACATCAACTTCCTGGATGCCTTCAACAGCTGGCAGCTGGTCAAGGAGCTCAAAGAAGCAACCGGTCTTCCGGCAGCTGCTTCCTTCAAGCACGTTTCTCCGGCAGGCGCCGCTGTTGGTCTGCCGCTGGACGACACCATGAAAAAAATCTACTTTGTAGATGACCTAGGAGAGCTTTCCCCAATCGCCAGCGCTTATGCAAGAGCCAGAGGTGCAGACAGAATGTCCTCCTACGGCGACTTCATCGCTCTGTCGGACGTTTGTGATGCCTGCACCGCCAGAATCATCAAGCGCGAGGTTTCCGACGGCGTCATCGCTCCGGGCTACACCGAAGAGGCGCTGGAAATTCTCAAGGAAAAACGCAAAGGCACCTACAACGTCATCGAGATCGACCCTGCTTATGTTCCACAGCCAATCGAGCACAAGGATGTGTTCGGTATCACCTTCGAGCAGGGCAGAAACAATCTGAAGATTGACACCGACCTGTTCCAGAATATCGTTTCCCAGAACAAAGAGCTGCCGGAAAATGCAAAGATCGACCTGCTCATCAGCTTGATTGCACTCAAATACACCCAGTCCAACTCGGTCTGCTACGTCAAAGACGGTCAAGCCATCGGTATCGGCGCAGGTCAGCAGTCCAGAATCCACTGCACCAGACTGGCAGGCAACAAGGCAGACATCTGGTATCTGCGTCAGCATCAGAAGGTGCTCAACCTGCCATTTAAAAAGGACATCCGCAGAGCAGACCGCGACAACACCATCGACGTGTACATCTCGGACGATTATATGGATGTGCTGGCAGACGGCATTTGGGAAAACTTCTTTACCGAAAAGCCGGAACCGCTGACCAGAGAGGAAAAACGCGCATGGCTGGATACCCTGACCGGCGTATCGCTGGGTTCGGATGCCTTCTTCCCATTCGGTGACAACATCGAAAGAGCACACCGCTCCGGTGTACAGTACATCGCAGAACCGGGCGGCTCGATCCGTGACGACAATGTAATCGAAACCTGCGATAAATACAACATGGTACTGGCATTCACCGGAATCCGCCTGTTCCATCACTAAACAACATCTGCCAAAAGGGGAAGGAAGCCAAGTCCTTCCCCTCTTTTGGAATCAGAAGGAAAGGACGATTTGCTATGAAAATTTTGGTAGTAGGCTCCGGCGGCAGAGAGCATGCCATCATCCGTAAGTTAAAACAGAGTCCAAAAGCCGAAACGATATACTGCTGTCCCGGCAACGGCGGCATCAGCATGGATGCGCAGTGTGTGGACATCAAGGCGATGGATATCGACGGTGTCGTTCGGTTTTCCAAGGAGAACAGCATCGACCTGGTCGTTGTAGCTCCCGATGACCCATTGGCAGCAGGTATGGTGGATGCGCTCAATCAGGAGGGCATCATGACCTTTGGTCCAACCAAGGATGCAGCACAGATTGAAGCCAGCAAGGTGTTCTCCAAAAACCTGATGAAGGAGTTTCACATTCCAACCGCTGCTTATGAGGTGTTTGATGACCCGGCAAAAGCGCTGTGCTACATCGAAGAAAAGAATGAGTACCCGGTGGTCATCAAGGCGGACGGTCTTGCACTGGGCAAAGGGGTCATCATTGCTGCCAGTCACGAGGAAGCCAAAGAGGGTCTGCACGAAATCATGGAAGAAAAGGTGTTTGGCACCAGCGGCAACCATGTAGTCGTGGAGGAATTTTTGACCGGACCGGAGGTTTCTGTGCTGGCATTTGTGGATGGCAAGACGGTGGTACCGATGGTTTCCTCGATGGACCACAAGCGTGCGCTGGACGGCGACAAGGGACTGAACACCGGCGGTATGGGCACTATCGCACCAAACCCGTTCTATACACCGGAGGTTGCACAGGAGTGCATGGAAAAAATCTTCAAGCCGACCGTTGCAGCCATGGCAAGTCTGGGCAGACCGTTTAAAGGCTGCCTGTACTTTGGATTGATGCTCACTCCAAAGGGACCGTATGTCATCGAGTACAACAGCCGCTTCGGGGACCCGGAAACACAGGTTGTACTGGAACTGCTGGACAGCGACCTGGTGGAAATCATGGAAGCGGTGTACAACGGAACCTTGACCGAAGAGATGGTCCGTTTCTCCGATGAGAAGGCTGCCTGCGTTATCATTGCAAGCGGCGGCTATCCGAAGTCCTACCGCAAGGGTCTGCCAATCAGCGGACTAGATGCACAGGGTCAGAGGGAAGGCGTCAGCGTTTATCACTCGGGCACCAAGCTCACCGACGGTGTATACTACAACAACGGCGGTCGTGTGCTGGGCGTAACAGCAAGGGCGCAGAGCCTCCAGGAGGCGCTTGACAAGGCGTATGAGAGCGTAGACTCGATTTCCTTTGAGGATTGCTTCAGCCGCCGTGACATCGGCAAGCGTGCCTTGCAGGCAAAGTAAGAAACAGATACTTTGAGCAGAACAAAAGGGTCGTGTATCTATTTTGATACACGACCCTTTTTAGTTTTTAGAACGCTTATGTAGCAAAGGAAGCTCTATTCCTTGGGTTCCTTGAGGTAGCGGCTGGGTTTGCCGGTGTACAGGATTGCCAGACGGTGCAGCGCGCGGGTACAGGAAACATACAGCAGCTGACGGTCAAAGCTGTTGCGATAATTTTTCTCGTCGGCATCGCAGAGGATGGCAGCATCAAATTCCAAGCCTTTTGCCATATAGACCGGCATCAGCATGACACCGGAAAAGATTTCCTTCTGCTCGATGTCCATCAGGTGAACCGGCAGTTTGTCTTTCAAAAGGGAGTACAGTTGCTTGGCGGTTGCCTGCGTTTTGCAGATGATGCCAATGGAGTCATATCCTTCGCCAAGGTATTGCTGTGTCAGCTGCTCAATGCGGTCGGCAGTTTGCCGGAGGTTATCGGTCGATTCCACCAGGACCGGCTGTTCGTGGCGGTCAAAGCTTTCCATCTGGGTATCGGCGGGCAGGAAGCGGCGGGAATATTCGCTGATTTCATAGGAGCAGCGGAAGCCTTTGCTCAAGGTAATCAGGCAGGAACGCTTGTTCGGGAACAAATCTGCAATATCTCGATAGAACTGGGTGGTTTCCTGCTTTTCGATGGTCTGGTTGCAGTCGCCCATGATGGTGTAGCGGGCGTTCGGAAACAGCTTTTTGAGGATGGAGAAATGCAGCGGAGAATAATCCTGCGCCTCATCCACCACCACTTGGCGGATGTCCTGAAAGCCGTCGCTGCCGAACAGGCAAAGATGCAGGTATAAAAGCGGCAGGGCATCCTGATAGCACAGCTGCTCCTGTTGCAGGCGATTGGCAGCAAGGTCGAGAATCTGCTCAATCGAGTCGGGCAGCGCAAGACCCTTTGCCATACGCAAAAACAGCGAACGGTCGCACAGCAGGCGGCAGTACAGCTGGAAGCTGTCCAGGGTGGTGAAGCGCTTGATTTGACGTTTGATGCGGCTGCTCTCTTTGATAGAGAGCAATCTGCCGAACTGCTTTTTGTCGTACAGATGCTGTACAAAGGTGCCGGAGAAGCTCTGCAATTTTTTAAGCCTATCTTCCCGGCGGAGCTTATGAATCTGGGACCAGAGCCGCTGCTCCAACAGCTTGAGCGCACCGTCCAGCGGCGCACGGCGGCAGGCTTTTTGAACAAAGGCGCTCATCTGCTCCCTGGTTTCCAGCAGCTTGCCGTCGTAGTACAGGTCGGTGTAGTCAATCATGCGGCGGATATAGTAGGAAACATATCGCTCCAGAATGGTGAGAAAGGTATTGGAGGAGAAAAATTCCACCGAGCGGTGCAGCAGCTCCCGCTCCTTCTGGGTAGAGGCACAGACCATCTGCTCCAGCAGCAGGCTGCGCGGCAAAATCGGTTTGCCGGAGCAAATTTTGTTGTACAGCCCTTCAAAGGTCAAGCTAGCAACATTTTTTTCACCCAGCGAGGGCAGGACATTGGCGATATAGCTGCCAAACAGGTTGTTTGGGGAGATGATGACGATGTTGTTGGCATACAGCTTTTGGGTGACCCCTTCGTACAGCAAAAAGGCGACCCTGTGCAGGGCAACCGAGGTTTTTCCGCTGCCGGCAACGCCCTGCACGAAAAGCAGTTCGTTTTGCGTATCACGGATAATCATGTCCTGCTGTCGCTGGATGGTCTCTACAATCGAGCGCATCTGTGGCGAGGTGTTGTGGGAGAGCGCCTCACGCAGCAGGTTGTCCATGATGTTTACGTCAGAGTCGAAGAAGTAGTTGAGAGTGCTTTCTTTAATTTCAAACTGCCGCTTGAGCGATACAGTGCCACGGATGGTGCCGGAAGGTGCCTGATATTCCACCGGACCGGTTTCGTAGCGGTAGAACAGACTGGCAATCGGTGTGCGCCAGTCGTAGACGTAGGGCTCATAGGAGTCCTCGTCCTGAACGGTGAACAGACCGATGTAGATGCGCTCGGCGGGGGAGGACTCAAAGCCCTGTTCGGTGAAGTCGATTCTTGCAAAGTACGGAGAATCCAGCGCCTGCCGGTAGTGGTCGATCCGCTTGTGGGCAGCGTCATACCTGCCGGACTGCGCCTGGATGGATTCGAGTGCCTGATGTGCCTCGACCGCATTGTCGAAGCCGCCGCGGAAGGAAACATTTTCCCACATTTCCTTGCGGGCAGAGATAATCTGTTCCTTTTCGTCGGAGCAGGCTTGCTCTTCCCGTTGCAGGTTTTCCCGAATGAAGGTGCAGGTCTTGTCCAGATACTGCTGTTCCTGTATAAATTCTTTTTCGTATTCCATGCAAATCCTCCTTCTTCTGGTGGGCTGTTTGTTTCCATATCTTATTATTATATCATTGTTGCAGGTGGATAGCAATGATTTTTGATTGACAAAGAGCCAGAAGAAAAGCGATATCCTTGCTGTGGGCGTTGTATGGCTGGGTGCTGTCGAAAAAACAATAGCCAAAAAGGGAAGTCCAAACGGACTTCCCTTTTTGGCTGTGTAATAAAAAATAGAGGACGACCGGAGTTTACCGGTCAGGAGATCTCAAAAGAAAGGTAAAAGAAGCGTAAAAATTGCATACTTCTTTTAACAATCCTATTATAACCTCTTGCTAGTAAAAAGTCAATAAATTTTTAGGAAAAAATAAAAATAAAAATAGATGGATTATACAAACGAGCTTTTATACCCCTAAAAAGGTGCAAAAAGATTTGTAATAGACCCTCTTGTAATTTGTAAAAACATACAATATAATGAAAGATATGGAATTTTTACTATTTAACAATCCCGCAATACGGCGGGACAAAAGAGAAGGAGAGGAATGGATTTATGGCAAAAGAAAAAAAAACGACCTCGATTGACATGACCAGCGGCAGCCCGTACCGGCTGATTTTGAGCTTCACCATGCCGCTGTTGCTGGGTAACATCTTCCAGCAGCTGTACAACATGGTGGACAGCGTAGTGGTCGGAAATGTCATCGGGGACAAGGCACTGGCTGCGGTGGGCACCGGCTTCCCCATCATTTTTATGCTCAGCTCGTTGTTTATGGGCATCGGTACCGGCGCGACTATTATGATTTCGCAGTTTTACGGTGCGCGTGACCTGGAGCGGGTCAATCAGACGGTCAATACCATCTACACGGCGTTGATCATCGGTATCATTCCGCTGTCGCTGATTGGTATCTTTTTAAGTGAACCGCTGCTGCACATGATGAAGGTGCCGGATGACGGCACATTGGAGATGGCAAAGACGTATATGGTCATCATCTTCATCGGCGTGATTGGTAACCTGGGCTTTAACATCAACGCGGGCATCCTGCAGGGCTTTGGCGACAGCCGCACATCCCTGCTGTTTTTGATGATCGCGACGGTCATCAACATCGTGCTGGACCTGGTGCTGACCATCACTGTCCCAATGGGGGTAGCAGGTGTTGCGCTGGCGACCATCATCGCACAGATTGTTTCCTGGCTGTTCGGTGTCTTTTACATCAACCGCCACTATGATTTCATCAAAATCCGTCCGCACAAGTTCTATTTCCAGAAGGAGCTGTTTTTCCAGGCAATGCGTCTGGGCATCCCGTCCGGTATTCAGCAGGCGCTGTTTTCCATCGGCATTATGTTTATGCAGTCGCTGGTAAACAGCTACGGCTCTAGCTTTATGGCAGGCTTTAACGGCGCAAACAAGATTGATACCTTTGCTTTCCTGCCGGTCCAGAGCTTGTCCAACGCACTGACCACCTACACAGGACAGAACATCGGTGCAGGCAACCAGCATCGCGTCAAAGAAGGCTTAAAGGCATCGCTGATCATGTCGATTGGCTGCTGCATTGTCGTCGGCATCCTGCTGTACCCAACCAGTGCCTTTATGATGCGGATGTTCAGCCAGAACGCAGAGGTTATCGATGCAGGTGTCGCCTATTTGCATGGGGTGCTGCCGTTCTATTTCCTGCTGGCAATCACCTTTATGTACAACAGCGTTCTGCGCGGCGCAGGAGACATGGTGATTCCGATGATTTCCTCCTTTGTCAGCCTCTGGCTGGCAAGACTGCCGGCTGCCTACCTGATTGCACACTTCTTTGAAAAAGAGGACATCTACTATTCCTACGCAGTTGGTTGGGCGCTGGGCGTACTGATTTCCGGTATCTACTACATGACCGGAAAGTGGAAGAACAAGAGCATTGTAGAACGAATGAAAAAACAGGAAGCATAAGAACGTCTTTTAAAAAGCAGCCGTTCAGCCGGATAAACGGTTGATTTCGGCTGCTTTTGCTTTATAAAACACACAGACCGACAGAATGAAAAGGAGGGCTGCCCTGTGGAATGGCAGACAAAACAGATACGGCGAACCTACAACCGCTTAGGGTTGGGGATGCTGGCATACCTGTTGATTTATCAGTTTTTATCGTTGCCGCTGATGCTGGTGGTAAAGCTGCTGTGCCCGCAGCTGCTGTCCTCCTCCTGGTTTGGGTTGCTGTTGGGGGAGCTGGTGCAGTATGCGGTTGCTTTGCCGGTCTGCTGGTGGATTGCAAAAAGTGCAAACACACCGCAGCGCCCTCTAAGTCGAAGAAAACTCAGTGTCAGCTGCTTTTTCAAGTATCTGCTGTTAAGTATCGGACTGCTGTTTTTATTTAATCTCATCGGAACAGCGGTCAATGAGCTGCTCTCACAGCTGAAAGGCTCTCCGGCAGGCAACCTGATCGAGCAGAGTGTCGGCTCCTACACACTCTGGCAGATGGTTCTGGTGACGGTCATCTCTGCGCCGCTGGGGGAGGAGCTGCTCTTTCGCAAGCTGGTCTACCGCTGCGTGGGTGCGTATGGGGACAAGGCGTATGTTTTCACCAGCGCCTGCCTGTTTATGCTGATGCACGGCAACGTGGTACAGTATCCGTATGCGTTTGCGCTGGGCGGACTGTTTGCATGGGTCTACTGCAAGACCGGCTCGCTGCGGAACACCATTCTGCTGCACGCCTGTGTCAATTTTATCGGAGGGGTCATCCCGTATCTGGCGGGAGAGAGTGAACTGGTGCTGTCGCTGCTGGGAATGCTCTATCTGCTGGGAGCAGCTTACGTCGGCTACACCCTCTGGCGGTGCAGAGGAAGGCATCCGCTGCAAAACGACCCGAAGCTGCCGGAGGGTGCGTTGGATGCTGCTTTGCTCAATGTGGGGATGCTGCTGTTTACAGCCGCCTCCTTTGCGATGGCAGGTTATGTGATTTTGTATCTGTAGAGCGATGTGATACAGGGAGGAAAGTAAAATGAAAATACCGACGATTGAAACACCGAGATTGTATCTGCGTGGATTTCAGAAGGAGGATGCACGATTTGCTGCCGGCATCTGGAACGATGCAGAGATGGGAGAGTATCTGCCGGACGAAGCGATGGAGGAATTGGATGAGGAGTATCTGCATCAGTTGGAGCAGCTGGGAGAGGACGAGGAATGTTGCTACCTGATTGCCGAGGATAAGCAGAGCGGGGAGCGGATTGGCACCTGTAGTTTCCTTCCAAAGGACGGGGTCTATGATCTTGCCTACTGTGTACACAAGCAGTTTTGGGGAAGGGGATATGCCACCGAGATGGCAAAGGGAATGGCAGAGTACGCCCGCAGCAGCAAAGCAAAGGCAGTGACCATCTGGGTCACCGAAGGGAACAATGCCTCGGTGCGGGTGGCACAAAAGCTGGGCTGTGTGCAGGACGGCAAAAGCTCCTACCAAAAAAGAGGGACAGACAAAACCTACACCGACTATCGGTATTTTCTGCAATTTTAAGGAAAAGTTGCAGAAAAAATTGGCAGGATAAAGGAAAGGGGAGAAACCGATGAACGACAGAGAGTGTCCGGGACCCACACTGGAGCGCTGTGCAAGGGTGCTGGGTGTTAAAGTAGAACAGCTCAGGCTGGTTGGAGAGGGAGCCAATGGGTTGATTGTGAGCGATGGCAGCGGGGTGGCGTATAAATTTCCGAAAAACAGGATTGCCCTGCAAAGCCTCAAAGAGGAAATCACCTATACAAAGAAGCTGTCACACGTCCTTTCGGTAGCTGTGCCGGAGTATCGGAGCAGCCGCTGGGCGAAGCTTTCTGTGCTTACCGCTTGCTGCGCGGGGTGAGTCTGACGCCTGCTATCTATGCAGCGCATCGTCAAAGCCTTTCCGGGCAGCTGTCTGCTCTGCTCCGGGAGATACACGCCATCCGCCTTCCGGCAGCGTGCAAAGAGCCAATGGACTTTGCAAAACTGTATCGGGAGATACAGCAGTATCTTTTTGCGCAGATGAGCCGAGAGGAGCAGCGGCAGGTGAGCGGTCGATTTGAAGAGTATCTTTCCCACACAACGCCGGAAGAGCGCTGTGCCGTCCATGGGGACTTGGGCGCTGCCAATATCCTGTGCGACCCGCAGCGGGGAGAGCTGACTGCGGTCATCGACTGGGCAGAGCTGTCGCAGGACGATCCGGCGATGGATTATTCCTCGCTGACCTGTCAAAGGAGCCTGCCGCAGTGCCGGGAGGACCTGCTCTGCCTGGACCCTTCTTTGCGTGAAATCTTTTCCCGGATGGATTTTATTCAGTACACCTTCCCACTTCAAGATAGGCTTTATGAAGAAAAGGTACGCGCAGGAATTTTAACAGGGGATGAGTAACAGCAAAAAGCACTCCCGATATAGGAAACTATATCGGGAGTGCTTTTTATTTGCGATGGATTATTCGTAGATTGGATATTTGCTGCAAAGCTCGGTGACACCGGCACGGATTTCATCCGCTTTGTTTTCAAAGTCGGTAGCAGCCAGCTTGATGAAGTGAGCGACCTTGACCATATCCTCTTCCTTGAAGCCTCTGGTGGTGACAGCAGGAGTGCCGACACGCAGACCGCTGGTGACGAATGGGCTTTGTGGGTCGTTCGGGATAGCGTTCTTGTTGGCGGTGATATAAACCTCGTCCAGACGTTTCTCCAGCTCTTTGCCGGTGATGTTCATGTTCTGCAGGTCGATGAGGATCAGATGGTTGTCGGTGCCGCCGGATACCAGACGGAAGCCTTCATCGGTCAGCGCTTTGGCAAATGCCTGTGCGTTGTTGATGACCTGCTGCTGGTATGCTTTAAATTCCGGCTTGAGCGCTTCGCCGAAGCAAACTGCTTTGGCAGCGATGATGTGCTCCAATGGACCGCCCTGTGTGCCCGGGAATACAGCCTTGTTGATCTGTTTTGCCAGAGCTTCCTTGCACAGGATCAGACCGCCTCTTGGACCGCGCAGGGTCTTGTGGGTGGTGGTGGTGACAACATCCGCATACAGAACCGGATTCTGATGCAGACCGGCAGCAACCAGACCGGCAATGTGTGCCATATCGACCATCAGGTATGCGCCGACTTCATGGGCAATCTCTGCAAATTTGTCGAAGCGGATCTCTCTTGGGTAAGCGGAAGCGCCGGCAACAATCAGCTTTGGTTTGTGCTCAAGAGCCAGCTCGCGAACCTTATCATAGTTGATGCGCTCGCTGTCGTCCAGGCTGTATGGGATAAAGTTGTAGTAGGTGCCGGACAGGTTGACCGGGCTGCCGTGGGTCAGGTGACCGCCGTGAGCCAGGTTGAGTCCCAGAACGGTGTCGCCCGGTTTGATCAGTGCAAAGTAAACAGCCAGGTTGGCGCTTGCGCCGGAATGAGGCTGTACGCAGGCATGGTCGGCGCCAAACAGTTTTTTCGCTCTTTCGATGGCGATATTTTCAACGACATCCACGCACTCGCAGCCGCCGTAGTAGCGCTTGGACGGGAAACCTTCTGCGTACTTGTTGGTCAGGACGGTTCCCATTGCCATCATAACGGCTTCGGAAACGATATTTTCAGAAGCAATCAGCTCGATGTTGCGTTTCTGGCGGGCATATTCCGCTTCGATTGCTTTGCCCACTTCCGGGTCGCTCTGTGTGATGAAGTTCATAACGTCTTTAACCATTCAAAAAAGCCTCCTTAGAAATAATAAAATCATAAAAAACCTTAACGTTTTTTAGGTGCAAGATGGATTGCCATTGCGTGTACATCCTCAACTGCCTCGGTGACTCCTTCGCAGAAGGTTGGATGCGGGCGGATGACGCCGGCAAGCTGGGCACAGGTCAGACCGTTGACAATGGCGGTGGCAAGTTCTGCCACGATGTCGGTCGCGCGGGAACACATCAGCTGTGCGCCGAGGATGACATCGGTTTCCTGGTGAGCAAGCACCTTGATGAAGCCGCGCTCCTGTTCGTCGATGAGAGAGCGTCCGTTGCCGGTCATCAGGAATTTGCCTTTTTTCACAGGGATGCCCTGCTGCTTTGCTTCGTCCTCGGTGATGCCGACAGAGGCAATCTCCGGGTCGGTGTAGATGCAGCCGGGAACATAACGCAGGTCAATCGGCGGTTTTTGTCCGGCGATGGTGTGGACAGCGCAGATGCCCTGTGCGCTTGCCATATGTGCAAGCTGGATTTTGGAGGTGACATCTCCGATGGCGTAGATGGAATCCACGCTGGTGCGGAAGTTTTCATCGGTGACGATTCTGCCGCGTTCACAGGCAACTTCAAATCCTTCTGCAAACAATCCCTGTGTGTTGGGACGTCTGCCGATGGCAACCAGAACCTGCTGTGCCGGTACAGCCTGTGCCTTGCCCTTTTCGGTAAAGTGGCAGACCAGACCGTTTTCGTCCTGCTCCAGCTTTTCGACCATCGCTCCGGTGTGGATGCTGACACCGCGTTTTTTGAGCACCATATTTAGGCTCTGGGAAATTTCGCGATCCATGGTCGGCAGGATACGCTCCATAGCTTCCACGATGGTGACATGACAACCAAAGGAAGAGAAGACGCTGGCAAACTCAACGCCGATGACGCCGCCGCCGATAATCAGAATCTCCTTGGCAAGGGAATCTGCCTGGGTGAAGTGTGGGTCGTCAAGCAGCTCGTCGCTGGTGACCACATTTGGCAGGTCCAGACCGGGAATCGGCGGACGGGCAGGGACAGACCCGGTAGCAATGAGAATATTTTCTCCTCGAATGACCTCGCCTTGGTCTAATTGTACATCATTTTTCCCCGAAATGGAAGCAGAATTATTAAAAAAATCTATTTTATTTGCTTTGATGAGCTGTTCGATGCCGGTTCTGAGTTTGACAACAACGTCATTTTTGCGCTGATGCACCTTTGCCCAATCAAAGGAAGTGTTTTCAGTGTGAAGTCCGAACAGCTCGAAGTTTGCCGCCTCGCGGTACAGCTGTGCGGAATGGAGCATCGCTTTGGTGGGGATGCAGCCGCGGTTCAAACAGGTGCCGCCGACATCCCGGCGTTCAATCAGAGCGGTGGTTAATCCAAGCTGTGCAGCACGGATAGCTGCCTCATAGCCGCCAGGACCGGCACCGATGACAATGAGCTGATATTCTTTCATGACATAATCCCCCTACAAAAAGTGGTAAATGGTCCGATGAATCGATTATTTGCTGTCCTGCCGGGTCAGACTGGCAATCTGCTCCAGCTGCTGCTGTTGTGTCTGGGTCAGTTCTTCCAACTGCAACAGTCGATTTAGCACTGCATCCGGCTCAAACCGGCAGCCTTTCAGACAGGGTGCGATTCTTTCGATGAAACGTTCGTCCAAAGAATCAGAGTAAAGAGCGGCATCTTCGATGATGCCGTTGTCGATGTTGAGCTGAAGCTGTATTTCTCCCCAGTCAAACCGCTCTTCCCGCAGCCAGGTGAAGGGAATTTTGCGTCCATACAGCCAATCCCAGGAGGAATAGCGGCTGTAAAGGGACATTACCCGCTTGGTATCAAAGTTTTGGTCATCCATTGCTTCCGGTTCCAAGCCGTATACATGGGACAGTGCTTTGAGCAGCTCCTGCTGCATCTGTTCACGGGTCAGGTCGGGAATAAAGTCGCACAGGTTGCACACCCGCGAGGTGACGGAAGAAACGCCTTTGGAGCGCAGCTTCTTTTCGGAAACATTGAGGTAGCGGGCAACCTTTTGGGTGTCCACCCGCAGCATGAGGGTGCCGTGGTGGTAGGAGTTGCCTCCTTTTTGACAGAAGGCGTTGCCCGAAAACTTTTTGCCGTCTACCGTTACATCATTTCTGCCACTTTTTTGTGCATCAATGCCAAGGCTGCGGACTGCCTCCAGGATGACCGACATCTGCTTGGAAAGGTCGTAGTCGCTGCTGGGAATCAAAAAGGTAAAATTGAGGTTCCCCAGGTCATGAAAAACCGCACCGCCGCCCGAGAGACGACGGGCAAGATGCCCGCCGTCGGCTTCGAGCTCCTGAAACCGGCATTCCTTCCAGGCGTTCTGGTTTTTGCCGATTACAACGGTGCGTTCATTCTGCCAGAGGTATAGGATCAGCTGATTGGGCTTAACGGTTTCCAAAAGATATTCTTCAACAGCCAGATTCAAGTATGGGTTGGTCGAGCTGCTGATGAAATAAGAAAGCCTGTTGATCATATCAGATTTCCTCCAGAAGATGGGGATGGATTAAAATGTAAAGCGAAGACGTGGATTTCTTGCAGCGCCTACCTCGTCCAGACGGCGGACAGGGGTGTGCAGCGGCATCTGGTGCATCTTTTCAGGGTCGGACTGCGCAGTCTGGTAGATTTCATGCAGAACGGCAATCGCGTGGTCGAGCACCTCTCTTGGCTCTGTTTCGGTAGGTTCTACCATCAAAGCCTCTTCCACAATCAATGGGAAATACATTGTCGGCGGATGGATGCCGTTATCCAGCAGACCTTTGGCGACGTCCATAGCGGATACGCCCTTTTCCTTCTTGAGGTTTGCAAGGGTCATAACAAATTCGTGCATACAACCGGTATCAAAAGCGATGTCATAGACATCCTTGAGATGATTCATCATGTAGTTGCAGTTGAGGACTGCGTTGGAGGAAGCCTCCGGCACACCCTCTTTGCCCAGGGTCATCAGGTAGGTCAGAGCGCGAACGACCACCAGGAAGTTGCCGTAGAAGGCTTTGACAGCGCCGATGCTCTGTGGGTTATTCTGCTCCAGACGCAGCGCGCCTTCTTCGCCGACCACAGTCGGGGATGGCAGGAACGGTTTGAGGATGTTTTTGCATCCGACTGCACCGGAACCGGGACCGCCGCCGCCGTGCGGGGTGGAGAAGGTCTTGTGCAGGTTCAGGTGAACAACGTCGAAGCCGGTGTCGCCGGGACGAACGATGCCCATGATGGCGTTGAGGTTGGCTCCGTCGTAGTAGCACAGACCGCCTGCCTGATGGATGATGTCGGTGATCTGCGCAATATTCGGGTCAAACAGACCGACGGTGTTCGGGTTGGTCAGCATCAGACCGGCGGTGTGTTCGTCAGCAGCAGCGCGCAGCGCATCGAGGTCTACGCAGCCGTTTTCCAGAGAAGGGATGCTGACGACCTGGAATCCTGCCATGGTGGCAGAAGCAGGGTTGGTGCCGTGTGCCGAGTCCGGGACCAGGATTTTGGTGCGCTCAAAATGACCGTTTGCCTGATGGTAGGCTTTAATCAGCATCAGACCGGTCAGCTCGCCGTGTGCTCCGGCAGCCGGCTGGAAGGTCATATCGTCCATGCCGGTGATCTCGCACAGGTATTTGCGGGCAAGGTCCATCACCTCAAGACAGCCTTGTGCAGTGCTCTGCGGCTGGAGCGGGTGGATTGCAGCAAAACCGGGGAGGGAGGCAATCTCATCGTTGACCTTTGGGTTGTACTTCATGGTACAGGAGCCTAAAGGATAGAATCCGTCGTTGACACCGTGTGTCTGTTTGGCAAGTTCGGTGTAGTGACGGCTGATTTCGTTTTCGCTTAAAGAAGGCAGGTGAGGAGCCTGTGCCCTGCAAAGGGAAGCATCCGGCAGCTCAACCGCGACATCGCACGCCGGCAGGATGGTGCATCTTCTGCCGGTATGGCTGCGTTCAAATAACAGTTGCATTACATAAGCTCCTTTCTGATGATTTCGACCACGCGGTCCATCTCTTCTTTGGTGTTCTTTTCAGTTGCACACCAAAGGATACCGCCGTCTGCCAGAGGATAACCGCCCAAAATACCCTGCTGTTCCAAAGCGGAAAGCAGTTTGTCAGAATCCTTCTGGTCGGTAACAAATTCATGGAAGAATGTGCCGCTGTAACGCAGGCTGACACCCGGAATCGAGCAGAGCTGCTGTGCCAGATAATGTGCTTTCTGGTAGCACAGGGAAGCTGCCTGTTTGAGTCCGTCCGGTCCAACGGTAGCCAGGTAAACCGAAGCGGTCAGCGCACACAGCGCCTGGTTGGAGCAGATGTTGCTGGAGGCTTTTTCGCGGCGGATGTGCTGCTCTCTTGCCTGAAGGGTGAGGACGAAGGCGCGTTTGCCATCGACATCGACCGTTTCACCGACGATTCTGCCCGGCAGCTTTCTCATCATTGCCTGGGTAGCAGCCATGAAGCCCAGGTAAGGACCGCCAAAGGAAAGCGGCATACCCAAAGGCTGACCTTCGCCGACTGCGATGTCAGCGCCCTGTTCCGCAGGAGTTTTGAGCAGTCCGAGTGCAATCGGGTTACAGCCGGCAATCAGCTTGGCGCCGACTGAGTGAATCATCTCAGCTGCCTTTTCCATCTCTTCGAGCTGTCCGAAGAAGTTTGGACTTTGCAGATACAGGCAGGCGCTGGTCTTTTTGTCCAGCTGGGATGCCATAGCATCCAGGTCGGTCTTGCCGTCCTTGACAGGCAGCAGGACCAGCTCGTGTCCGGCAGCCCAGCAGTAGGTTTTCACAACGGCAATGGTGTCCGGGTGAGCGGCAGCGGAGCAGAAAACGACTTTACGGCTGCGCTCGCAGCACATATTGACCGCTTCAGCAGCAGCAGTAGCTCCGTCGTAGACCGAGGCATTGGAAACATCCATGCCGGTCAGCTCGCAGATCATCGTCTGGTACTCAAAAATCGACTGGAGCACGCCTTGGCTGATCTCTGCCTGATAAGGAGTGTAGGCGGTGAGGAATTCCTCTTTGCCGGTCACACTCTTTACAATAGAAGGGATATAGTGGTCGTATGCGCCGGCACCGCGGAAGATGGAGCCGAACACAACGTTTTTAGCGGCAATTTTTTTCATTGCGCTGCTGACTTCCAGCTCGGACATACCCGATGGAAGGTTCAGCTCCCCTTTGAGCTTTAGCTCATCGGGAATATGGGAGAACAGCTGGTCGATGCTGGACAGCCCGATGGATTCCAGCATCTCCTGCCGTTCCTGCAAGGTAGAAGGAACGTAAGATCCCATGGTGTTATGCCTCCTGGCTCAGCAGAGCTTCGTAATCGGTGGAGGAGAGCAGCTCCTCTTTATCGGAAACTTCGTTGACCTGAATCATCCATGCGCCGTAAGCGTCCTGGTTGATCAGTTCAGGATGGTCGAGCAGTTCTTCGTTGATTGCGCAGACAACGCCGGAAACCGGGCTGTATACATCGGAAACAGCTTTTACCGATTCAACGTCGCCGAAAGCAGCGCCAACCTCAACCTCGTCGCCTTCCTGTGGCAGGTTTACGAATACCAGGTCGCCCAGCTGGTCCTGCGCGTAGTCGGTCAGACCGATGCGGTAGCTGCCGTCGCCCATGTCCTGTACCCATTCGTGAGATTTTGCATAAAGAAGATTGGTTGGATTGCTCATAGTAAAAGTCCTCCTTGAAATAAACGGTAAAGATTTTAGTGTGTTTAAAATATTCAGCTTGAATGATGGTTATCTTTTATAAAACTGGCTTTTGATGACCTCGGCGGTGACACGTTTGCCTCGGATTTCCACCTCGACCTGTGCGCCCAGCGGAGCCGGTTCTTTTTCAACGATTGCCATTGCATAAGCGCCGCCTAAGAATGGGCAGTGGGTGCCGGAGGTGGTGTGACCGATCAGCTTGTCGCCGACATAGACCGGGCAGTTTTCACGGGCAATGCCTCTGCCGGTAATCTTCAGACCGCAGCGTTTGATGGATGGGGTACCCATCTCTTCCATTGCCTTTTTGCCGATGAAATCTGCTTTGTCCATCTTGACAAACATTCCCAGACCGGTCTGCTTGGGAGTGATCTCGTCGTTCATCTCATGTCCGTACAAAGGCATTCCGGCTTCCAGACGCAGGGTGTCTCTTGCACCCAGTCCGCATGGGATCAGACCGTTTTCTTTGCCGGCTTCCAGCAGAGCGTTCCACAGCTTAACAGCATCCTCGGATGCGCAGTACAGCTCTACGCCGTCTTCACCGGTGTAGCCGGTACGGGATACCAGGCATTTACATCCGGCAACCTCCATTTCACGGGTGAAGGTGTAGTATTTAACAGGCAGCTGTTTGCTGTCACATAGTTTATCCAAAATGGCGTTTGCCTGCGGACCCTGCAAAGCGATCTGTGCGATGCCGTCGGAGAGGTCCTCAAACTGTACGTTGCCGCTCAGATGTGCCTTGACCCACTCGGCATCCTTTTCATGGTTGGCAGCGTTGACGACCATCAGGTAGCTTTCGCCACTGAAACGGTAAACGACCATGTCATCCACTACGCCGCCCTTGTCGTTGCACATGGGGCTGTAGCGAACCTGACCGTCCTCCATGTCAGAAAAGTCGTTGGTCAACAGCATCTGGACGTTTGCCAGTGCATCGGGACCCTTGAGCAGCAGCTCAGCCATGTGGGATACATCGAACATTCCGGCTTGTTTTCTTACCGCCAGATGCTCTGCGATAACGCCGGTAGGATACTGCACTGGAAGAAGGAAACCACCAAAGGGGACGATCTTTCCGCCAAGAGCTACATGGCAGTCATACAAGGGGGTTTTACGCTCCATAGTTTAAGTACACTCCTTTTTAATATATTGATACAAAATCAATTCGTTTTCACTCCTGTCCTGTCTTTTTCTGATGAAAGACAGTGCAGGAAAACCGGATAGGAAAAGGAATTTTTTCATCTCCATCCGATGCTTTGATTATAGGTGGAGAAAATGGCTTTGTCAATGCTGTTTTTTGTTTAACAAGCATAAAAAACATTTGTTAAAAGAAAAACATTGAGCTAAATAGACAATAAAATACAGCGTGATTTGATAAAAAGCCCTAAGATTTAAAAGGGTGTTTTCGCTGTGTGGAAAAGGCGCTGTCTGTTGAGTACAAAATTGTGGATTGCGGATGATTGGCAGGAGAAAGTTTGTGCAAAGCTCTGTTTTTTTTATAACAAATACAGATGCAAGGGGAAGGAAGGCAAAGCTTGAAAATTGTAAAAGAAATATGATATAATGAAAAGTACGCGAAAGAAAAAAGGAGGAGTGGCTGTGAAGCTCAATACACTGGGTATCGCTCATAAAATTATAAAAGAAAAGGTGTGCAGGGGAAATTTCTGTATTGATGCCACCGCAGGCAGGGGACACGACACCGCGTTTTTATGTGGTCTGGTAGGAGAAGAAGGCAGGGTGTTGGCGATGGATATTCAGCAGGATGCAGTCGATTCCACCCGTGCGCTGCTGCAGGAAAAAGGGTATGACCAAATTGCACAGGTGGTTTTGGACAGCCACAGCAATATCGACCGCTACGCCCAGCCGGAGACGGTGGATTGCATTACCTTTAATTTCGGTTATCTTCCCGGTGGGGACCACAACATCTTCACCACGCCAGCCACCAGTATCCCGGCGATTGAAAAAGGGTTAGAACTGCTTAAACCGGGCGGCTTGATGAGCTTATGTGTTTACTACGGCGGGGACAGCGGATTTGAAGAGAAGGATGCGCTGATGCAGTTTTTTAAAACTATCGACAGCAAGCGCTTCACCGTTTTAATTACCGAGTTTGCAAACCGACCGAACAATCCTCCGATTCCGGTTTTTATCCTCAAGCAAATTTAATCATATAGAAAAAAATATCGTTTGGATGATAAAATTGTAGGTTTTAAATGAAGAAATTTCATCTAAAACCTACAATTTTTTGTTCTAAAATCCCGAAAAATAGCCGGAAAACAGATTGTTACAACAATAACATAGAAAAAATCGAAGAATCAAACGGAAATGGATTGAAAAAAACGATTGGAATTTGTTGTGCAAAGTGTATATTCTATAAATTGAAAAATAACGATTCTGCCATTATGACAGCAAGGAAAGGAAAGAATATCCATGAAGAGAATTTGCACAAAATGTATTGTAGCCGCTTTGATTCTGTCGATGGGCATTACAGCAGGCATCCCGGCATACGCTGCTCAGCCGCAAACCACTGCTGCAACCGAGCAGGCGGCACAGCTTTCGTTGGAAGAAACAGCATCCCAATATTTTGAAAACTATCCCTCTGACAAACACGTTGTATCTGCCGAACAGCTTTTAAATCGGGTGGAAGAAGGCGAATCCTTCTGCCTGTTGGATATTCGCTCGGCAGAGGATTATGCGAAAGGTCATATCCAGGGTGCAGTCAATATCCCTTACGGTGTGGATGTAGCGGATGCACTGGAAATCATCCCAAACGACCAGCCGGTTTTGGTGTACTGCTACAGCGGACAGACTGCTTCCCAGACCGTTGCTCTGCTTCGCCTGGCTGGAAAGGATGCCTACAATGTCAGCGGCGGTTTCACCGGAATTTCCAAGCAGGAAAAGGCAAAACAGCTGACCGTAAAAACAGAGACAGCTTTGCCGGAAGGAAATTATCCGGTCGACCCGCAGCTCAAGCAGGCAATCCGCGAGTATTATGAGCTGGCAGCACAGAGCGGTAAATTCAACATGAGTGCAGAGCAGGTTAAGAAGGAAGCTACTGAAGGGAAAATCTATCTGGTGGACATCCGCTCGGAGAACGACTACCTGAAATCCCGCATTTCTTTTGCAAAAGAAAATATCCCATTCGGAAAAGGAATGCAGACCGCACTAGCAAATCTGCCAAAAGACCGGAAGATTGTATTCCAGTGCTACAGTGGACAGACTGCTTCCCAGACGGTTGCCATTGCACGCATGATGGGACTGGATGCCTATAACCTTTCCGGCGGCATGGGCGCAAAGGGCGGCTCCGGCTGGTTGGGCGCAGGCTACCATGTGGTCAAATACAGCACACAGCAGTTTTTGAACGCCAAGGTAGACCGTTACTTCAAAAATCTGCCGGGAAATAAAAATCAGTTGTCCGCAGCGGCTTTCCTGGCAGCGGTAGAAGACAAAGAGGACGCTGTGATTCTGGACATCCGTTCGGCAGAGGATTATGCAAAGGGTCATATCCGGGGCGCAATCAATGTCCCATACGGCATGGACGTAGCAGCTTCTCTGGAAAAGATTCCAAGCGATAAAACCGTTTATGTGTACTGCTACAGCGGACAGACTGCCTCTCAGACGGCTCTGCTGCTCAACCTGGCAGGCAAAAAAGCGCTGAATGTCAGCGGCGGCTTTAACAACGGAATCTCTAAGCAGGAAGCAGCAGAAAAATGGATGACCACCGAGCCGGCTTCCTTTGATGACAAGACCTACGCAGTCGATGCAGACATCAAAGCAACGGTAGAAAACTACTACAAGCAGGTCGAGAAGGCAGAGTATGCAAAGAACAATATCTCGCCAAAGCAGCTCAAACAGCTGATGGAATCGGGCGAAGAGGTGTTCATTGCAGACCTGCGCTCGGAAGAGGATTATAGCAAAGGACATATCGAGGGTGCGGTTAGCCTTCCATACGGAAAAGGTATGCAGGAAAAATTTGACATCCTGCCAACCGATCAAACCATCTATGTATACTGCTACAGTGGACAGACTGCTTCCCAGACGATGGCAGCGCTGCGTCTGAAAGGCTATACCGTCTACAATCTTTCGGGTGGCATGGGTGCAGAAAGCGGCTCCGGCTGGCTGGGTGCAGGCTATGAGGTGACTGCCCGTTAGTCTATATACAGCATAATCAGAAAATACTGGCAAACACAGCGGATGTCTTTTCAAAAGAAGCTCCGCTGTGTTTGTTTTTCTTTTTAAAATCCGTGCAGAAGATTACACTTTTTTCTTGACAAATATTTAAATATCCAGTATAATTCATTTTGCAAATAAAACAGCCCATCGTAAAAGGGAGTAGTTCACGACATATCCGCAACAATCTCGTTGAGTTTTCGCCGATGGCGGGCTCTTCTGCGGTATGTGCCAATCCGATTGGTAACAAGACTTTTCAGATGGTTTCCAGACATGACTTGGAAACCGGTGAAAAGTCTTTTTTTGTGCCCGAAAACGCCGGGTTGCAAGCTTGTTGATTTTGAAGGAGGAAAAAATTATGGAACAGATGTTTCGCCGCACCGCGCAGCAGGCGCTGGAGCAGCTGGACACCACCACGCAGGGCTTGTCCGATGCCGAGATAGCCAAGCGTCGGGAAACCTACGGGGAGAACGCACTGGCAGAGGAAAAGAAAAAAAGCCCTCTGGTCGTTTTTCTCGAGCAGTTTAAAGATTTGCTGGTCATCATCTTGATCGCAGCAGCGGTCATCTCAGCACTGTCCGGCAACGGAGAAAGCACCATCGTTATTGTAGCGGTTATTACTCTGAATGCTATTCTGGGTACAGTACAGCATTTTAAGGCGGAAAAATCTCTGGAGAGCTTAAAGGCGCTCTCTTCCCCCAGCGCCAAGGTGATGCGAAATGGCGTGAAGGTGGAAGTTCCTTCCAAAGAAATCGTCCCGGGCGACATCCTGCTGCTGGAGGCAGGAGACCTTGTGGTAGCTGACGGACGTATCATTGAAAACTACTCGTTACAGGTCAATGAAAGCTCGCTGACCGGTGAATCGGAGGGTGTCAACAAAATCAGTGCCGTCATCGATGAAGAGAATGTGGCTCTGGGCGACCAGAAGAACATGGTCTTCTCCGGCTCGCTGGTCACCTACGGTCGTGCAAATGTTGTCGTTACGGCAACCGGTATGAAGACCGAAATCGGTAAGATTGCAACCTTGATGAATCAGACCAAACAGAAAAAGACCCCGTTGCAGGAGAGCATGGACAACTTCAGCCAGAAGCTGGCGCTGGTCATCATGGGTATCTGTGCGGTGGTATTTGGCTTGAGCCTCTACCGCGAGATGGGCGTTTTGGACTCTTTGATGTTTGCAGTTGCTTTGGCAGTAGCTGCAATCCCGGAGGCACTCAGCTCGATTGTTACTATTGTACTGGCAATGGGTACACAGAAGATGGCAAAGGAAAATGCCATCATCAAAAACCTCAATGCAGTCGAAAGTTTGGGTTCTGTATCGGTTATCTGTTCGGATAAGACCGGCACTCTGACCCAGAACAAGATGACCACCAAAAAGGTGTATGCCGATTTTCAGCTGTTTGACGGCGAGCAGTTGGATTTTGCCGACCCGGCTCACCGCTGGCTGCTGAAAACAGCCGTACTGGCAAACGATTCCACCTCGGTGGAAGGAAAAGAAATCGGTGACCCAACAGAGGTTGCGCTGATCAACCTGGCACACAACTTCTGGGTAGAGGAAACCACCTATCGTACCCAGCATCCGCGTCTGGCAGAGCTTGCTTTCGATTCGGACCGCAAGCTGATGAGTACCATGCACAAGTTTGCTCTGGACTCCAACACCAGTGTTTATGACCTGGATGGGATCTATACGCTGTGTACCAAGGGCGCAATGGACGTACTGTTGGCGCGCAGTGTTAATGTGATGACCTCTCAGGGCGTGCGTCCGCTGACCGAGGAGGACCGCAGAAAGATAAGCGAGGTCAACAACCAGTTGTCGGAAAACGGTCTGCGTGTGCTGGCGTTTGCCTTTAAGGAATACCATAACTGTGAAGAATGTCCGCAGCTGACCTTGGAAGATGAGAACGGCTACACCTTTGTTGGCTTGATTTCGATGATCGACCCGCCAAGGGAAGAATCCAAAAAGGCAGTTGCCGATGCAAAACGCGGCGGCATCCGCACGGTTATGATTACCGGTGACCACAAGGTAACGGCAACTGCGATTGCAAAACAGATTGGTATTTTCGAGGAAGGCGACATCGCACTCAGTGGCGTTGAGCTGGATAAGATGAGCGACGAACAGCTGGCACAGCAGCTGGAGCATGTTTCGGTCTATGCGCGTGTTTCCCCGGAACATAAAATCCGCATTGTAGATGCATGGCAGAAGAAGGGCAAGATTGTTTCGATGACCGGCGACGGCGTCAACGATGCGCCTGCTCTGAAAAAGGCAGACATCGGTGTTGCAATGGGTATCACCGGCACCGAGGTTTCCAAGGATGCTGCTTCGATGATTCTGACCGACGACAACTTTGCAACTATCGTCAAGGCGGTCACCAACGGAAGAAATGTATATGCCAACATCAAAAACGCCATCAAGTTCCTGCTGTCGGGCAATATGTCGGGTATCCTCAGCGTATTGTATACCTCTTTGTTTGCGCTGCCGGTTCCATTCCAGCCGGTACACCTGCTGTTTATCAACCTGTTGACCGACTCGCTGCCGGCAATCGCCATCGGCATGGAGCCTCCGCGCAAGGACCTGCTCAACCAGAAGCCGCGTGACCCGAAGGAGCCAATCATGAGCAAAGACTTCATGCTGACCCTGCTGGTACAGGGCGGTCTGATCGGTATCTTTGTTATGATGGCTTACCACATCGGTCTGAGCACCGGCGGAGCTGCACTGGCAAGCACCATGGCGTTTGCTACCCTGACCCTGGCAAGACTGTTCCACGGATTCAACTGCCGTGCGGACGCTTCCATCTTTAAACTGGGTCTTAAATCCAACAAATATTCGCTGATGGCATTTGCAGCCGGTCTGATTTTGCTCAACGCCGTGCTGTTCATCCCGGCTTTCCACGGTCTGTTTATGATTGCAGACCTGAGCTGGGCAAATGTCGGCGCAATCTATCTGCTGGCATTTATCCCAACCGTGCTGATCCAGCTGTACAAACTGATCAAAGAGCGCAAGGCATAATCATTCTTACACAGACCGTCAAGGCAGCAGGCTTTGGCGGTCTGTTTTGTTGGCAGAGAAATCTTGCAAATAGAACAACAGAAAGTTATAATAAAAAGACAGAATAAGCAATGACAGGAAAGGACGGAGGAATATGCAAACAAAATGGACACAGCCACAAGCTTATGAGCTGCTCAAGCAGTACAATCAGGATGCCTTCCACCTGCGCCACGGCAGGACGGTGGAAGAGGTGATGCGCTGTTTTGCCAGAGAGCTTGGCTACGGCGAGGAGGAGGACTTCTGGGGAATCGTCGGGCTGCTGCACGATTTGGACTTTGAACAGTATCCTGAGGAGCACTGCATCAAAAGTCAGCAGCTGATGCAGCAGGCAGGGCTGGAACCGGAAATCATCCACGCGACCGCCAGCCACGCCTATGGACAGTGCTGCGACATCCAGCCGGAGCATCCGATGGAAAAGGTGCTGTTTGCAACCGACGAGCTGACCGGATTGATTTGGGCAGCGGCTTTGATGCGTCCTTCCAAGAGCACCAAGGACATGGAACTCAAATCCCTCAAGAAAAAATTTAAGGATAAACGCTTTGCTGCCGGATGCTCGCGCGAAACCATCCAGCAGGGAGCGCAGATGTTGGGCTGGGAACTGGATTATCTGCTGGAAGAAACACTGAAAGCGATGCAGCAGAGCGAAGATGTGCTCAATGCAGAATTTGGTGCATAAGGAAAGGAGGGCTTGTGATGGCGTTGCGGGCGATTCGATTAAATCGTGACCCGGTGCTGTACCGGAAATGCCGCGAGGTGGAACAGGTGGACGATAAGGTTCGCCAGCTGTTGGACGATATGCTGCAAACCCTGCACGCAACCTCCAACGGCGCTGCGATTGCGGCTCCGCAGGTGGGTGTGCTGCGGCGGTTGGTGGTAATCGATATGGGAGAATTAAGCGGCGGTGTGCTCAAACTGGTCAATCCCAAAATCATCCACAAGCAGGGCAGACAGGTGTGCGACGAGGGCTGCCTGAGCTTTCCCGACCAATGGGCGCAGACGGTCCGACCCTATCAGGTGACGGTGCAGGCATTGGATGAAAACGGGCAGGAAATCCAGCTGACCGGCGAAGGGGAACTGGCACAGTGCTTCTGCCACGAGCTGGACCACCTGGATGGGATTGTCTTTTTGCAGCGGGCAATCAAGACCTCGTCGGCTGCTCCTTCCAAGGGACGCCGCAGGCAGAACGGGAAAGCCTGATGGAGTGGGTACAGCTTGTGCTGCCGCAGGAGGGGATGCTGTCTGCCCTGCTTTGCTACCGGCAGCGCTTTGGAGAGGACGGCTGCATCCATTTGCAGGGAATGACGCAGGAAAATTTTTATGAATGGCTTTCCTGCTGGCAGGAGCGGATGCTGGGAATCGAGTGCAATCAGCAGTGGCTGTATCTGGCGCTGACCTGTGAAGACAAGGTGGTAGGCAGCGCACAGGTGAGCAGGGAAAGGGATGGCTACACCCATTCCGTTCTGCTTGCTCCCGATGGTCCGCCGCAGCTTTTGGAGCAAATCGAACAGCAGCTGTGTGACATGGGGTATCTTCCTGTTGTATCGGCAGAACAATAAAATCAAACCGACCGGCGTTTGCTGTAAAGCAGGCGCCGATTTTTTATGTTGAAAATACGGTGCAGCGCCTTTTGGCAGTCATCAAACGGACAGCCCTTTCATATACTCTAGCAGTCAGGCAGAATCCAAAAAGGAAAGGACGGTTTTGGAAAATGACGCAATACTTAGGATTGAGCCAAAAGGAAGCCCAGAAAAACCGGGTGGAGTACGGCGACAATCTGCTGGAGGGCGGTCAAAAGAAAAGCGCACTGAAAATCCTGCTGGCACAGTTTGGCGATTTGATGACCTTAATTCTGCTGTGCTCCACCATCCTCTCAATGGTGATGGGGGAAAAGGTGGAGGCGATGACCATTATTGCCATCGTAATCCTCAATGCGCTGATGGGATTTTTTCAGGAGTATCGCACCGAACGTTCCCTGCAAAAGCTGGGTGAGCTGGCAGCTCCAAGTGCAACGGTCATTCGCGATGGGCACAGCCGAGTGATTCCCGCAAAAGAGGTGACCATCGGGGATTTGGTCGTCCTCAAGGCAGGTGACCGGGTACCGGCGGACTGTCGCATTGTGGAAAACAGTGAATTGAGCATCGACGAATCGCTGCTGACCGGCGAATCGGTGCCGGTGGAAAAGGGATGCACCGACCACCGCACCAACGATTACAGCGAGCAGGTGTGCGCCTTTATGGGGACGATTGTGCTGCGCGGACACGGCAAGGCGGTGGTCTACCGAATCGGCGAAGAAACCCGCATGGGAGAAATCGCAGTGATGCTGGACTCCATCGAGCAGCAGCAAACCCCCTTGCAGAAAAAACTCGACCAGCTGGGCAAGAGCATTGCAATCGGATGCCTTGTCATCTGCGCGCTGGTTTCGGGTGTCGGAATCCTGCGCGGAGAGCCGGTGATGGAGATGCTCATTACCGGTATCTCTCTGGCAGTGGCAGCCATCCCGGAGGGTCTGCCTGCCATTGTTACCATCGCGCTGGCGCTTTCGGTCAACCGGATGGTCAAGAAGAATGCGGTGATTCGGCGGCTGCACGCAGTGGAAACACTCGGTTGTGCCAATGTAATCTGCTCGGACAAAACAGGGACACTGACAGAAAACCGCATGACAGTCAAGCAGCTGGTGTGCGGGGACAGAAGGTTTGAGGTCAGCGGAAACGGGTTGGAAAACGGCAGACTGCAAATCGCAGGCAGGACAGTGCTGGCACAAAATGACTGCGACCTTCGGCGCGCACTGGAGATTGCGGCAGTGTGCAGCAATGCACGCATCCAAAACGGCGGGCGCAGGATGGGTACAAGGAGTTTGCAGGTGGATGGAGAGCCTACCGAGGCTGCCCTTGCAGTCGCTGCCATGAAAGGCGGAGTCGAATTTAGCTCCTGCGGCTGCAACGTTCTGCGGGAGCTGCCGTTTGACTCCCAGCGCAAGATGATGTCGGTCATTGTGCGCACCAAGGGCGGAGAGCTGCTGATGTTCACCAAGGGTGCGCCGGACATCCTGATGCGCCGCTGTGCCTTTGTGCAGAAGAATATGGCAGCAGTTCCGATGACAGCCGGAAAAAGACAGGAACTGATGCGGGAGAATGAGCAGATGGCACAAAATGCAATGCGGGTGCTGGCACTGTGCTGGAGGAAGGTAAGCTCGGTCCATGACACCGCCGAGCAGAACCTGGTCTTTTGCGGGTTGGCAGGGATGATCGACCCGCCGCGCAAGGAAGCCTTTCAGGCGGTAGCCAAGTGCAGACGGGCGCAGATCAGACCGGTGATGATTACCGGAGATAGCCGGCAGACTGCCTGCGCCATCGCTTCTCAGCTGAAGATTTTGCCGTCCGGCGACCAGCAGGGGCAGGTGATGACCGGAGAGGAAATCGAGCGGATGGATGAGGAGAGCTTTTTGCGTGCCTTGCCGAAGGTGAGCGTCTTTGCTCGTGTGACCCCTGCCCACAAGCTGCGCATTGTGAAGGGACTCAAATCACAGGGAAACATCGTTGCGATGACCGGCGACGGGGTCAACGATGCACCTGCGGTCAAGGAGGCAGACATCGGTGTTTCGATGGGAAAAAACGGCACAGATGTCACCAAGGAAGCAAGTTCGGTCATTTTGATGGACGACAACTTTGCCACCCTGGTCAGTGCCATCGAGGAGGGCAGGGTGATTTACCAGAACATCCGCAAATTCATCCGATATTTGCTCTCCTGTAACATCGGTGAGGTAGTGACCATGTTCCTTGCTATGCTGATGGGGATGCCGGTTCCGCTGCTTCCCATCCAGATTTTGCTGATCAATCTGGTGACCGATGGATTGCCCGCCATCGCACTGGGCTTGGACCCGCCGGACAGCGACGTTATGGACCGAAAACCGCGCAGAAGCACCGACTCCATCTTCTCCGGCGGGCTGCTGACGGTCATCCTCTTCCGCGGGATGCTGATCGGTCTGGCGACGGTGGCGGTTTTTTCGATGATGCTGACCGGCGGTGCAACGGTGCAGGCGGCAAGGACCGGCGCCTTGGCAACGCTGATCTTGACCCAGCTGATTCATGTGTTCGAGTGTAAGTCGGAAAGCCGTACCCTGTGGCAGATCCCATTCTTCAACAACTGGAAGCTGATTGGAGCAACGGGAATCTCGTTAGCAGTGATGTGCTTTGCCATCTGGCACCCGATGGGCAGAAGCATCTTTGAAACAACGGCTTTGGGGTTGGAGCAGCTGAAGCTGATTGGAATCGTCCTGCTCATCCCGCCGCTGTTATGGGGAATTGTCTGTGCCGCCTTTTGGAAAAAATCAAATGTGATTCCTGTCAGAAATCAAGAGAACGGCAGGAAACGGGTAGTAACGGAAGGAAAACAGAGCAAATTTGATTTTTTGAGCGAATAGTGCTATAATAAAAGCCACAACAAACCTGGTGGGGAAATAAAAGTTGTTTCTTTGCCGGGAAATTTGATACAGGTGGCGATTACATTTTGTATACTACAATTCTCTTTTATATGATGCTGGCAGGAGCGGTGACCCGCTTGGTGTCCGCAGGGATGCTGGCAATGATGGGCAGAATCAATCTGCCGGCAGGACTGGTGGTTTTGTCGGTGGCAGTTGCGCTGCTGGGACTGGGTCTGGTCGCAAAACGTTGTCTGGGAAATCTCAGGCTGCGGGAAATCGTAAGCTATCATTTGACCGCGGATGTGGTTTCTCTGGTGTCCATTGTGGTACTGCACTTTTATATGGTGGACGTTTCGATGATTGAAACGCTGATTACCGGCTCGGTGCTTTCGGTGCTGGCAAGTGTGAGCGTGCTGTTTCTGGCATTTCGCAAAAAGCGTTATATCACCGTGCGTCGGCAACAGGAGGATAAACGACAGATGTTGGCGGCAAAAAGCGGCAGCGCAGCGGTGAAGGAATAAACGGAATAAGGAGGAAACAGGAATGGACGAGAGCAAAAAGATGATTTTAGAAAAACGAATCGAAAAGACGATGAAGGCGCTGGAAAAGAATAAAATGAAGCCTTTCTATGCAGAAAACCGCCAGCAGGCACTGGAGCTGGTCAAGGAGCTTTTGCAGCCGGGACAGACGGTGGCGTGCGGCGGCTCGGTGACATTGGACGAGTGTGGCATTTTGCAGCTGCTGCGCAGTGGGGACTATCATTTTCTGGACCGCTCTGCGCCCGGACTGACTCCTGAGCAGTCCAAGGGGATGCTCAAGCAGGCATTTCTGGCGGACGTTTACCTGCTGAGCGCAAATGCCATCACCGAAAACGGGGAGTTGTACAATGCGGACGGAAATTCCAACCGGGTGGCAGCGCTGGCTTTTGGACCCGACAGTGTGATAGTGGTAGCGGGTTACAATAAAATCGTGGCAGACCTTCCGGCAGCGGTGGAGCGGGTGAAGAAGATTGCGGCTCCGGCAAATGCAACCCGCCTGCACTGCAAAACTCCCTGTGCGGCAGTAGGAGAGTGCATGGACTGCCACAGCGATGGGCGCATCTGCTGCAACTATCTGGTAAGTGCCCAGCAGCGCCATCAGGACCGTATCAAGGTGATTCTGGTGGGCGAAGAGCTGGGATATTAAGAGAAGCCACAACCAAAATGAGGAGGAAAGAACAAAATGCTGGACAAAAAGGTAGAACAACTGCTCAACGAGCAGATCAACAAGGAGTTTTATTCGGCATATCTTTACTTGGATTTTGCTAACTTCTATCAATCGAAGGGTCTGGACGGCTTTGCCAACTGGTATCAGATTCAAGCACAGGAGGAACGGGATCATGCGATGCTGTTTTATCAGTATCTGCACAACAATAACTGTGCCGTTGTGCTGGAAACAATTGAAAAGCCGGATCAGGTGTTCCAAACGCTGGCAGAGCCGCTCAAGGCAGGGTTAAAGCATGAGGAGTATGTTACCAGTCTTATCCACAACCTCTATGCAGCAGCTCATGATGTCAAGGATTTCCGCACGACCCAGTTTTTGGACTGGTTCATCAAGGAACAGGGTGAAGAAGAAACCAATGCGAACAATCTGGTCACCCGCTTTGACCTGTTCGGCAACGACCCAAAGAGCCTGTATATGCTGGACAATGAGCTGAAAGCGCGGGTATATAGTGCGCCGTCGCTGGTTCTGTAAATATCAGGATAGATTTGATAGGAAAATATAGTTTGATTCAAAACGGCTTACCGTCTGGATTTTCAGACGGTAAGCCGTTTTTTTGTTTATAGAACACACAGGAGGATACACAGAAAAAATGAAGGGAAAAGTTTTTTAGTAGAAAACAACTGTTTGTGTAAGGTGGATTTTATGAATATTTTGTTAATATAGGAGAAATTCAGCGCTTTAATGTAGCAAATTCTATACAAAGTGAGGAAAAGCAAAAGAGGGGGTTGACATTGCTTTATCGCTTTGATATACTAAAGCGCAAATAAAACAGACAAGCTTCTGTACAGAGAAAAATTGTGTTTTATTAAAAAATAGGGGATTTAACCTGAAATTTATAAGATTTTGCTTTTTAATTAAAATTTAGCAAATCAGAAGGAGGAAATTATGAAACGCACAACAGCAAGAGTAACTGCGGCAGCAGTGGCAGCAATGATGGCGATGGCTTCGCTGAGCGGCTGCGGCGTGATGAGCAGTGCATCTAAAGAAGCGGCAACCCAATCCACAACCGGCACCCAGCAGGACAGCAAGGAGATTCACGATCTGGTCCTGGCACATCTGGCATCGACCGAAATTTCCACCTTCAACCTGCTAAATTCGCAAACACAGGCGGATGTTCAGTATCTGACCAATATGTTGGATGGTCTGGTCGAAGCAGACAGCTACGGAAACATTGTCCCGGGCATTGCGACCGACTGGGTCACTGAGGATGGCGGCAAAACCTGGACCTTCCATCTGCGGGACAATGTCACCTGGGTGGATGTCAACGGAAATGAAAAGGCGAAACTGACAGCGGACGACTTTATGACCGGCATGGAGTGGGTGCTCAACTTCTATAAAAACGATTCGGCAAACGTGTCTATGCCCAGTGAGATGATTCAGGGAGCCAAAGAATATTACGAGTACACCAAGACCCTTACGGAGGAGCAGGCATATCAGCTGACAGCAGGGGACGGCTCCAAATTCCGTGAGATGGTTGGAATCGAAACGCCGGACGACTACACACTGGTCTACCATTGTACCGCAGCAAAACCATACTTTGATACTGTGATGGCATATATCTGTATGTATCCGATGGCACAGGGCATGGTGGACGAACTGGGAGTCGAAGGCGTACAGGGGATGAACAACGAAAATATGTGGTACAACGGCTGTTACTTGATGACCTCCTATGTACAGGGAAATGAAAAGCTGTTTGTGCCGAATCCTGCTTACTGGGACAGCGATTGCAAGCGGTTTGACTCCATCACGGTCAAGATGGTGGAATCCAACGATGTTGCCTATCAGCTTTATCAGTCCGGTGAGACAGATTATGTTGAGTTGAGCGAAAGCAACGTCAAGACCATCAGCAGCGATGAAAACAATCCGTACCACGACAAGATGGTGGAGTGGAAGAAGACCTTCTCCTCGATTCAAATGAAATTTAACTATGACAAGAGAAACGAGGATGGAAGCGATGACAACAACTGGAACCGGGCAGTTGCCAATGAGAACTTTAGAAAAGCATGGTACTACGGACTGGATTTCACCGATTACTTCAGCCGTTACAATGCCATCAACCCGATGAGCTGTGAGAATAACACCTATACCATGAATGGGCTGTGCTACACCAGCGACGGCACCGATTATACCGAACTGGTGAAAAAGGAGCTGGGACTTGCCGAAGAAAACGGAGAGACCCCTGCACGTCTGGACCGCACCAAAGCAGAAGAATACAAACAGAAAGCAATCGAGGAGCTGACCGCGCAGGGTGTTACCTTCCCGGTAGAGGTAGATTATTACATCTCCGGCTCCAATCAGACGGCTCTGGATACTGCTACGGTGCTCAAGCAGGTGTTTGCAGACAGTTTGGGAGAGGATTTTGTCACACTGAATATCGGCACCTATGTTTCCAGTGTACGCAAAGAGGTTTATGAACCACAGCTTCAGTCGATTGCCATCACCGGATGGATCCCCGATTACGGCGACCCACAGAACTATATGTCCCAGGAAACCTACGGCAACGACAACGCTTATTACACCGTTCTGGTTTCTAACGCCAATGATTTGGAGGACAACGAGCAGAACAAGGCTGTTTTGGGTCTGTATAAGGAATTTACCGCTTTGGTAGAAGCAGCCGATGCCATCAGTGAAAAGGATGCACGCTATGCTGCCTATGCAAAGGCAGAAGCCTTCTTGTTGGACCATGCGATGAATATTCCGGTTTACCATGACATCGGTTGGGTGTTGACCAAAATCAATCCATACAGCAAGATGAACGCAGTCTATGGAATCCAGAACTGGAAAATCAAAAACTGGGAAACCAACTCGGACGGTTACAGCACAGAGCTGCTGGCAGAGGACATTGCCGCACACAAGAGCAAATAAGCAGAAGGAGGGGGCTGAAGAGATTCTTCAGCCCTCATTTTTTGGTTGGATATAGTTAAAGGTATAAGTAAAGTAAACACTGAATAATATTAGAATATAGATAGAATTTATTCGGAAAACTTATATGAATATATAAATTGATATTTATATAGACGAAAATAAGCGGGATTATTATATCGAATCAAGCAGATATTTGTAGAATAATCACAGTTTTTTTAAAAAATAAATAATATATAAGCGCAATTTTAATAATTTATCTTGACATCATCCCTTTAGCTTGCTAAAATAAACAAGTAAAGCAGTTGATATAAAAATTGACTGCGTCGTGCATCCCTTGGGGGCAGTTCTGCTGCCGTCATCGAACATAAGGAGGAACATTATGAAAAAAACAGCATCCAGAATTCTGGCACTGGCGCTGACAGCATCCCTCATCCTGAGCGGCTGCGGTTCGACCGGCACAGGAGAAAACACACAGGCAAATAACGAAAAACCGGCTTCCGGCGAGAGCAGTGCTGAAAAACCGGCAGAGGAAGAAAAGACCGAAGAGGTTGCACAGGGCGAAGCAATCACCGACCTTGTTATTTCCAAGATTGCAACCTCTGAACTTTCCACCTTCAACCTGCTCAATTCGGAAACATCCGCTGACTCTCAGTATCTGACCAACCTCTGGGATGGTCTGCTGGAGGTCAACTCCTACGGTGAGCTGGTTCCGGCAATTGCAGAGGAGTGGGGAACCGAAGACGGCGGTCTGACCTGGACCTTCCATCTGCGTGACAATGCAGCATGGGTGGATGTCAACGGCAATGAAAAAGCAAAATGTGTTTCGCAGGACTTTTTGACTGCAATGGAGTGGATTCTGAACTTCCATAAAAATGATTCTGCCAACACCTCGATGCCGATGGAGATGATTGAGGGTGCTACCGAATATTATGAATATACCAAGAGCCTGAGCGCAGAAGAGGCTTATGCACTCAATGCGGGAGAAGGCTCCAAATTCCGCGAGATGGTCAAGATTGAAACGCCTGACGAGCATACTCTGGTTTACCATTGCTCGACTGCAAAACCATACTTTGATACCGTAGCGGCTTACGGATGTCTGTATCCGTTGGCACAGGGTCTGGTGGATGAGCTGGGCGTAGACGGAATCAAGTCGATGAACAACGAAAATATGTGGTACAACGGCTGCTACACCATGACCTCCTATATTCAGGGCAATGAAAAGATCCTGACCAAGAATCCGCTGTACTGGGATACCGATTGCACCCGCTTTGAGACAGTCACTATCAAGATGGTAGAATCCAGCGACGTGGCATACCAGCTGTATCAGTCCGGCGAAATCGACGAGGTGGGTCTGACCGAGAGCAATATCAAGACCATCAGCGGCGATGAGAGCAATCCATACCACGACAAGATGATTGAGTGGCCGAACGATTTCCGTTCCTATCAGTTCCACTTCAACTATGACAAACGCAAGGAAGACGGCACACCGGACACCAACTGGAACAATGCCATCGCAAACGAGGCATTTCGTCTGGCTTGGTACTACGGTCTGGATTTGACCCCTTCCTTCAGCAGAACCAATGCCATCAACCCGCTCAGCTGCGAAAATAACTTCTACTCGATGCCGGGTCTGTTGTACACCTCCGACGGCACCGACTACACCGAGCTGGTTAGACAGGAATTGGGTCTGCCGCAGGAAAATGGGGAAACACCGGTCAGATTGGATGCTGACAAAGCAGCTCAGTACAAAAAACAGGCGATGGAAGAGCTGAGCGCCATCGGTGTCACCTTCCCGGTCGGCATTGACTACTACATCTCCGGCTCCAACCAGGCAGCTCTGGACAGCGCAAACGTTTTGGCACAGGCTCTTTCGAACAGCTTGGGTGATGACTTTGTACAGCTGAATATCAAGACCTATGTCTCCAGTGCAACCAAAGAGGTCTATGAGCCGAAGCTTCAGTCGATCAACATCTCCGGCTGGAATGCAGACTACGGCGATCCGCTTAACTACATCGGTCAGGAGACCTATGGCAACGACAGTGCATACTACACCAGAACCCTGTCCAACGTCAATGACCTGGAAGAAAACGAGAACAACAAAGCTCTGCTGGATGCCTACAAGGAATTCAGCTCGCTGGTTGAGCAGGCAGATGCCATCCACGATGATTTGGATGCCCGTTACAAAGCCTTTGCGAAAGCAGAAGCATATCTGATTCAGCATGCCCTGACTATTCCGAACAATTACAACATTGGCTGGACACTGACCAAGGTCAACCCATACAGCAAGATGAAGGCAATGTATGGTATCCAGAACAACAAGATGAAGAATTGGGAGACCAACGCAGACGGCTATACTGCCGAGCAGGTAGCTGCCTTGAAGGAAGCACACGAAAGCGGAAAATAATTTTTCTGGAATTACTGCAAAAAGGCACAGAGGATTTCTCTGTGCCTTTTTTACTTTATATTTTTGTGTAAAAATATGAAATGAGAAGACTTTATTTTATAAAAATGATGAATAAAGTGTGTAAAAATACGTGAATATCATCAAAGAAAATCAATAAAAATGGGGAAATACCGATTATAGTGATAATATTTTATCAATTATAACAAGTTTTATGCAAAGAATCAGAAAAATAAATAGTTAATATTGACAAGTGATGAAAAATTTGCTATTATGTATTTAAATTAAAGTAAACGATATATTAAGTGCTTTAATTAAGAAAAAAGAGTCGGTATTCTGCACCGGATTGCATGGACAGATATACCGAAGGAGGTAACACAATGAAAAAAACATTGTCCAGACTTCTTGCTGTCGCTTTGACCGCTTCTCTTGTATTAAGCGGTTGTGGGGGAACAGGAACAACTGAAAACAGCGGCACAGAAGAGAAAAAAGAGAACAACGAAACACAGCAGCCTGCAGAAGACAAGAAGGAAGAAAACAAAGAAGCAGCTGCAAGCTCCGGCGAGGAGATTAAGGATTTGGTTATCTCCAGATTGGCGACCAGAGAATTGCAGACCTTTAATATCCTGTACAGCCAGATGGCAACAGACTTTGAAAACCTGTGTAACCTGACCGACCCTCTGCTGGAGCTGAACTCCTACGGTGAGCTGGCACCATGTGTTGCAAAAGAATGGGGAACCGAAGACGGCGGTCTGACCTGGACCTTCAACCTGCGTGACAATGTAAAATGGGTTGACGTCAATGGCAACGAAAAAGCAGATTGTACCGCACAGGACTTCCTGACCGGTCTGGAGTGGGTACTCAACTTCCATAAGAACGACTCCTCCAACACTTCCATGCCGATCGAAATGATCAAAGGTGCAGAAGAGTATTATGAATACACCAAGACCCTGAGCAAGGAAGAGGCAGATGCTCTTACCGCAGGCGAAGGCTCCAAATTCCGTGAAATGGTCGGCGCTGAGGCAAAGGATGACTACACGCTGGTTTACACCTGTGTTGAGCCAAAACCATACTTTGACACCGTAGCTACCTATGCTTGTATGTATCCAATGGCACAGGGCATGGTTGATGAGCTGGGCGGTCCAGATGCAGTCAGAGCCATGAACAACGAAAATATGTGGTACAACGGCTGCTACACCATGACCTCCTATGTACAGAACAACGAAAAGATGTTCACCAAGAACCCACTGTACTGGGATACCGAATGCAAACTGTTCGATACCGTCAATGTTAGACTGGTAGAGTCCAACGACGTTGCATTCCAGCTGTATCAGTCCGGTGAAATTGATGAAGTTGCCCTGACCGAGAGCAACCTGAAGACCATCAGTAGCAATGAAAACAACGAGTTCTACAACTACCTGGTAGAGAAACCGGCAGATAAGTATTCTTATCAGATCCACTTCAACTTTGATAAGTACAATGAAGACGGTACAAAGGACGACAACTGGAATACCGCAATCGCAAACGAAGCATTCCGTCTGTCCTGGTACTATGGTCTGAACCTGTCTGAATATTACAAGAGATTCAATGCAATCAATCCAATGAGCTGTGAAAACGAATGCTTCACTATGAAGGGTCTGGTTTACACTTCCGACGGCACCGACTATACCGAACTGGTTAAGAAAGAACTGGGTCTGCCGGAGATGGACGGCGAAAAGATGGTAAGACTGGATGCTGATAAAGCAGCTCAGTATAAGAAACAGGCGATGGAAGAACTTTCTGCTCTGGGCGTTACCTTCCCAGTAGGCGTTGATTACTACATCTCTGCTTCTAACCAGACTGCTCTGGACAGCGCAACTGTATTTGGTCAGGCTCTCTCCAGCAGCTTGGGCGATGACTTTGTAAAACTGAATATCAAGACCTACGTTTCCAGTGAGCGTAAAGAAGTATTTGACCCGAAACATCACTCGATCACCATCCGTGGTTGGGGTGCTGACTACGGTGACCCACAGAACTACCTGGGTCAGCAGATGTACGGCTATGATAACGCATTCTACTCCACCGGCTACAACTACATCGTTAACGTTCCAGAAACTGAAGCAACCAAAGACCTGCTCAACTGCTACAAAGAGTTCACTAAACTGGTAGAAGAAGCTAACACCATCTATGATGATATTGATGCTCGTTATGCAGCTTATGCAAAAGCAGAAGCATACCTCATCCAGCATGGTATGGTCATCCCGGCATACTACAACGTTCCTTACTGCCTGACCAAGATCAATGTATACAGCAAGATGAACGCTATGTTCGGTAGCCAGAACGAAAAGATGAAGAACTGGGAAACCAATGCAAACGGTTACACCACCGAAGAGATGGAAGCAATCGTTGCAGAGCACAACAAAAAGTAATCACACTTTCAATAGGAAATCCTCCAAAAAAGGGGCAGCAGAGTTGCTGTCCCTTTTTTGTCGTGTTTATTAAGAAAATATGAATAAAAACAGATGTGGAATCTTGTATAGATTGGAAGAATAAGAAAATAGGAGTAAGGATACACTTTAAAATCTATTGTCGATTTGACATATTTTAGCAGATAAAAGTGATAAAAACGACAAAATTGCTATAAAAATATTGAAATTATAAATAGTTTTTGGTATTATATACCTCGGAAGATAAAGTAAACATTTTACTTTATTCAAGTTTCTGCTGTTACCAAGGCGGGAAACCAACAGCAGACTGAACAAGCTTTTTTAGAAAGCTGAAGGAGGACAATATGAAAAAGAGAGTATCCAAACTGCTGGCTTTGGCACTGACAGCAACGATGCTGCTGAGTGCTTGCGGCAACAACTCCGGTGAAACTGCTCAGACAGAAAAAGCGGAGGAAGGAAAAGAATCGACCGAACAGACCACTGAAAAGACGGAAGAAGGTAAAAAGGACAAAGCAGAAGCTTCTGCGGACGAAATCAAGGACCTGGTCATCGCAAGACTGGCAACCCGTGAAATCGAAAGCTTCAACATCCTGTACAGCCAGACCTTTAGTGATTTTGAGAATCTGACCAACCTGACCGATCCTCTGCTGGAGGTAGACACCCATGGTAAACTGGTTGCTTGCCTGGCAGATGAATGGGGAACAGAAGACAACGGTCTGAACTGGAAGTTCCACATCCGCGACGGCGTTAAATGGGTAGACATGAACGCAAACGAAAAAGCAGATGTCACCTCCTATGACTTTGCTACCGGTATGGAGTGGGTACTCAACTTCCATAAGAACGATTCCTCCCACACCTCTCAGCCAATCGAGCTGATTGCAGGCGCAAAGGAATACTATGAATACACCAAATCCCTGAGCAAGGAAGAGGCTTATGCACTGACTGCCGACGAAAATTCCAAGTTCCAGGAGATGGTAGGCATCAAGACACCGGATGCAAGCACCATCGTGTACACCTGCAACGGTGAAAAGCCGTATTTTGACTCTCTGGCTACCTGGGCAGGTATGTACCCAATGTCACAGGCAATGGTCGATGAACTGGGCGTAGACGGCGTCAAGGGCATGAACAACGAGACCATGTGGTACAACGGTTGCTATACCATGACTTCCTACATCCAGGGCAACGAAAAAATCTTCACCAAAAACCCAACCTACTGGGATACCGATTGCAAGCTGTTTGACACCGTTACCGTAAGAATGGTAGAGTCCAACGACGTTGCATATCAGCTGTATCAGTCCGGCGAGATTGATTCCGCCAGTCTGACCGAAAGTAACCTGAATACCATCTACAACGACGAGAGCAACCCATACCACGATTACCTGACCGAGGTTCCTGCGGACAAGTACTCCTACCAGACCCGCTTCAACTACAACAAGAAGAATGAAGACGGCACACCGGACACCAACTGGAATCTGGCAGCAGCAAATGAAGCTTTCCGTCTGTCCTGGTACTACGGATTGGATTTGACCGAATACTTCAAACGCTCCAACTCTCTGGACCCACTCAGCTGTGAAAATGAATATTACAGCATGAAGGGCTTTATCTACACCTCCGACGGCACCGACTACACCGAGCTGGTTAGACAGGAACTGGGTCTGCCGGAGCTCAATGGTGAAAAGATGGTAAGACTGGATGCTGACAAAGCTGCTCAGTACAAACAGCAGGCAATCGAGGAGCTCAGCGCCATCGGCGTTACCTTCCCGGTCAGCGTTGACTATTACATCTCCGGCTCCAACCAGACCGCTCTGGACAGCGCGAACGTTCTCAAACAGGTATTCTCCAACAGCCTGGGCGATGACTATGTCACTTTGAACATCAAGACCTACGTTTCCAGCGGTACACAGGAGGTTTATGTACCAAGCCTGCATTCGATTACCGTTGGCTTTGGCTGGGGCGCAGACTTCGGTGACCCACAGAACTACCTGGTTCAGGAAGCATACGGTTACGACAACGCTTACTACTCCAACAGCTACACCAAGATTAACGAGGTTGAGGAAAACGAAAACACCAAAGCGCTGCTGGATAGCTACAAGGAATTTACCAGACTGATGGAAGAAGCAGATGCCATCAAGGACGATATGGATGCCCGTTATGCAGCATTTGCAAAAGCAGAAGCATATCTGATTCAGCACGGTCTGTCCCTGCCACAGAGCTACACCTCCGGCTGGACCCTGACCAAGATCAATCCATACAGCAAGATGAATGCGGTATTCGGCTGCCAGAACGACAAGATGAAGAACTGGGAAACCAACGCAAACGGTTACACCAGCGAAGAGATGAAGGCACTGGAAGAAGCATACAATGCAGAAAAATAAGCAGTTCAATGAAAAAGAGGAGCGATGCAGGAGCATCGCTCCTCTTTTTTGCATAGAATACAGAGAAGAGATATTTTAGTTTAGGTAAAAATATGGATCCGGCAACTGAAAAAATAGTTATAAAAATCACATAATTATAAGAATACACAATCAATATATATGAAAATTGTTTATACTATGGAAAATATATAGTAATGATTGACAAGAAGAAAAAAGTCTGTTATTATAAAGCAAAAGTTATACTTATTTTGAAATATCTTTTAAAATTTTAAATGTTGTTTGAGAGGCGGGATCCGGCACAAGTGGTAAACAGGAGGGTCTTGCTATTGATATGAGATCGCAGATCGAAGGAGGAACAACCATATGAAAAAGGCGTTATCCAAAATGCTTGCCATGATGCTGACAGCAGCTCTTCTGCTGAGCGGCTGTGGCGGTGGCACCACGGCAGAAAAACCTGCTGAAAACGGCGAAACCACAACAGCACAGGGCGAGGAAAAGAAAGAGGAGTCGAAGGAAGAAGCAAAACCGGAGGAAATCAAGGACCTGGTATTGAGCGGGATTGCCACTTCGGAGATGGAAACCTTTGATATTCTGTACAGCCAGAATTTCTCGGAGCTGGATATTTTGACCAACCTGCAGGACCCACTGCTGGAAGTTGATACCAAAGGTAAAGTAGTCGCTTGTATTGCAGATGAATGGGGAACCGAGGACAACGGTCTGAACTGGAAGTTCCACATCCGCGACGGAGTCAAATGGGTGGACATGAACGGCGAAGAAAAAGCCGATGTTACCTCTTACGACTTTGCAACCGGTATGGAGTGGGTATTGAACTATTACAAAAATGATGCTTCCCATACGGCACAGCCAAGTGAAATGATTGCCGGTGCAAAAGAATACTATGAGTGGACCAAAACGTTGACCGAAGAAGAAGCATACAAACTGACCGCTGACGAAAACTCCAAGTTCCAGGAGATGGTCGGCATTAAAACTCCTGACCCAAGCACCATCATCTACACCTGTACAGCACATAAGCCATACTTTGATTCGATGGCAACCTGGGCAGGTATGTACCCGAGAGCACAGGCAATGATCGATGAACTGGGCGTAGACGGCGTTAAAGCCATGAACAACGAGACCATGTGGTACAACGGATGCTACACCATGACCTCTTATGTTCAGGGCAACGAAAAAGTCCTCACCAAGAACCCGAAATACTGGGATACCGAGTGCAAACGCTTTGATACTGTCACCTACAAAATGGTAGAGTCCAACGATATTGTTTACCAGATGTATTTTCATTCGTGTAAAATAGAATTTATACGAAAATAAATCGAGCGATGAGGAAATTTTTTTATTTGTTCCATTTTGCCCTATCTTCATTTTATTCTACGACAAGCAAAAAAATGGAAATATTTTTGCAGGTAGTATAGATGAGCTGCCTATAAATTGGTGATAATCACAGGAGATTCAGTAAGTCTGACAGATATTTATGCACAAAAAATATTAAATATAATAAAGATTTTAGTATATATTGACAGCAAGTGACCTTTCTGATATAATGAAATCAATTTCCAAACAGTTTTTGTATCTTCACCGGCATGATAATTGGGAAATCGGATGAAGATACAAAAGATTGTTCTTTTATGCATCGAGAAGAATTTATTTGCATGAATAGTAATTCCTTCCTGCAAATCGGAAGAAGTTGGCTATATATTTTACAGACTGATCTTTAAGGTCTAAAGGAGGAAGTAAATAGTATGAAAAAAACAGCATCCAGATTGCTTGCTCTGGCTTTAACAGCGGCTCTTGTGCTGAGCGGCTGTGGCGGCGGTGGCACAACAACCGAAGAAAAACCTGCTGAAAATACCGGCAGCACCACCGAACAGAGTGGCGAAAAGAAGGAAGAGGAAAAGAAAGAAGAAGCTGCTGCTCCAGCATCGGGGGATGAGATCAGTGACCTGGTTATCTCCAAGCTGATTACCCGTGAGCTGGAGACCTTCAATATCCTGTACTCGCAGAGAGCAGAGGACGGCGAGAACCTGACCAACCTGGTAGACGGTCTGCTCGAAGTTGATACAGACGGTAAGCTGGTTCCCGGTATCGCAGAAGAATGGGGAACCGAGGACGGCGGTTTGACCTGGACCTTCAAGATTCGCCAAGGTGTGAAGTGGGTAGACGTCAACGGCAATGAAAAAGCGGATTGTACTGCTCAAGACTTTGCAGCCGGTCTGGAGTGGGTTATGAACTTCCACAAGAACAACTCCTCCAATACCTCTATGCCTTTGGAAATGGTAAAAGGTGCGCAGGAATACTATGAATACACCAAGACCCTCAGCGAAGAAGAGGCATTTGCTCTGAATGCAGAGGAAGGCTCCAAATTCCGCGAAATGGTCGGCTTGGAAACACCGGATGACTACACTGTAGTTTACCATTGTATCACCCAGAAATCATACTTTGATACCCTTGCTACCTACAATTCCCTGTATCCAATTTCCCCGGCAATGGTAGAGGAGCTGGGAGGTCCTGCTGGCGTTAAGTCGATGAACAACGAAAATATGTGGTACAATGGCGCTTACACCATGACCTCCTACATCCATAACAACGAAAAGATTTTCACCAAGAACCCACTGTACTGGGATACCGAGTGCAAACGCTTTGATACCGTCACCATCAAGATGGTTGAATCCAACGACATCTCCTTCCAGCTGTATCAGAACGGTGAAATCGATTATGTTGACCTGTCCGAGGCACATATCAATACTATCGCCAAAGATCCAAGCAACAAATACTATGACTACATGGTACCGGCAGTTCCTTCCAAATACTCCTATCAGTTCCACTTCAACTTTAATAAGAACAAGGAAGACGGCACACCGGACACCAACTGGAATACCGCAATCGCAAACGAAGCATTCCGTAAGTCCTGGTACTACGGTCTGAATCTCTCCGATTACTGGAAGAGAACCAATGCCATCGACCCAATGGTTTGTGAAAACAACTTCTACACCATGAAGGGTTTGGTTTATACCACAGACGGCACCGAATACACCGAGCTGGTTAAGAAGGAACTGGGTCTGGGCGAAACAAACGGCAATACTCCAGCCAGAATTGACACGGCAAAAGCAGAAGAATATAAGAAACAGGCAATCGAAGAGCTGACCGCTCTGGGCGTTACCTTCCCGGTTGGCGTGGATTACTACATTTCCGCATCCAACCAGGTAGCCCTCGACTCTGCAAACGTAATGGCACAGGCATTCTCCGACGGTTTGGGCGATGACTATGTCAAATTCAACATCAAGACCTATGTTTCCAGTGTAAGAAACGAAGTTGTACAGCCACATCTGCACTCCTTTGTTACCAACGGCTGGGGCGCTGACTACGGTGACCCACAGAACTACCTGGGTCAGGAAGTTTACGGCAACGACAACGCATACTACTCTGCAAACTACTCCTACATTAACGAAATCACAGAAGAAACCCCAGAGAACAAAGCACTGCTGGATACCTACAAAGAATACAGTGCAATGGTGGAGGCTGCCGATGCAATCACCGATGACCTGGATGCCCGCTATGCAGCATACGCAAAAGCAGAAGCTTACCTGCTGGATCATGTACTGGTTCTGCCATGTAACTATTCCATCGGCTGGTGCTTGAGCAAGATTGACAACGATACCAAGATGTACGCAATGTACGGCGCACAGAACGAAAAGATTAAAAACTGGGCAACCAATTCTGCCGGCTACACCTCCGAAGAAAAAGGCGTAGCAGAACAGATCAAAGCATTTACCGAGAGCAAATAAGCCTTGATTGCACAGCGAAACAAAGAATTTTGTAAAAAAGACCTCCTTTTTGGAGGTCTTTTTTTGCAATTTTTATTTTTGGAAGATGTAAAAAGTTTGTAAAAACATTGTGAGGGAGTTGAAAACCATAGACAATTTGTTAAGGAATTTGTGAAAAGATTGGCGATAGTATACAAAGCTTTCGTAAGATTCACCGATAAAAAATACTAAAAAAATAACTATATAATGAAAAATTTAGTATATATTGACAGGGCTGAAAGCTTTTGATATAATAATTGTATCAGAAACAGAAATCATTAGAAAATAGGTGGTCTGTTTTGATGAACCATCCGTATCTGCGTTCAAGAAAAGCTGCCTTTTTCCGAATTGGAGAGGGGAAATGGGGCGGCTGGATTTTTTCGCAGATTTGCATTGGTAGTAGGTTCTGTCCTGCAAAAGGAACAGACGTGGCTATATATCTTACAGACTGATTAAGGTCAAGGGAGGAAGTAAACAATATGAACAAGACAGTATCCAGATTGCTTGCTCTGGCTATGACAGCATCCCTCGTGTTGAGCGGCTGCGGCGGCGGTGGAACAACAACCGAAGAAAAACCTGCTGAAGGCGGCAACACCACCGAGCAGAGCGGTGAGAAGAAGGAAGAAGCAAAGACAGAGGATAAGAAAGAAGCCTCTAAAGACGAGATTAAAGATTTGGTTCGTCCGATTATTGCAGCTCGTGAGCTGGAAACCTTCAACATTCTGTACTCTCAGAGAGCTGAGGACTATGAAAACCTGAGCAACCTGGTAGACGGTCTGCTGGAAGCTGACCCACAGGGTAAACTGGTTCCATGTATCGCTAAAGAATGGGGTACCGAGGATGGCGGTCTGACCTGGACCTTCAAACTGCGCGACAATGTAAAATGGGTAGACGTCAACGGCAACGAAAAAGCTGCTTGTAATGCACAGGACTTCGCAACCGGTCTGGAGTGGGTACTCAACTTCCACAAGAACGACTCTTCCAACACCTCCATGCCGCTGGAGATGATTAAAGGTGCTTCCGAGTACTATGAATACACCAAATCCCTGAGCAAAGAAGAAGCTTATGCACTCAATGCAGGCGAAGGTTCCAAGTTCCGTGAAATGGTTGGTCTGGAAACACCGGATGATTACACTGTTGTCTACACATGTCTTTCTCCAAAGCCATACTTTGACTCCCTGGGTGCATACGCTTGTCTGTACCCGGCTTCTCAGGCTTTGATCGACGAACTGGGTGGTCCAGATGGATTCAAGTCGATGAACAACGAAAATATGTGGTACAATGGTTGCTACACCATGACCTCTTACATCCAGGGCAACGAAAAAACCTACACCAAGAACCCACTGTACTGGGATACCGAGTGCAAACTGTTTGATTCTGTTATCTTCAAGATGATTGAATCTTCCGAGATTGGCTATCAGCTGTATGAAAACGGCGAGGTTGACCACTGTGGTCTGACCGAGTCCCAGCTGAACACCATCGCAAAAGACCCGAACCACAAATTCTATGACTATCTGGTTCCGGCAACTCCAAACAAATATTCCTATCAGTTCCACTTCAACTTCAACAAGAAGAACGAAGACGGCACACCGGACAAGAACTGGAACACCGCAATCGCAAACGAAGCATTCCGTAAGTCCATGTACTATGGTCTGGACCTGGTAGACTACTGGAAGAGATCCAATGCAATCGACCCGATGTCCTGTGAAAACAACTTCTACACCATGAAGGGTCTGTGCTACACCTCCGACGGTAAAGACTACCTTGAACTGGTTAAGAAAGAATTGGGTCTGCCGGAAAGCGACGGCAAAACTCCTGCACGTCTGGACAAAGCAAAAGCAGAAGAACTGAAGAAACAGGCAATCGAAGAGCTGACCGCTCTGGGCGTTACCTTCCCAGTTTATCTGGACCACTACATTTCCGCTTCCAGCCAGGCTGCTCTGGACTCTGCAAACGTACTCAAACAGTGCTTCTCTGACAGCATGGGCGATGACTACATCGTTCTGAACATCAAGACCTTCATCAAATCCAGCAATCAGGAAGTTTACATTCCTCACCTGCATTCTGTAGCTCTGAACGGTTGGGGCGCTGACTACGGTGACCCACAGAACTACCTGGGTCAGGAAGTTTACGGCAACGACAACGCATACTACTCTGCACACTACTCCTACATCAACGAAATCACCGAAGAAACTCCAGAGAACAAAGCTCTGCTGGATACCTACAAAGAGTACACCAAACTGGTAGAAGCTGCTGATGCAATCGTTGACGACATGGATGCTCGTTACGCTGCATACGCAAAAGCAGAAGCTTACCTGCTTGACCATGCTCTGGTTATCCCATACAACTACGCTGTTGGTTGGGTTCTCTCCAAAGTTGACAACGACAGCAAGATCAATGCTATGTACGGCTGCACCAACGACAAGATGAAGAACTGGGATACAAAAGCAGACGGTTATACCTCTGAGGAAAAAGGCGTAGCAGAACAGATCAAAGCCTTCACCGAAGCACAGGCATAATCAGGCTTTGTAAGGAACGATTCTAATATTGACAAAAAGGACCTCCTGTAAGGGGGTCCTTTTGTTGTTTTTTATGGAGAAATTTTTCCTCTGTTTGTTATTCTGTGATAAATATACTGGGAAATATACACAATTTGTGTTAGGATTCGTATGAAAATTAGTAATAATACCATAATTCTTGGTAATAATCACCGACAATCAAGCACAAAAAAAGAGCGATACAATAAAAAAATTAGGCTATGTTGACAGAATAGAAAGCTTTTGATATAATGGTTCTCGTCCGTAAAAGACAAATTTAGAATTTTTGTGCTTTGTTTTATATAAAAATCCATGGAAAACATTCAAACAGAAATTGTGATTTTCTGATAGACGAGGGAAGAAAATCCATAAAAATCTTGCTTGGTGTTACAGTGGTGGTTGGTTCCCCGAGGCTCCAGTGGTGTAGCTTGCCGAAAGGGAATGAGCTATAAATTTTACAAGACTGCTTTTTTGCAGTCGAAGGAGGAAGTAAAGAAAATGAACAACAAATTATCCAGAATGCTTGCTCTGGCAATGGCAGGCGCCCTTGTATTAAGTGGCTGCGGTGGCAGCGAACAGGGTGGAAATACCAATTCCGAAGGCGGATCGGCTTCGGCAGAGGAAAATTCCAAAGAACGCATCACCGACCTGGCTCTTCCTGTGGCTGTCAGCCGTGAACTGGAAACCTTCAACATCCTGTACTCCCAGAGAGGCGAGGACAGTGAGAACCTGACCAACCTGGTCGACGGTTTGCTGGAGGTTGACGAAAAAGGTAAACTGGTTCCTTGTATCGCAGAAGAATGGGGAACCGAGGACAACGGTCTGACCTGGACCTTTAAAATTCGTCAGGGTGTAAAATGGGTCGATGTCAATGGCAACGAGATGGCAGACTGTAATGCACAGGACTTTGCTGCCGGTCTGGAATGGGTACTCAACTTCCACAAGAACGACTCTTCCAACACCTCCATGCCGCTGGAGATGATTAAAGGTGCAAGAGAATACTATGAATACACCAAGACCTTGACCAAAGAGGAGGCTTATGCTCTGAACGCAGAGGAAGGCTCCAAATTCCGTGAGATGGTTGGTCTGGAAACACCGGACGACTATACTCTGGTTTATCATTGTCTGGCAGAAAAGCCATACTTTGACTCCTTAGCTACCTACAACAGCTTGTATCCGGCTCCAAAAGCTCTGGTAGACCAGATGGGTCCGGAAGCGTATCGCGCAATCAACAACGAAACCATGTGGTACAATGGCTGCTACACTATGACTGAATACCTGCAGGGCAACCAGAAGGTATACACCAAAAACCCAATGTACTGGGATCAGGATTGTACCCTTTTTGATACAGTCACCTTTAAGATGACCGAGTCCGGCGACATCAGCTACCAGCTGTACGAAAACGGCGAGGTAGACTATGTTGGTCTGGGCGAAGCGCGCATCAACACCATCGCAAAAGACCCAAGCAATCCGCTGTACAACTACATGGTACCGGATGCTCCACAGAAACGTTCCTTCCAGTTCCACTTCAACTACAACAAGATGAAGGATGACGGCACACCGGATGACAACTGGAACAAGGCAATCGCAAACGACTCCTTCCGTAAGGTATGGTGGTACGGTTTGGATCTGAGCAACTACTTCAAGAGATTCAACGCCATCAACCCAATGATCTGTGAGAACAACTACTACACCATGAAGGGTCTGTGCTACACCTCTGACGGCAAAGACTATGTTGAACTGGTAAGAGATGCAATGGGTATGAAAAAAGAGGATGGAAAGACCCCTGCAAGACTGGACAAGGCAAAGGCAGAACAGTACAAGAAACAGGCAATGGAAGAACTGAGTGCACAGGGAGTTACCTTCCCGGTTCAGGCAGATTACTACATCCTCGCTTCCAGCCAGACTGCTCTGGACAGCGCTAACGTTCTCAAACAGGTATTCTCCGACAGCTTTGGTGATGATTTCATCCAGCTGAACATCAAGACCTTCATTAAGAGCCTGCGTCAGGAAGTTGTACAGGCACACCTCCAGTCCTTCGTTAACAATGGTTGGGGTGCAGACTACGGCGACCCACAGAACTTCTTGGGTCAGGAGCTGTACGGCTATGACAACGCAGACTACTCCACACATTATTCCTACATCAATGAAGTAGAAGAAAATGAATCCACCAAAGAGCTGCTGGAAACCTACAAAACCTTCACCAAAATGGTAGAAGAAGCCGATGCAATCACCAACGATATGGACGCACGCTATGCTGCATACGCAAAAGCAGAGGCTTATATGCTGGATCATGTTCTGGTTCTGCCTTGCGACTACGAAATCGGTTGGGCTTTGAGCAAAGTTGACAACGACAGCAAGATGAACGGTATGTTCGGTATCCAGAACAACAAGATGAAGAACTGGGAAACCAAGAAATCCGGCTACACCTCTGAAGAAAAAGGCGTAGCAGATCAGATCAAAGCATTCACCGAGAGCCTGTAAGCAATCGGTGCAAACCATAAAAAAAGACCTCCCGAGGGAGGTCTTTTTTATGTGTGTGTTTTATTTGATTTCAATCAATTCATATTCACGGCTGCCCATGCCCATTTTGACAGCGTGTTCCAGGCAACTTTCCCAGTTGGTGTCGGGATGGGTGTCAGTGAAGTGGTCGTGGTGGCAATGTTCTTTTTCCGACAGAACGCTGCCTTCGATGACCGGCTGACGGTTGACCGCATCGGCACATGCCTGGTCGAGTGCTACCGGGTCAAAAGAGGCAAACATACCAATGTCAGGAACGATTGGAATATCGTTTTCGGCATGGCAGTCGCAGTAAGGAGAAACGTCGATGACCAAGCTGATGTGGAAGTTCGGGCGACCGTGGATGACAGCGTAGGTGTATTCGGCAATTTTGTAGTTAAGGATGTCATTGGCTTCATCGGTGCCGGCTTTGACCGCATCTTCCGGGCAGGCACCGATGCAGCGTCCACAGCCTACACATTTGTTGTGGTCGATGAAGGCGCGCTTTTTGGCGTTTTTGCGTTCAGCTCGGCTGCCCGGGCGGTTTTCACCGGTATAGTCTACAAAGCTGATGGCATCGTGCGCACAGTTTTTGCGACATTCTCCGCAGGAGATGCAAAGCTCGGGATGTACGTTTGGTTTGCCGCTGCTGTGCATTTCCATCTTGCCGGCGCGGGAGCCGCAGCCCATGCCCAGATTTTTGAAGGCGCCGCCAAATCCGGTGGATTCATGACCCTTAAAGTGGTTGAGGGAGATGACGATGTCGGCATCCATCACCGCACGTCCGATTTTTGCTTCCTTAACATATTCTCCGTTTACCGGCACCAATGCTTCGTCGGTGCCCTTTAAGCCGTCGGCAATGATGACATGGCAGCCGGTGGCAAAGGGATTGTAGCCGTTTTCATAAGCGCTGTCCAGATGGTCCAGTGCATTTTTGCGGCGTCCGACATACAGGGTGTTGCAGTCGGTCAGGAAAGGCTTGCCACCCAGTTCTTTGACCAGGTCCACAATGACCTTTGCATAGTTTGGGCGCAGATAGGCAAGGTTGCCCGGTTCGCCAAAATGAATTTTGATAGCAGTGTATTTGTTTTCAAAATCAATGTTGGCAATACCTGCTTCGCGCACCAGATGATTGAGCTTTTTCAGAAGATTTGTTCCGGCATTTACCTTCATTGAGGTAAAATAAACTTTAGACTTTTCCATTTTTTTCTTTCTCCTTATGAAAGGGGTTGTTCCTTTTCTTAAAAACAACTTTATTATAGCATATTTCGGGAAATTAGAAAATCCCTTTGAATTTTTGAATAAAATATTTCAAAATACGGAATTATTGGTAGGGGTGTGCAGAAAAATCGCTGTTTTTATAAAAACAAGAAGGATTTCTTGTAGATATTTACAAGGGTTTTTCTGGAAAATGCGGACAAAAGCGGAATTTAATAAAAAGTAATTGTGCAAAATGATAAATCGTGAAAAGTTAAACAGTTGAAATTTGTAAAGAAAGTGCTATAATGAGGAGGACATAAGCAGAGTAGACAAACAGGCGTTAAGTGTTCGGCAAACGGGGAGTTGTTGCTGGGACGAAAAATCCTGAAAAGGGTTTGCGGTCTGTCTGTCGCATCCCGCTGTTACACACAAGGAGCATATCTCCAAGTTTGTACAGCCGTCAAATTTGTTTAGGAGGTATGATTCTTATGAGCTTTATGTCAAATGAATGTGGGGGAACCTTATCAATCTCCCAAAAATTTCGTCAGTCTGCACAGGAGCTGAAATCTGTGCGCACCCTGACCGGTGTTTCGATGCTGTTGGCAATGAGCATCGTCATCTCGTTTGTGGGTTCGGTTCGTTTGACCGAAACACTGAAGATTGGGTTGGGGTATCTGATCACCGCGCTGCTGGGTATGTTGTATGGACCGTTTACAGCAGCGATTGCAGCAGGAGCCGGAGACATCATCAAGTATCTGCTCAAACCGGACGGCGCGTATTTCTTTGGCTTTACCTTGACGGCGATGTTGGGCGGAATGGTGTATGGATGTTTCTTGTACCGGGAAAAATGCACCATCTTTCGTGCGATTGCATCCAAGAGCTTAATTTCGTTGCTGCTCAACTGCTGCTTGAACACCTTTTGGATTTCCCTTTTGTATGGAATGCCGTTTTTGGGCGCATTGGGTCCAAGGGTGATTAAAAATGTTGTGGCACTGCCGTTTGAAATCATTCTGTTGTATATTGTACTCAACGGAATGTCCAAGGTGGTAGACCGCGCTCGATTACATTAAAAACCAGAAAACCTTTATAACGGCAAGGGCTGCAAGAGGATGAAACCTTTTGCAGCCCTTGTTGTTTTGTAAAAGATAGACGGAAAAACTGGATGATTTATAGGAAAATCGACAGCATGATTTTGCAGAACTTCGCTAAAAAAGGGAAAAAACTTGACAAGTAGACTAAAAAAGAGTATTTTTAAAGAAGGATTTTAATGCAATAACTGCAGATGGAATTATAGATATGGAGTGACGATATGCTCGAATTAAAAAATATTTCTCTGAGTGTAGAGGATGAATTTAGCAACAATACACAGAAGGAGATTCTGCGTGACATCAGCTTCACCGTTGACAGCGGAAAATTTGTAGTCATTACCGGACCAAACGGCGGAGGAAAATCCACCCTGGCAAAAACCATTGCCGGAATTCTTCAGCCGGAAAAGGGACAGATTTTGCTCGACGGTGAGGACATCACCGGTATGAACATCACCGAACGTGCCAAGAAAGGCATCAGCTTTGCTTTTCAGCAGCCGATTCGTTTTAAGGGCATCACTGTGCGCGATTTGATTGGTCTGGCAGCGGGCAAGGAAATCAGCGACTGTCAGGCTTGCTCCTACCTCAAGCAGGTGGGACTGTGTGCAAAGGATTATATCGACCGCGAGGTCAACGCAAGCCTTTCCGGCGGCGAGATCAAACGAATCGAGATTGCCACCGTGATGGCGCGCAAGACTAAGCTGAGCATTTTTGACGAGCCGGAGGCAGGCATCGACCTGTGGAGCTTCAACAATCTGATTGAAGTGTTCCGCGATATGCGCCGGGAAATCAACGGCTCGATCATCATTATTTCCCATCAGGAGCGAATCCTGGACATTGCCGATGAGATCATTGTCCTGGCAGACGGAAAGATTTCAGCGCGAGGCACCAAGGAGCAGATTCTGCCGCAACTGCTGGATGAAAACTGTCAGTACTGCCCAAAGGGAAGAGGACCGCTGTTTGAACAAGGGGGAAATTGTGATGAATGATATTACCAAAAAACTGTTGAGTATGATTTCGGATATTTCCGGTGAGATCAAGGGAGCTTTCAACATCCGCGAGGACAGCGGCTGCGCAGGCAGACAGTCCAGCGAAAATGTTGACATTGTGCCAAAGGTCGGACAACCCGGCATCGACATCATTATCAAGCCGAACACAAAGGAAACCGTCTATATTCCTGCCTGTGTGACCAAGAGCAATGTGAATGACTTGGTGTATAACGACTTCTATGTGGGAGAAAATTCGGACATCGTTATCGTGGCAGGCTGCGGCGTCCATGTGGACGGCGAGGAAGATTCCCAGCACAACGGAATCCACCGCTTTTTCCTCTCCAAAAATGCGCGAGTGCGCTATGAGGAAAAGCACATCGGCATCGGCGATGGCACCGGCAAACGCATCATCAATCCGAAGACTCATATCGAGATGGCAGAAGGCAGCTACATGGAGATGGATACCGTGCAGATCAAAGGAGTGGACTCCACCAAACGGGAAACCACAGCCGTTCTGCAAGGGGATGCTAAGCTGATTATCCGCGAAAAGATTATGACCCATGGGGAGCAGCGTGCAGAAACCTACTTCAAGGTGGATTTGGACGGGGCAGATTCCAGTGCAGATTTGGTCTCCCGCTCGGTTGCAAAGGGCAATTCCTACCAGTATTTCCGCTCCATCATCAACGGAAACAACCGCTGTGCAGGTCACTCGGAGTGTGATGCCATCATCATGGAAAAGGGTGTGGTCAGCGCTGTACCGGAGCTGACCGCCAATGACATCGACGCTCAGCTGATTCATGAGGCGGCAATCGGCAAGATTGCCGGTGAGCAGTTGATCAAGCTGATGAGTCTGGGTCTTACCTCGGAAGAAGCAGAGGCAAAGATTGTAGAGGGCTTCTTAAAGTAAAGTAAGTAAAGAAAAATCCCGAACCGACCGGTTCGGGATTTTTTTATAGGTTCTTTTGGTTAGCGCTTTCTTCTGGGTGGGTTGGATGAGGACGGGCTGCGTTGTTGTGCGCTGTTTTGTTGCAGCTGCTGGCGCCGTGCCTCCGCTGCACGCTTGCGTGCGATGCGTTTTTTATACTTGCGCTTGTTGTGGAAGCGAACAATCAGGAGCAGGATGAGCAGCACCAAAAAGATGATGAAGACAATCTTGACAACATTGAAGATTTTGGTAAACAGCTCCTGGCGTGCCTGCTGCTTCTGAGCTTTGATTTCGTTAAAGGTCAGTACATTTACCTTTAGCTTCAGTGCCGCCATGGTAGGGACCATGTACTGTGCGGCTTCCTGCATACGGCTGTTGGAAATGGAGAAGGTGATGGTCGATGCCATTTCCTCATCCTGATAGTATCTGCCGGGGATGTCAGAGGTGAGGACAATGTCGTCCTTGCTAAAGTTTTTGTGCAGCAGGACGGTAAAATCCGAATCGGTGGAATAGGTAGCATTTCCGATATATTCGCTGCCTTCGGTTCCTTCGCTGCGTGTGCTGTAAACCGGCGTACGGAAGCCTTCGGGAGCTAATTCAGCGGCAGTGTAGGTGATGGGAGTGAAATTGCCGTAGCAGTAGTTGAACAGATTGGTCATGTCGGTCTGCAAAGCATAGGCACTGCTGCCGGTGCAGTTGAGAGCAACACAGATCAGTCGCACGCCATCCCGCTCCACCACAGAGACACCGGTGTAGTTGCCCTGGGTGGTGTGACCGACCTTCATGCCTAGGATGCCGTTGTAATAGTTTTCACTGGAGGAGAGCATCATGCTTTCGTCGCTGTTGCGTCGCCAGTTTCTGGGCAGAGATTGTTTGTTGGTGGGCTCCATCGAATATTCGGTCTGACCGAAATATTGCAGGAAGTTGGGTGTCCCCAGTGCGTAGCGGGTAATCAGTGCCATGTCATAGGCGGTGGTGTACTGATTTTCATTGTACAGTCCATGTGGATTAACAAAATTGGAATTGACACATCCCAGCGATTTTACCTTTTCATTGAGAATCTCCATAAATCCGGCTGTGTAACTGGTGGAGCCGTCCTCCATCGCGACCGAACGATTTGCCAATTTAGCAGCACAGTCGGCAAGGGAGTTGGCGGTATCGTCGGCGGACTGAATCAGCGAGCCGTACAACAGGTCACGAATCTTGACCACCTCGTCCTGGGTGATGGCGACGTAGGTGCCGTTGCTGAAGCGGTAGGACTCGGGGCAGGTGGGGAAGACGTCTTCGGTGGTAATGGTGTAGCTGCCTTCCGGGTCCACATACTCCAAAGCCAGGGCGGAGGTGAGCATCTTGGTGATGTCACCGGGATACTGCCGTTTGTCTGGGTTTTTGGAAATCAAAATCTGACCGGTTTCAGCGTTCATCACGATGTAGGAATCGGAAGTGATGGTGGGCAGAGCTGTTACGGTGTTGTCTGCTGTGCCGGTGGTACCGGTCGTGCCAGCAGTGCCGGTAGTGCCAGTAGTGCCGGAAGCATCGGTCGTTCCGGTGGTACCATCGGTTCCGGTTGTGCCGGTGGGATTGTTGGTTGTGCCCTGTGCAGGTTGCTGCTCGGTAGTAGGCGGTGTAGTCGTGCCGGTTTGCGGGGTAGTAGCAGCCTGTGCGAAGGCGGGCAACGCCATTTGGCAGGCAAAAACAAGGCTGAGGGCAACACTGAGTACACGTCTGAGTGGCTTGGAGATATTTTTTTTCAACAGAGGAACCTCCTAATCTATCTCGATTTTTGAATTTTTAAAGATTCTTTACTTTATATCTTAGCATAACTTCCGCGAAAAAAGAAGGACTTTCGATTACTTTTTATCAATTATGTGACAAAAATCAGAGAAAATTTTGGAATGAGGAATAAATATTCCTGAGCCGGAGCAAAATAAGAGCGGAAAAAGACAGTAGAATCCAGTTTTTCCACAGATTCTTTTTAGAAAGAAGGATGAACGATGAGTAAATTGACCTGTCATGTGACCAGCTGCGCTAGCAATCAGAATTGCTGCTGCTGTCAGCCTGCCATCAAGGTGCAGGGAAGAGGAGCCTGCCGGTGCAGTGAAACCGAATGCCAGAGCTTCCACAAAAAGGGAACAGGAGAAATCTCCAATGCGACCCAGTTTTCCCATCCAAACCCGGACTGCATGATTAAATGTACAGCGGAGCATTGTGTGTACAACACCCAGGGCAGCTGTACTGCCGAGCAGGTGGACATCAGCGGATACGGCGCACAGGAGCGCTGTGAAACCAGCTGCAAAAGCTTTCGCGCCAGATAGGTCTTATAGACAAAAAACATTCGGCGTTTGATTTGGAAGGATACCGTATAAAAGGACACCCCATCTGCTTGAAAACAGATGGGGTGTTTTCCGTTAAAAACCTTTGGGTGGTTCGTGGTCTTCCCGGGAGGAAGAAGGAAAGGGATGTGCAAAGCCAACGGCTCCCACCCAAATGGCTCCTGCCTGTCGCAGAGCCTGGGCGCAGGCGAGCATAGTGGAGCCGGTGGTGATGACATCGTCCACCAGCAGGATGCGTTTGCCTGCGACCTGCTGTTCATCCAGAACGCGGTAGACACCCTGCAAATTGGTGCGCCGTTCTGCTGCGCTCAAGGTGTGCTGGGCAGCGGTAGCGGCAGTCTTTTCCAAAAGCTGTTGACAGGGCAGATGCAGCTGTTTGGCAAGTTCTTGCGCAATCAGCTGTGCCTGATTGTAGCCTCGTTTTCGTTTGCGCTTTGTGTGCATGGCAACTCCGCAGAGCAAATCCGGCTCTTCTTCCAATAAGGCAGGACCGAGGTGCTGTGCCATCAAAATGGCAAAAACGCGCGCTAACTGCGGCTGGTTTTGAAACTTGAGCCGATGCACCGCCTGCGCAGCTTCGTGGGAGTAATCGGCAAAGGCAAAGCAGGCATCCAGTCCATCCAGAAAAAAGGCAGGATGGTCACAGGCAAGGCTGTTTTTGCAGCGGGAACAGCAGCGGCGCTCGGCAGGGATAATCTCTCCGCAGAAGGGGCAGCGGGAGGGCCAGAAGAAATGCAGCAGCTTTCGCAATGGTACCAAAGTGGACATAGCAGCCATCGCTTATGCCTGTAGACCGATGAGGGCAGCACCGATAACGCCGGCGTCGTTGCCCAGCTCGGCAATGCGCACCTCGGTACGGTTTTGAGAGAAGCGGTCGAAGCAGAAGCGGTTCATGTGTTCGCGAATCGGGCGCAGCAGGTTTTCTCCCTGCTTGGAAACGCCACCTCCCAGACAGATGATTTCCGGCTGGAGGGTATTAACCGCGTTGACAATCACTTCGCTCAGAACACCGGTGTATTCTTCCACCGCAGCCTGACCGGCTTTGTCGCCCTGGGCAGCTGCATCAAAACAGGTGCGTCCGTCGACCTTGTCGATGTCTCCGTCGCACAGCTTCCACATCAGGGAATCCGGGTTTTTGTTCATCTGCTCTTTGGTGGTCAGAATCAGTCCGGTAGCGGAGCAGTAGATGTCGATGCAGCCCTTGCGACCGCAGGTGCACTGGCGTCCGTTCAGGCAGATGACCGAGTGTCCGAACTCGCCGCCGGCAAAGCCGTAGCCGTTGTAGATTTTGGAGTTGATGATGATGCCGGAGCCGACACCGGTGCCCAGCGTGATGGCAAGCATATTCGAGATGTGTTTGCCATCCTTCATTCTGCCGGCGCCTGCCATAAATTCGCCGTAGGCTGCCGCATCGGCATCATTGGCGATAAAGACCGGCTTGTGCAGCTCGTCCTCCACTATCTTTCCGATGGGGACATTCTGGAAGTAGAGGTTGCTGGCGTAGATGACTTCCTTCTTCTGGTTGTCCACAATGCCGGGAGAGCCGATGCCCACCATTTCAATCTGCTCCATTGGGACACCGGCATTTTGTGCAGCGGTGCGGGCAGCTTTTGCCATACTTTTAGCAATTTCTATAGCAGGGCGTCCTACCAGGGTTTTTTCGCTGGCTTTGGCAATCAGTTGAAACTGTTCGTCCACCACGCCTGCGACGATGTTGGTTCCGCCCAGGTCGATGCCGATGTAATATTTCATCATAAAAACACTCCTTTAGGTTGGGTTTGTTTATTTTTCATCAATTCTTACTTTATCATAGCATTCGCAGGCTTTCTTTTCAATTCCTTTTTGAAAGATTCCCAAAAAAATGACAGGATTTTGCATAAAACGCTGCGCAAAATTGTCGTTGGAAATGACGAAAAAAGCCTCAAAAACAGGAAAAGCGTTCGAGACAAATGGTCAAAAACGCAGGAGAGTCAGCATTGACGAAAATGCCGGAAAATTGTATAATAAAGGATAGTATTTAAACTATTTACAAAGAAATGCCTGTCGAAAAAGCAGAAAATCTTATGAATACCGATGGAAAAACGCAAATAGTCTGTGGGAATGAAGGCAGAATGGAATAACGGCAGGCAAACGACAGATACTGATCGGAAAACAATTACTTTGATTGGAATACAGGGGAGCTACAGAAATGGGAAAACAGTTAGTGGATACACAGCCGAACAGCAAGCCGCCTGTGGTGGTTTCTCGGGAGGAGATGATGCGGCAGTGGCAGATGGCAGGAGAAAACCGTCAGCTGCTGGTGCATCGGATGGGACGCACGCCGCGGGCGTGGGTCAGAACCTTTGGCTGTCAGGGCAATGTGGCAGACAGTGAAAAAATCATGGGAATGCTGCTGGACATGGGCTGTGAACCGGCGCAGCAGGAGGACCAGGCGGATATTATCCTGTACAACACCTGTGCCATCCGAGAAAATGCACAGGTCAGACTGTTAAGCATGGTCGGAGAGCTCAAACGCCTGAAGGCGGCAAATCCTTCTATCATCGTGGGTCTGTGCGGCTGCATGATGCAGCAGAAGGAGATGGTCAACCAGATTCGGGTCAGCTATCCGTTTGTTGAGCTGATTTTTGGAACCCATGTGCTGTACACCCTGCCGGAGCTGATCAACCGACTGCTCAAAGGGGAGCGCAGGGTGGTCAACTACTTTGAAGGAGAAGGCAGAGAAAACCCGATTGCGGAGGGACTGCCGATGCGCCGCGCAGATGGCGTGCAGGCTTCTTTGCAGATTATGTACGGATGCGACAATTTCTGTTCGTACTGTATCGTCCCCTATGTGCGCGGCAGAGAGGTCAGCCGTGAACCGCAGGAAATCTTGCAGGAAGCAAAGGAAATCATCGCTCTTGGTTACAAGGAGATCCTGCTGCTGGGTCAGAATGTCAATTCCTACGGCAAAGGGCTGTCGCAGCCAATCAATTTTACCCAGCTGCTTTCTCAAATCGAGTCGCTGGAGGGAGATTTCCGCATCCGCTTTATGACCTCCCATCCAAAGGATTGCACCAGGGAATTGATCGACCTGATTGCGCAAAGCAAAAAGATTTGCCACAACATCCATCTTCCGGTGCAGAGCGGTTCCGACCGGGTGCTGCGCCAGATGAACCGCCGCTATACCAAAGAGCACTATCTGTCGCTGATTGAATATGCCCGCCAGAAGATGCCGGATGTCACCTTTACCACCGACATCATCGTGGGCTTCCCCGGCGAAACCTATGAGGACTTCCAGCAGACGATGCAGCTGTGCCGTCAGGTGCGCTACCAGTGTATGTTTACCTTCATCTTTTCTCCGCGACCGGGCACCCGGGCAGCTTTGCTGGACGACCCGGTTCCGTACAAGGAAAAGACCCGTTGGCTCAACGAGCTGATTGCGCTTCAGCATACCATCAGTGAGGAGGACAACCGCGCGATGGAAGGCACGGTGCTGCGGGTGCTGGTCGAGCATCCCAGCGAGCACCGGGAAGGCTGGATGACCGGCAGATGTGAAAACGGGATGCTGGTACAGTTTCCGTCCACAGAGCAAAGGGTGGGAACCTTCTGTCAGGTGCGCATCACAAAAGGGCTGCGCTCGGAATATGAGGGCGAGCTGGCAGAATAAATCTTAAGCGTTGACCCTGTGCGGCATCCTGATACGGTGTAGTGCAGGAGGCAATAGATATTCAATTCTGGAGGAGATCACAATGGACATCATCACAATGGCCAGAGAGCTGGGCAAGCTGATCCAGCAGGACGAACGATACAAGAGAATCGACGCTGCAAAAAAGGCGAACGATGAGGATGAAAAGCTGCAGGAGCTGATTGCAAAATTCAACCTCAAACGTTCTGAGCTGAGCGTAGAGATGTCTCAGGAAAACAAAAATCCTGAGAAACTCAACCAGCTGGACAAGGAGCTGAAAGCTCTGTACCAGGAAGTAATGGCAAATCCAAACATGGCTGAATTCAATGCTGCAAAAGCAGAGGTAGACGGCATGATGAACTTCATCAGCACCATCCTCTACGGTTCGGTCAACGGTGAGGACCCTGACACCATCGAGATGCAGGCAAGCTGCGGCGGAAACTGCAGCGGCTGCTCGGGCTGTCACTAATCGGAAGACAACAGCGAAGTCAGCCAGCATCCTTAGGGTGCTGGCTGACCCTGTATACAAAAACAAACCGATCGGCTGTTGTACAGAAAGGACAGGCGCTGTCCTCTGTGTATAGCAGCCACAGATCAAGTGAAGAGAGGAAACGACGATGGAAAGAAAGATTTCGAGCAAACCGGTCGATGTCAGTCGACTTTCCCCGATGATGCGCCAGTACTGGAAGGTCAAGGAGCAGTATTTGGAGCAGCTGCTGTTTTTTAGGCTGGGAGATTTTTATGAGCTGTTTTTTGACGATGCGCTGATTGCCTCGCGGGAGCTGGAGCTGACCTTGACCGGCAAGGAGTGCGGTCTGGATGAGCGTGCGCCGATGTGCGGCATCCCGTACCACAGCTGTGAAAACTACATAGCCAGACTGGTCAAAAAGGGGTATAAGGTGGCAATCTGCGAGCAGATGGAGGACCCTGCCACTGCAAAAGGACTGGTCAAGCGGGAAATCATCCGCGTGATTACGCCCGGTACCGTGCTGGAAAGCAATATGCTCGATGCAGGCAGCAATAATTATCTGTGTCTTATCTTTCGTCATCCTCAGCAGGAGTGTTTTGGCGTAGTTTTTTCGGATGTTTCTACCGGCGAGGTGTACGCTTTACAGGTGGATTCCGATTGGGAAAAGCGGGTGATCGGCGAGTTGGGCAGATTTTCTCCGGCAGAGGTTTTGCTGAATTTACCGGCGGGCAGCTGTGAGCCGCTCCAGAAGTTTTTAAGCGACCGTTTACAGGTGACCGGCGAGATTTTGGATGAAGAATATTTTGATTGGGAAAGATGCAGAAAGCTTTCGGCGGACCAGTTTGGCAGCGAGGAGATTGCGCAGCTGGAAAACAGCGGACAGCAGTCGGTCATTTTTGCGCTGGGGGCGATGATCCATTATCTGACACAGACGCAAAAGCACGGCTTGGAAAGCCTGACCCATCTGGAAATATACAGCGACGAGCAGTATATGACGCTCGATTTGACCGCACGGCGCAATCTGGAGCTGACCCGCACCCTGCGCAGCGGAGAACGCCGCGGTACTCTGTTGTGGGTGCTCGACCAGACCAAGACCCCGATGGGAAAACGTCTCATCCGCTCGGTGCTGGAAAAGCCGCTGCTTAATCCAACAGCCATCAACAAACGCCTCAATGCGGTCGGAGAACTGTTGGGTGACAGCGTTCGCTTGGATAATATCCGCCAGGAGCTGCGGGATATTTTTGATATGGAGCGGTTGATTACCCGCATTGTCTACGGACTGGTCACACCGCGGGAGATGCGCTCGCTGCAATTTACCGCACAAAAACTGCCGCAGCTCAAGCAGACGGTGGGTGAGGTACAGTCGGTCTACCTGACCCGACTGTTGGATGGGATGGATACGCTCGAGGACATCAGCAGCATGATTGAGTGCGCCATCTCCGATGACCCGCCGGCTCTTCTCAAGGACGGAGGGGTTATCCGCACTGGGTACAACGAGGAGCTGGACTCGCTGCGCGAGATTGTCCACAACACCAAGGGTGTGCTCACCGCACTGGAAAGCAGGGAGCGGGAAAAAACCGGGATCAAAAATCTGAAGGTCGGTTTTAACAATGTATTTGGCTATTATATTGAGGTCACCCGCTCCTTCTTGTCGCAGGTGCCGCCAGAATATGTTCGCAAACAGACGCTGACCGGCAGCGAGCGGTATATCACCCAGGAGCTAAAGGAGCTGGAGCAGCAGATTCTGGGTGCAAAGGACCGCATCCTGGTGTTGGAAAATAATCTGTTCGACCAGCTGCGTCAGCAGGTAGCGGTGCAGATTCATCGGGTGCAGGCGACGGCAAATGCCATCGCCTGGCTGGATTTGTACGCCAGCTTTGCCGCAGTTGCCCTCGAGCAAAACTACTGCCGACCGGATGTTGACCTGTCGGGCCGAATCCATATTCAGGATGGCAGACATCCGGTGGTGGAAAAGATGCTGACCGACACTTTATTTGTGGCAAATGACGTGCTGCTGGACAAGGCGGAAAATCAGGTGGCAATCATCACCGGACCGAATATGGCGGGTAAGTCCACCTACATGAGGCAGGTGGCGCTGATTGTGCTGATGGCACAGATTGGCAGCTATGTACCGGCTCGTTCGGCACAGATTGGTGTGGTGGACGGAATCTACACCCGAGTCGGTGCATCGGATGATTTGGCATCGGGACAGTCCACCTTTATGGTGGAGATGAGCGAGGTGGCGCAGATTTTAAAGAGCGCGACCGAGAACAGCCTCCTGATTTTGGATGAGATTGGCAGAGGAACCTCCACCTTTGATGGAATGAGTATTGCACGGGCGGTCATCGAACATATTGCCAACCGCCGCAAGCTGGGCGCCAAGACGCTGTTTGCCACCCACTACCACGAATTGACCGAGATGGAGCAGTCCTTCTTCAACATCAAGAATTATAATATCGCGGTCAAAAAGAACGGCAACGACATCTTTTTCCTGCGGCGCATCATGCGGGGTGGAACGGACGACAGCTATGGTATCGACGTTTCTCGCCTGGCAGGGATTCCCGAGGACATTATCCAGCGCGCCCAGCAGATTTTAAAGCAGCTGGAATCGGGTGCGCTCTCCTCCTCCAAACAAAAGGCAAAGCAGCAGAGCGAGCAAATCCAGCTGTTGCCGCAGGAGGACAGCGAGCTGGTCAGAAGGCTCAAGGAGATCGACATCGAAAAAATTACGCCGCTTCAGGCGATGGTGCTTCTGGCAGAACTGAAGGCGCGGGTGTAACCGCAGCGGATGCCGGAAGCGGAAAAGAGGAATGAGTATGGTATTTTTTGCAGACAGGATGTATCAGCTGCGCAATGAAAAGGGGTACACCCGCGAACAGCTGGCATCGGAATTGGGCTGTATGCCGCGGCAGATTCAGGATTACGAGGAGGGCAAGCTGTATCCCCATGCCATCACCATGGTGGATATTGCCGACTTTTTTGATGTATCGCTGGACTACCTGATGGGCAGGACCGAGTGCAGAGAAATCAACAAAATCAAATAAATCAAACAAGATGCAGAAGAAACGAGGTGAACGGGAATGGGAGTTATCAAGCTGCTGGACGAGCAGGTTTCTCAGCTGATTGCGGCAGGAGAGGTGGTCGAGCGACCCTCTTCGGTGGTCAAGGAGCTGGTGGAAAATGCCATCGACGCCAAGGCAAGCAAGGTGACCATCGAGATACGCCATGGCGGAGTGACCATGATTCGAGTCAGCGACAACGGAAGCGGGATCGCACCGGAGGATGTCCCGATGATGTTTTTGCGCCACGCCACCAGCAAGGTGCGCAGTCGGGAGGATTTGGGCTGCATTGCGACGCTGGGCTTTCGCGGCGAAGCGATGGCATCCATCCACGCAGTGTCCCGCATTGAGGTGCTGACCCGACAGCCGGATTGCAACGAGGGTACGCGCTATGTGGGAGAAGGCTCCCAGACCGGTCAGATGGAGCCGGCAGGGTGTCCGGTCGGTACCACTGTGAAGGTGTGTGACCTGTTTTACAACACACCGGCTCGAATGAAGTTTTTAAAGAAGGATGTACAGGAAGGAAACGCAGTGGCAGCGGTGGTGGAGCGGGTTGCGCTGTCCCATCCCGAAATCTCCTTCCAGTTTATACGGGAGGGACAGACCCGTATTCACACGCCGGGCGATGGCAAGCTGCTGTCAGCCATCCATGCGGTGTACGGGCGGGAATTTACCCGCGATTTGGCAGCGGTGGACTACACCACAGGGCAGATTCATGTCGAAGGTTATATCGCTCTTCCGGTCGCCAGCCGTTCCAACCGCACCATGCAGACCTTTTTTGTCAACGGCAGATATGTCAAGAGCGGAACAGCACGTGCAGCGCTGGAGGAAGCGTACAAACATTCCATCATGGTCGGGAAGTTTCCTGCCTGCGTGCTCAACCTGTCCATCCCTTTCACCGAAACGGACATCAACGTCCATCCGGCGAAGATCGAGGTTCGTTTTACCAACGAGCGACCGGTCTTTGATGCCGTGTATTATGCGGTGAAGGATGCGCTGAGCCGGGAGGATTACACCCCTGTGCCCAAGCAGACCAAAAAACCGATGACCGTCTTTGACCTCCAGCGACAGCCACAGGTGGAACAGCAACAGCTGACACAGACACCGGCTCCTTCGCAGCCGCAGCGGGTCAGTGCGCAGCAGTACCGGCAGATGGTCGGGTTGCCGCAGCCGACCCAACGCAGTGTCAAAACGCAGTCGTCGGCAGCGCACAAGGCACAGCCGGATGACTGCATCACCTTCCGGGACCACGACCCGCAGACGGCAAAGTGGGAAAGGGAGCATCCGCTGATTTTGCTGGAGGAACCAAAGTTTACTCCGACTAAAAAGGGGAAGGATTCTATTCCGCAGGAGGAAAAGTGTGAAACACCGGTGCAAACTTCGGCGGAGAAGGAAGAAAAACGACCGGAGCAAAAAACACCGGAACAAAGTTTCCACACTGAGCCAAAGTCATCGAATTCAGTCGAGCAGGAGCGGGAAATGACCGAACCGCCACAGCTTCGGCTGGTGGGCGAGGTGCTGGGGACCTATCTGGTGGTCGAATCGGCGGACAGCATGATTTTAATCGATAAGCACGCTGCCCACGAACGGCTCATCTTCAACCGCCTCAAGCAGCAGTGTCTGACCGACGACCGGCAGCTGCTGTTGGAGCCGGTGGTGGTGCACCTGAGCCGCGAGGACTACCAGGGAGCGGCGGGCAACCTTGCGTTGTTTGAGCAGGCAGGATTTCTGGTGGAGGAGTTTGGCGACGGGGACCTGCTGGTGCGCGAGGTGCCGGTGATGCTGAGCGGAGCGCAGATTCGGGAGATTGTCGAGCAGACTGCGCACGACCTTTCCCAGCACAAAAAGGACATGACCCCGCACGCACTGGACGACCTGCTTCATTCGGTCGCCTGCAAGAGCGCGGTGCGTGCCAACGATAAAAATACCGTCCCCGAGCTGTGGGAGATCGTGCAGCTGTTGCAGGAGGACGAAAATGCAAGATACTGCCCGCACGGGCGTCCGGTCGCCAGAAGCTTTTCCCGCCGGGAGCTGGAAAAACTGTTTGGCAGGCTGGGATAAACAAAAGCAGGAAGGAATGTTGAGATGGAAAACAGGATACCGCTGGCAGTGATTGCGGGTCCTACCGCTTCGGGAAAGACAGCGGCTGGTGTCCGGGTGGCGCAGCTGTTGGGAGGGGAGGTCATCTCCGCCGATTCGATGCAGATTTATAAGCATCTGACGGTGGGTACGGCAAAACCGCTTGTGCAGGAAATGCAAGGGGTCCCGCATCATCTGATCGACTTTTTGGAGCCGTCCGAATCCTTTTCGGTGGCAGATTATGTCCGGCTTGCCCGACAGCAGATCGAGCAGGTCCACCAAAGAGGGCATCTGCCGGTGCTGGTGGGAGGGACCGGACTGTACATCAGCTCGCTGGTGGACAACATCCAGTTTTCGCAGGAGGACGGCGACCCGCAGCTGCGGGAGCAGCTGAAGGGATTTGCCGAGCAAAACGGTGTGCAGGCGCTGTGGCAGAGACTGGATGAGGTGGATCCGGCGGCAGCGCAGAAGATACATCCCAATAATGTCGGCAGGGTGGTGCGCGCGCTGGAGGTCTTTTATACCACAGGGACGCCCATCTCCCGCCAGCAGGAGCTTTCCCGACAGCAGCCGTCGCCCTACCGCCTGTGCATGATGGCGCTGGGCTTTCGCGACCGGCAAAAGCTGTATGACCGCATCAATCTGCGGGTCACCCGCATGGTGGAGGACGGTCTGGAGCAGGAGGCGCGCTGGCTGCGGGAACAGGGATACAGTGCGACCAGCTTTCAGGCAATCGGCTACAAAGAAATGGGTCTGTATCTGGATGGGGAAGAAACGCTTGAGCAGGCGTGCGAGCGGATTCGGCAGGAGTCCCGCCGGTATGCCAAACGGCAGCTGACCTGGTTTCGCAGGGACGAGCGTTACCACTGGTTTTGGGCAGACGAGTTTGCCGATGCCGAACAGATGCACCGGCAGATGGCACAGTTGGCACAGCAAATGCTGTTAAAATAAGGGTCGATGCCACAGCTCGACAAAAAATTGCAGGAAAACAGGATATACTGTAAAAAAAGAAGGAGGTCATGTCATGCTTAATTTGCAGGATATGTTTTTAAATCAGCTTCGAAAAGAAAAAATCATGGTGACCGTTTATTTGGTCAACGGCTTCCAGCTCAGAGGCTATGTCAAGGGATTCGATACCTTTACCATTGTTGTGGAAAACGAAGGAAGACAGAATCTGGTCTACAAGAACGCAGTTTCCACCATCACGCCAACCAAACCGGTCAAGCTGCTGGAAAATATCCCGGTTCAGCCGGAGAGCACTGCATCGGAAAAGCTATCCGCTGCATCGGAAAAGGAAACCGGTGCACAGCAGGAGCCACAGGCGCAGCCAAAACAGGGCACAGAACAGCCGCAGCAGTAATATGCGATGTAACGCATAAAAAAACGGTCGGAGGAAACGATGTCAGGTTATCAGAAAAAAAGGACCAAAAACGGCAGGATCATCATGGCGGTGTGCGGTGTGCTGTTGCTGCTCTATCTGGGCGGACAGCTGTGGGGATTTGCCAACATCAAGCTGCGCACCGAGCAGGTGGAGGAGGACACCCTGTATGATTTTGTGCGTACAGAGGGACTGGTGTTCCGCAGCGAGGAGGTCATTTCAAAGGCAACCAGCGGCGTGATGGTCTATAACTGTGCGGATGGCGAAGAGGTTGCAATGGACCAGGAGGTAGCGGCGGTGTACAAGGACAGCACCGTGTCCATGGTCAACAATCAGCTCGACCAGTTGCGGCAGGAGCTGGCTTCGCTGAACAAGGCGCAGACGGTCAAGGCGACCCGCTATTCGGCGGTGGCAAATCTTTCTAACCAGATCAACGACCAGGCGGGCAAAATCGTCGATTTTGCGCAGGACGGCATGGTGGAAGGCATCGCCGAACAGAAGGAGGAGCTGACCAGCCTGCTCAACCGCAAAAAGATTGCGCTGGGGCAGGAGGAATCCTTCTCCGAGCGCATTGCAGAGCTGAATGCCCAGATTGCGTATCTGGAAAAGACCAAGGAAAAGCAGCGCGGCGTTTCCATCGACGCACCCAAGGCAGGATATTTCTGCAAGGAGGTCGATGGATACGAGGAGGTCCTGACAGCAGAAGCACTGGACCAAATGACCTATGACGAGTATCAGCAGCTTCAGCAGCAAAAGCCCAAAACGGTCAGCAATCCCATCGGCAAGATTGTGACCACCCACGTCTGGTATCTGACGGTGGACCTGCCCAACGAAGAAGCGCAGAAGTTTGAGGTGGACGACACTGTCAAGCTGGACTTCAAGTTTGCTAACGGACAGACGGTAAACGCTCGGGTGTCGGACATCATACCGGACAACAAGCGGACCAATACGGTGATTGTCTTTGAGTGCAAGGACATCACCGACCGACTGCTCAAGGTCCGCAGGCAGAGCGTGGACATCATCTTCACCACCTATTCGGGTCTGCGCATCAGCTCAAAGGCGCTCTACCACGAACAGAACATCCCGGGCGTTTATGTGTTGGACAAAACCACCGTGCGCTTTAAGCCAGTGGAAATCATCAAGGACAACGGCAACTTTATCCTGTGTGAGCCGCGCACCGGCACCGACGATGCCCATACCCTCAATCGGCTGGATTTGGTGATTATCGAAAGCGGAGGCATCGAGATGAAGGATGGCAACTCTCTGGATGAGGACACCGTAAAAGGAGTGGAGTCAAATAATGCAACAGGTTAATCAGCAGCAAAGACAGCAAGAGGTTCGGGAAAATGTCCGTTCGATTTTGCAGCAGGTCCGGCAAACTGCCCTTGAGGCAGGTCGGGACCCGCAGCAGGTGCAGGTGATGGCTGTGACCAAGACAGTGGCTCCTGAGCTGGTCAACGCAGCCATTGCAGAGGGCATCACCCTGCTGGGAGAAAACAAGGCACAGGAGCTGTGCGAAAAGTATGACAGCTACTGCAAAGAGGGGGTCAGCATCCACTTTATCGGTCACCTGCAAACCAACAAGGTTCGACAGATCGTAGATAAAGTGTGCATGATCGAGTCGGTGGACAGTGTGAAGCTTGCACGCGAGATCGAGCGTCAGTGCGCCAACATCGGCAAGGTGATGGACGTGCTGGTCGAGGTCAACATCGGCGCAGAGGAAAGCAAGAGCGGAGTTTCTCCCGAGCAGCTGCCCGCGCTTTTGCAGGAAATTGGTCAGTTTGAGCACATTCGGGTGCGCGGATTGATGACAATTCCTCCGGTGTGCGAGGACGAACAGCAAGTTTCGCAATGTTTTTCCCAAATGAGCCAACTCTTTATTGACATAAAGCAAAAAAAATATGATAATATCAATATGGAAATTTTGTCTATGGGCATGTCTGCGGACTATCCGATAGCAGTACAGCAGGGCTCAAACATCGTGCGCATCGGCACAGCGATGTTTGGTCAAAGGAATTATAAAAGGAGCTAAGTGAAACTATGGCATTGAGGGATACATTGCGGAATCTGATTGGGATTCCAGAAAATGATTATGACAACGATTATGATGATGAGATGCAGTCGGGCAACATCGACCAGCAGGAAGAGGAACAGACCAGCATGGCATCCCCTTCCTCCGACCGCAAGCACAACAAGGTCGTGAATATCCATGCCACCACCCAGCTGGCGGTTGTGCTGGTCAAACCGGAGCGATATGAGGATGCGGCTTCCATTGCGGACCACCTTAACGCCAAAAAGACGGTTGTGCTGAATCTGGAGCAGACCAGCAAGGATGTTTCCAGAAGATTGATCGATTTTCTGTGCGGCGTGGCATACGCAAACAACGGACAGATGAAACGGGTGGCAAACAACACCTATATCATTACCCCGTACAATGTGGACATTATGGGGGATTTATTGGATGAGCTGGAAAACAACGGCGTCATCTTTTAATCAATGAGACAGGATATGCAGACGCAGCGGGAGGAATCTGATCGACTGCTGCGTGCAAAAACAGCGGATTTGGCACGGCAGATGCAAAGGGACAACCTGCCGTGCTTCAGCCGTTTTCTGGATGGACGGGAGCGGATTCTGGCGCAGAGGGAACTGCAGGCGCTGCATTTTCCGCAGGACCAATATTGCTTCTGGGAAGGATTTGCAGCGGATGTGAAAACTTTGTCTGCGGCAGCACCTCTTCGGTGTATGCTGGGCTTGTTTCCCGATTACCTTGCGCTGACCGAAGGAATGGACCGCTCGGTGTGGGAAGAACAGTTCCCCATCTTTGCAGTGACCCTTTCCTATCGGGAGCAGGATGCGCTGACCCATCGGGACCTGCTGGGTTCTTTGATGGGTCTGGACATCAAGCGGGAGCTGATTGGAGAAATTTTGACAGCGCAGGACCATGCGGTCGTCTTCTGCACCCAGACAGCGCAGCAGATCATCCTTTCGGAGCTGAGTCGTGTAGGACGCGCAGGTGTCCGTGTGCAGCCGGGCAAACCACAGCAGCTGCCGCCGGCATTTTGTCTGCTGGACAAGACCGGTACGGTCAGCTCGATGCGGCTTGACTGCGTGGTGTCGCTGGCGCTGAATCTCAGCCGCGAAAAAAGTGCGGCTTTGATCGAAGGCAGGCAGGTCAGCCTAAACTTTTTTGAAGAAGAAAAAAGCTCCAGAGAGGTCAAGGTGGGGGACATCCTTTCCATACGCGGCTACGGGAGATTTTTGATTTCACAGCAAGGCTCGCTGAGCAAAAAGGGAAGGCTCCATCTGACCATCAGCCAATATATCTGATTTGGAAAATAATACAGGGGAAGACCCCGATAAGATAAATCTCAAAAGATTGAGAAGAAAAAGGGAGGTACCTTTAGATGCTGACTCCAGAAACGATTGCCTCCAGACGTTTTGATAAACAGGTGGGCGGCTATAAACAGGATGAAGTAGAGATGTTTTTACAGCAGGTGGCAGGCGAGTATGCAAAGCTGCTGTCTGAAAAGGAAGACCTAGAGGAAAAAATCGAAGTGCTTGCGGAAAAGGTTGAGCAGTACCGCGAGGACGAGGACAGCCTGCGCAGCGCGTTGATCGGTGCGCAGAAGCTGGGTGACAGCGTCATCCGCGAATCCAAGAGCAAGGCAGAATATATCCTGCGGGAAGCACAGACACAGGCAGACCAGATTTTGGAAAACGCACAGAAGAGCATCGAGAAGGAGCAGATGGCTCTGATTAAGATGCAGAAGGAAGTGACCAAATTCAAAAACCGTCTGCTGACCTTGTACCGGCAGCATCTCGAGATGATCAGCGCGCTGCCGGAGTATGACGACGAACCGGCAAGAGAACCGGCAGCCGAGCCAAAACAGCCGCAGCCGGAAGCGGCGAAACCGGCAGAACCACAGCCGCAGGAGCCAACCCGCAAAGAGCAGCCGCGGGATAACCGGGAGACTGCACCGGAAAAGACCGAGCCGGACCACTTTAATGAAGAACCGCTGATCGACTTCAGCTCCGCTTTGGGAGACGAAATGCAGGAAACTACCTCCTTTGCACCGATTGGGCAGGAGGTACAGAATATGCCGGCTCCGGCAGCCAGAGAGGCAGCACCGGCAGTATCCGCTTCCCAGCGGTCGCAGGGCTATTCTCCGTTTGGAGCTGCATCGGCGGAGTCCAAGTTTGGCCCGCTTAAATTTGGTGAAGGATTTGATGTGGAACGGGACAGCGCTTCCAAGAGCGGAGGACTGTTTTCCAGAAAGAAGCATCGTTAAATTTTTCTGTATGATGAGATAAAAGATAAGAGGAGAGGAAACACAATGGCTCAGGATTACAACAATACCCTGAACCTGCCTGTGACCGAGTTCAACATGAGAGGCGCACTGCCTCAGCGTGAACCGGCATGGGTAGAAGAATGGGAAGAAAAACAGTTATATCACAAGATGATCAAAAAGAACGAGGGCAAGCCGCAGTACATTCTGCACGACGGTCCTCCATATGCAAACGGTGACATCCATCTTGGCACTGCTTTGAACAAGGTGCTCAAGGATTTCATCATCCGTCAGAAGAACATGAGCGGATACCAGGCTCCTTACATCCCGGGTTGGGATACCCACGGTCTGCCAATCGAGCTGAAAGCCAGAAAGAAGGCAGGCGTTTCCAGCGACATCGGTCCGGTCGAGCTGAGAAAGATTTGCAAGGAGTTTGCTCTGCATTATCTGGATTCCCAGCGCACACAGTTTAAACGTCTGGGTACTCTGGGCGAGTGGGAAAATCCTTACATGACCCTCAAGCCGGAATTTGAGGCAAAACAGATTGAAATTTTCGGCAACATGGCACAGAAGGGTTATATCTACAAGGGTCTTAAACCGGTTTACTGGTGTCCGGACTGCAACACTGCGCTGGCAGAGGCAGAGATTGAATACGAGGAGGACCCTTGCTTCTCCATCTACGTCAAATTCCCGGTCAAGGACGACCAGGGCAAGCTGGGCGCACTGGGTGTGGACCCGGCAAAGACCTTCTTCGTTATCTGGACTACCACTACCTGGACCCTGCCGGGCAACATGGCAGTATGTCTGGGTCCGGATTATGAATACTGCGCAGTTCATGCAAACGGTGAATACTACATCATGGCAAAAGAACTGGCAGACGCTGCAATGAAGGCAGCAAAGATTGAGGATTACGAGCTGATTGGTTCGGTCAAGGGCAAGGATTTGGAGTACATCGTGTGTGCGCATCCGTTCCTCGACCGTGACTCGCTGGTCATCGTCGGTGACCACGTCACACTGGATTCCGGTACCGGTTGTGTACATACCGCGCCTGGACATGGTGTAGAGGACTTTGAGGTTTGTGTCAACCACTATCCGCAGATTCCAATCGTTGTGCCGGTGGACAACGTCGGCAAGCTGACCAAGGATGCAGGCGAGTTTGAAGGTCTGACTACCGATGAAGCCAACAAAGCGATTGCGAAAAAGCTGGAGGACAGCAACCTGCTGTTTGCGGTTGAAAAGATTGTCCATCAGTACCCACACTGCTGGAGATGTAAACACCCAATCATCTACCGTGCAACCGAACAGTGGTTCTGCTCGGTGGAGGATTTCAAAGAAGATGCAGTCCGTGAAATCGAAAAGATTAAATGGATTCCGGGATGGGGTGAAGGCCGCATCAAGAACATGGTCACCGACCGCTCCGACTGGTGTATCTCCCGTCAGAGATTGTGGGGCGTTCCAATTCCAATCTTCTACTGCGAAGAATGTGGAGAATTCCACATCGACGAGCAGTCGGTCAAAGCTGTTTCCGACCTGTTCCGCAAAGAAGGCTCGGATGCATGGTGGACCCATGAAGCTGAGGAAATCCTTCCAAAGGGAACCAAATGTAAAAAGTGCGGATGCGAAAAATTCAGAAAAGAAACCGACATCATGGACGTTTGGTTTGACTCCGGTTCCAGCCACGCAGCAGTGCTGATGGAAAGACCAAACCTGAGATGGCCGGCTGACCTGTACCTGGAGGGCGCTGACCAGTACCGCGGCTGGTTCCAGTCCTCTCTGCTGACCTCGGTTGCATGGAAGGGCGTTGCTCCTTACAAGGCAGTTTGCACCCACGGCTGGGTAGTGGACGCACAGGGCAAAACCATGCACAAATCGCTGGGCAACGGTATCGACCCATCGGAGATCACCGATAAATTCGGTGCAGACATCCTGCGTCTGTGGGTTGCTTCCTCCGACTACCATGCCGACATCCGTGTTTCCAACGATATCCTCAAGCAGCTCAGCGAGGTATACAGAAAAATCCGCAACACCGCCCGCTATATCCTGGGTAACCTGTACGACTTCCACCCGGATACCGACTCGGTATCGGATGATCAGCTGCAGGAGCTGGATCGCTGGGCTTTGGCAAGAATGGATCAGGTTGCCGGCGAGTGCCGCAAGGCTTACGACAACTTTGAGTTCCATCTGGTATACTATGCAATCCGCAACTTCTGCACCATCGACCTGTCCAACTTCTATCTGGACATCATCAAGGACAGACTGTATGTGGAGAAACCAGATTCTGTCAGCAGACGTGCGGCACAGACAGCCATCTACCGCATCCTGCGCGATATGACCCTGGTATTTGCGCCAATCCTTGCCTTTACCTGCGAGGAAATCTGGGCAAACCTGCCACAATCTGCCGACCATGACCCGGAGGCTTGCGTCTTCAACGAGATGCCAAAGGGCGGCAACAGCAAGGAAACTGCGGAATTTATGGCAAAATGGGAAAGAATCCGCAAGGTCCGCGATGACGTCAACAAGGCGCTGGAAAATGCAAGAAACCAGAAGACCATCGGAAAATCTCTGGAGGCGATGGTACAGCTGACCGCAGACGGAGAGCTGTACGACTTCCTGAAGGAAAATGAAGAGATGCTGGCACAGGTCTTCATCGTCAGCCAGGTCCAGCTGCATCAACAGGCGGTTGCACAGCCGACCGGCGAGATGGAAGGTCTGGCGGTTGCAATCGAAAAAGCACAGGGCGAAAAATGTGAACGCTGCTGGACATACAGCGATACAGTCGGACAAGATGCAAAACATCCGACCCTCTGCGCACGCTGTGCAGCAATTATCGGCTAAGATTTCAGTACATTGCGGTGCGGGAACCGATCTTCCTGCACCGCTTTTTGTGCTGTACACACGGACAGCCGGAAAAGACAAGGAGGAAAACTATGTTAAGCTACATTTGGTTAGGGATAGCAGCTCTGCTGGTTGCAGTGGACCAGCTGGTAAAGTTTTGGGCAGAGCATTCCCTGAGCCAGGTGGACACCATCCCGCTGATTTCGGGCGTGTTCCATCTGACCTATGTCCAGAATTTTGGTGCGGCATTTAACACCATGAACAACCAGCGCTTTCTGCTGGTTGGTGTGACCTCGGCGGTCCTGCTGTTGATTTTGGTGCTGCTGCTGACACAAAAGCTGCGTTCCCCGTGGATGATTTGCAGCTGGAGTCTGATTCTGTCGGGCGGTGCGGGCAATCTGGTGGACAGACTGTTTCGTCCGGGCGGCTATGTGGTGGACCTGTTTGACTTCAGGCTCATCCATTTTCCGGTGTTCAATGTGGCAGACATCTGTGTCTGCGTGGGTGTCGCTCTGTTTTTGATTTATTTTTTGTTCATCGAACGCAGAGAACACCAGCAGTTTGAGATTCGACAGGAGATCAAGCGGCATGAGTAGTACCCTTCGTTTTACAGTGGACAGCGAACAGGACGGGCAGCGCATCGACAAATTTTTGCAGCAGCAGGTCGAAGGAATGAGCCGCAGTCAGGCACAAAAGTGGCTGGCTGCCGGTCAGGTGCTGGTGCAGGGAAAGGCTGCCGGGAAAAATGATAAGCTAAAGGCAGGGATGCAGGTGGAGGTCTGCCTGCCTGAGACCGCTTTGGCAGCACAGGAGGAAGACGGCGACGAGTGCAACTGGGGAGAACTGCTTGCTCCCGCCGAAGAGCCGCAGCCGCAGCAGATTCCCTTGCAGATTGTCTATGAGGACGAGCATCTGCTGGTGGTGGATAAGCCCAAGCACATGGTGGTCCATCCCGGAGCCGGCAACAGCGAGGGGACACTGGTCAATGCGCTGCTGTACCACTGCGGTGGAAAATTGGCACGCTGCAATGGAATCGAACGTCAGGGAATCGTTCATCGCATCGACAAGGATACCAGCGGTCTGCTGGTCTGTGCGAAGGATGATGAAAGCTACCTTGGGCTCAGCAGCCAGATTCAGCAGCACACGGTGGACCGCTTTTATGAAACGGTGGTCTACGGAAAGGTCAAGCAGGAGGAAGGTGTCATCGACCTGCCCATCGGGCGCAGTCTTAAGGACCGCAAAAAGATGGCAGTGCGTACCGACTGCATCCAGCCGGACGGAAGCATTGTAGGAGCCAAGCAGGCAATCACCCATTATCAGGTGCTGGGACGGTACGACGGTTTTACCCACCTGCGCTGTCGGCTGGAAACCGGGCGCACCCACCAGATTCGGGTGCATCTGGCATATCTGGGTCATCCGGTGGCAGGGGATGAGCTGTATGGACCCAAAAAGGCAATCAAGCGGCTGGAAGGACAGTGCCTGCACGCCAGAGCGCTGGGTTTTGTGCATCCCATCACCGGGGAGCATCTGTATTTTGAATCGCCTCTGCCGCCGTATTTTACATCCTTTTTAAAAACCCTGAAACCCCGTGAGGAGGAATAAGCCAATGGAAAAGCAACAACCCTTTGACGGAATTTTGCTGGTGTCGGACATTGATGGAACATTGACCGACTTGACACAGGTTTCCCGCCGCAATATCGAGGCAATCGAGCGCTTTATCCGTCTGGGCGGACATTTTACCCTGTGTACCGGACGACCCAGATGTGCGCTGGGAGAAATTTTGCGGCAGGTGCCGGTCAATGCGCCGATTATCACCATCAACGGAGGCTACATCTATTCGGAACAGAGCGAAGAGGTACTGTTTACCGCCAGCCTGCCGGATACGGTTCAGCCGTTTGTCTACCACCTGCTCGAGCGCTTTGAGCAGATTGGCGCTATGCTGGTGGAGCCGGACAACTATTGGGTTATCCGCTGGGGCGATGAGTCGATCGAAGGGGTGGCACAGCGCCGGGATATGTATCTGCGCGAGGGCTGCTGCAAGCCCTATACCCCGCAGACCGGTCCGCACAGCTGGCACAAGGTGGTGCTGATTGTGCCACCGCAGCAGATTCCCGAGGTGCGCGCCTACATCGAGCAGGCAAACCCACAAGGGTTTTACCCGGTGCAGAGTGATGCCTTCTACCTGGAGCTGGTGGCAGAAGGTGTGGACAAAGGCAAAGGGATGCGTTTGATTCAGCAGCAGCTGGGTATGAACAAAACAGCAGCCATTGGTGACCGGGAAAACGATTTGGCAATGCTGCGGGCGGCAGATTTTTCTGCAACTCCGTGCAGCGGGGACAGAAATCTGCAAAAAGAGGTTGATTTTATTGTCGATTCGTGCGACAATGGAGCTGTAGCAGATTTTATTGAGCGATTAGAGCAGCGGATGTGAGCGCTGCTGCCAAGATAAAAGTTTGAAGGTAGAGAGAATTTTGTACAAACGGGGAATCCTCTGCTGTACAAAAGCTATAAAAGCAACTGAAAGGAATGATCCCACAACATGAACAGCAACTCCAAAAAAGAGCTGGCAATCACAGCGTGCAAGGTCCGCATGGGCGTCATTGAGGGAACTCACTGCGCGAAATCCGGTCACCCGGGCGGTTCGCTCTCGGTAACGGACATTTTGACCTACCTGTATTTTCAGGAGATGAAAACCGACCCGCAGAATCCTGCTTGGCAGGAACGCGACCGTCTGGTACTTTCCAAAGGACACACCGCACCGGCGCTGTATGCTGTATTGGCGCAGAAGGGCTTTTTCCCTGTTGAGGAGCTCAAAACCCTGCGCAAGATCGGCTCCCGTTTGCAGGGACACCCGGATATGAAAAAAATCCCGGGTGTGGATATGTCCTCCGGCTCGCTGGGACAGGGCATCTCTGCGGCGTGCGGCATGGCAAAGGCTGCCAAGCTGACCGGCGGCGAATGGAGGGTATATACCGTTCTGGGCGACGGCGAGATTCAGGAAGGACAGGTCTGGGAGGCAGCCATGTTTGCAAGCCATTACCAGCTGGACAACCTGTGTGTACTGGTGGACAACAACGGTCTTCAGATTGACGGCAACATCAAGGATGTTATGTCCCCATATCCAATCGACGAAAAATTTAAAGCCTTTGGCTTCCACGTCATCAACATCGACGGACACGACTTTGACCAGATCGAGGCAGCCTTGAACGAGGCGCGCAGCGTAAAAGGACAGCCGACTGCAATCATTGCAAAGACCGTCAAAGGCAAGGGCGTTTCCTTCATGGAAAATCAGGCTTCCTGGCATGGCACCGCTCCAAACGACGAGCAGTACCGGCAGGCAATGGAAGAACTTGGACAGCAGCTGGCAGCGCTGGACTGCTGATGGATGCGGAAAGGAAAGGTATTAAAACTATGGCAGAAGTAAAAAAGGTTGCGACCCGCGAAAGCTACGGCGCTACACTCGCGGAGCTTGCGGCAGAATATCCAAATCTCGTGGTGCTCGACGCTGACCTTGCAGGAGCTACCAAAACCGCTTCCTTCAAAAAGGTTTGTCCAGAGCGTTTTATCGACTGCGGTATCGCAGAAGGCAACATGATGGGCGTGGCAGCCGGTCTGGCAGCAGCTGGCATGATCCCGTTTGCAAGCTCCTTTGCGATGTTTGCAGCAGGAAGAGCATTTGAGCAGGTTAGAAACTCCATCGGTTACCCACACCTGAACGTAAAGATTGGTGCAACCCATGCGGGTATCTCGGTCGGTGAAGACGGAGCGACCCACCAGTGCTGCGAGGACATCGCGCTGATGCGCACCATCCCGGGCATGGTGATCATCAACCCTGCCGACGATGTGGAAGCCAGAGCAGCAGTCCGTGCAGCAGCAGCTTACCAGGGACCGGTCTATCTGCGCTTTGGCAGAATGGCAGTTCCGGTGTTCAACGACCCACAGACCTATCACTTTGAGATGGGCAAGGGTATCACCCTGCGCGACGGCAAGGACATCACCATCGTTGCGACCGGTCTGATGGTAGCAGAAGCGATGGAAGCAGGCAAGATGCTCGAAGAAAAAGGCATTGATGCGCGCATCATCAACATCCACACCATTAAGCCATTGGACGAGCAGCTGGTCTGCAAGGCAGCACAGGAAACCGGCAAGATTATCACCGTTGAGGAGCATTCTGTAATCGGTGGTCTGGGCGATGCAGTTTGTGCAGCAGTCAATGCAGGCAGCAACGGCTGTCAGGTGGTCAAGATGGGCGTCCATGATGTTTATGGACATTCCGGTCCGGGCGGCGACCTGATTACCGAGTTCGGTCTGCGTGCAGCCAACATCGTGGAAGAAGCGCTCAAACTGCTTTAAGAGCCAAAGAATCAAAGATAAAACTTCAAAATCCGCACAGTCTTGGGCTGTGCGGATTTTTTGCCTGATTTAAAAAAATGAAAAACTTCGCCTTTGCTTTTGTTTGCATAAGCGGTTGGCTTGTGGTATACTACTGGAAAGTATCGTTTTATAAAAAAGAGAGAAGAGCAATGGTCTTTAAAAGATTGCAGGACAGTCAGGATGGTTTATATTTGCAGGCAATGCAGCTGTATCAAACCAGCTTCCCACTGCATGAACAGAGGAAGCCGGATGCCCAGCGCGCCATTTTGCAAGAGCCGGACTACCAGTTCAACCTGCTGATGGAAGAAGACCATCTGCTGGGGGAGCTTCTCTGCTGGGAAAGACCGAATTTTATCTATGTTGAGCATTTGTGCATCCTGCCGCATCTGCGCGGACAGCACTGCGGCAGCCGGGCGCTGGAGCTGCTTGGGCAAAGAGGAAAGCCGGTCATTCTGGAGATCGACCCGCCCATCGATGACATCTCCCTGCGCAGGAAAGGCTTTTATGAACGAGCCGGTTATCGGGAAAATCCGTTTACACACGTCCATCCGCCGTATCGGGAGGGCTTTGCAGGGCATCCGCTGGTGGTGATGTCCTACCCGCGGCAGCTGGAGCGAGAGGAGTACGACCGGTTTTATCAGTACCTGTGTTCGGTAGTAATGAAGACACTGTAAGGAAAAAAGGAGAGAGACAAGATGGAACAAAAACAGCCCAATATCCAAACAAGAGAGGATGCCTGCCGCTGGGCGGTGATGCGGGTGCGTGCCTTGATTGCCGACGAAGCGGACTGGGTGACCAATCTGGCAAACGCCAGCGCTGCCATCTTCGAGTGTTGGAAGGAGGTCAGCTGGGCAGGCTTCTACCTGATGAAAAATGGAGAGCTGGTGCTGGGACCATTCCAGGGAAAACCGGCTTGCCGCCGCATTGCAGTGGGCAAAGGAGTATGCGGGACCGCTGCGGCAGAACAAAAAACACAGCTGGTAGCGGATGTCCACCGGTTTCCGGGACACATCGCCTGCGACGGTGGCTCCAACTCGGAGATCGTAGTGCCGATGCTGCTGGACGGAAAGGTCATCGGTGTGATTGATTTGGACAGCTACAGCTTTGACCGCTTCGATGAACGGGAGCAGCAGGCACTGGAAAAGATTGCACAGCTGCTGGTTCAACAGTGTGACTGGAACAGTCTGGATGCACAGTAGACAGAAAGGACAGGAGCAGATGGGAAAATTAGCAGAGATCAAGGACATGGAGCAGGCGGACAGCAATCAGAGTAAAGAGTTTGAAAAATTTGCCGAGAGCCAGAAAGAGCACAACCGCGTGATGGAAAAGCTGATGAAAATGACAGCAGGCTGTGCAGTCGGCGCACTGGCAGTGGTTGTGGTGGCTGTTTTGGCAATCGTCCCACGTACCGCTTCCGTTTTGGGCAGCGCAGGGCAGATCAGCTCTCAGCTGGAGCAGATGCTCCCGCAGGCAAAGCAGACACTGGAGGATGCGCAGCAAATCACCGAGCAGGTGAAAAACAGCAATCCGCAGCAGCTGCTGGGCAACCTCAACGAGCTTTCCCAGCAGGGTCAGGTCGCACTGGAGGAGAGTGTGCAGGAGGTCAAGAAGGCGGTGGATGTGCTGGAAAAAATCGACATCGAAGCGCTCAACAAAGCCATTGATAACCTGGGCAAGGCGGTCAGCCCATTGGCAAAGCTGTTTGGAGGAAAATAAGCGGTGGATTATACAAGTAAAGACTTTTATGTGCCGACCATCAATTTTTTTGAAAGCGGGAACATCCTGACCGGTAGCTGCAACGGAATGAACTATAAGGTCACACCCAAGAGTAACGACGAGGGCAAGCTGCTGCGGGTACAACTGTGGTACGGTCCGATGAACCTGGAGCACAGCGATTTGGTGGCACAGCAGGAGTTTGCCCAGTCAAAAGAGAGCGTGCAGCAGGTGGAAAGCTGGCTGCGTGAGCAGTATGAAATCTACCTGAAAACAAAGGGCGCCAGCGATTATCTGAAGAAGAAAAAGAAGAAAAATCAATAGACGCAAAGGAGAAGGACAGGATGAAGGAACAGTACGCCACAAAACGGCTGTTGCTGATACCGGCGAACAAATCGCTGACCGAGGCGGTGACCGATTATTATGTCCGAAACCGTACCTTTTTCCAAGCCTATGACCCGGTGTGCGAGGAGGAGTTTTTTACCCACCGTTACCAGCGGGCGCGGCTGGATTTGGACGAGCAGAACGCCATGCAGGCGCAGGGCTACCGGTTTTATCTGGTAAAAAAGGAGCAGCCACAGCAGGTGATGGGGATGGTTGCCCTCAATGGTATCGTTTGGGAATGTTTTTGCTCCTGTTTTCTGGGATATAAGCTGGACAAGGACCATCTGCGGCAGGGTTTGATGAGCGAGGCGGTGCAGGAATGTGTGCGTATCGCCTTTGAGGAACTGGGACTGCATCGCATTGAGGCGAACATCATGCCGCGCAACCTTCCCTCGCTGGGAGTAGCGAAGAAGTGCGGATTTGTGCGAGAAGGAATCAGCCGGAAGTATCTGAAAATCAATGGGGTGTGGGAGGACCACATCCACATGGTTCGTTTGAATGAAACAGAATAGGTGAAAATAAAATCGGCAAAAGCAAAAGCTCCCGCTTTTTAAAAGCGGGAGCTTTTGCTTTTGAGAGAAAGGATTGAAAAAGCGGGTCTTTTCAAACAGCGCAAGCAGAGAATGAGGAGAATGAACTGCTTATCGCTGACCCGCAGAAGAAATCGGTAAAATCAGGAGTTGCTCTCCGCCGAAGAGCCGATGGTCAGCTCCTGCTGCGGACGCTGTTTTCTGTCGCCCTGCGGACGCTGACCACCGCCGAAGGAACCGCCCGGCTGAGAGGAGCGCTGACTGCCGTCGGATGAGATGTTGGTCACACCCTCAGCTAAGGTGACCTCACACAGCAGCTCTCCGTCAGAGAGGGTGCCCATCGTGAGCAGCTGGCTGTCGGAGTTGACTGTTCCGCCGGTGTACAGGGATACCTCCTGACCGGCAGAGAGAGAATCGGTGCCGATGACTGCCGTCTGGAAGGAATTGGTGGACTGTAAGGAGCAAAGAATTTCTCCCTGCTGGGTACACAGGGTCAGGCGGGTGCCTGCCGGCTGCACCTCGTCCCAGGTGACCATCAAAGTGGCATGAGAGTCATCCGGTTCCATCGACTGTGCCATGCCGGAGGAGCCAAGAGCAACCAATGTGCCGCCGCTGATTGAGGAGGAACCGGTGTAGTCCAAGGCGCCTTCTCCACCCGAGGAGGAGCCAAAAACCAGCACGGTGCTGCCGCTGACGTTCAGGCTGCCGTTGCTGTCGATGCCGTCGCCGTTGCTGGTGGTCACCGTCAGGTTGCCGCCGCTGATTATAATGTCGCAGTTGTCCTCGACTTCAAACATACCGCCGCGTCCGCCAAAGGTTTGTTCGGTGTCGGAGGAAGAGATGTCCTTTAAGACGAGCAGACCGTCCACCAGCTCGAAGGAACTTCCTCCTGTGGCATTCAGACCGTCATCGCTGGAGGAAACCTGGGTTGTGCCGCCGCTGATATGGATCTGCGCAGCTTCCAAACCCTCGTAGCTTTCGGCAATCGTGGTAGTTCCGCCGTTGATGTTTAAGTATGCTTCTGCATGGATGCCATCATCGCCGGAGGAAAGCTGGAAGGAGCCGCCGTCAATGGTGACAGAGTAGTTTGAATGAATGGCATCATCGGCAGAGTCGATGACAAAGGTGCCTTGTTGAATCAGCAGTGCATTGCCTGCCTTTATGCCCTTGGTGCTGACAGTGGTGTCGCTGTCAGCAGTAGAGGTGTCGTCAAAATCATCGGGATCAAAGATCAATTCAGAATAGTCCGATTCATTTCCAGAAGAGCTTTGTTCGCCTTCAGCCGGTTGAGAAGGCATCTCGGAAGGAGTTTGACCACCTTCAGCCGGTTGAGACGGCATCTCGGAAGGAGTTTGACCACCTTCAGCCGGTTGAGAAGGTATCTCAGAAGGAGTTTGACCACCTTCAGCCGGTTGAGAAGGCATCTCGGAAGGAGTTTGACCACCCTCAGCCGGTTGAGAAGGCATCTCGGAAGGAGTTTGACCACCTTCAGCCGGTTGAGAAGGCATCTCGGAAGGAGTTTGACCACCCTCAGCCGGTTGAGAAGGCATCTCGGAAGGAGTTTGACCACCTTCAGCCGGTTGAGAAGGCATCTCGGAAGGAGTTTGACCACCCTCAGCCGGCTGAGAAGGCATCTCGGAAGGAGTTTGACCACCTTCAGCCGGTTGAGAAGGCATTTCAGGAGAGGTTTGACCGTTTGCAGAGTCAGGTCTATTACCGCCGGGTCGACCAAACCCGCCTCCTCTATTTTCGGTGTGGTCTGCACCGTTTACCGCACCGCCTCCGCTGGTGATGGTAAAGCTGCCGTCATAGATGCTCAGATTGGTTTCTGCCTGGATACCGTCGCCGGAGGACTGGATGGTAAAATTGCCGCCGTCGATCTGTACCCAGCCCTTGGTGCTGTCCTCGGTGTTGCTTGCCTGGATGCCATCCTTCTGGCTGGTCAGTACAAAGGTGCCGTCAAGGATGGCGACAGAGTCTTTACCACGCAAGGCATGACTGAGCGAGTTGACGGTCAATCTGCCACCGGTGATGACCAAATCGTCATTTCCGGCAATCCCATGTTTATAATTTCCTTGTACAGTCAATGAACCGCTGCCGTTGATGACCAGATCATCCTTGCTGAACAGGGCAGCATCCGGGTTGTCATCATCGGTTTGGTATTCTGTTCCGTCAGAGAGTTCATTTTCACTGTCCGCAGCAAGAGTCACCTTGACCTTGTCTGCATTGCGAACCAGAATGGCGCTGCCGGTGGAGCAGTGGATAGAAGCCTTGTCCAGAACCAGCTGAACCTTGTCGCTGTCACCGGCATCGACGATGATTTGCCCATCCTCCAGCTCTCCGCTGATGAGATAGCATCCTTCTTTGGAGATGGTTACCGTTGCATTGTTGATGCTTACACCACTCCCGTTCGACTGCGCGGTGCTGCCGGACAGGGTGATAGAAGCAGCGGATTGGCGATCAAAGCTGTCGTCCAGTTCATAGTCGGAGTAAGTATAGGCGGAATCCTCGGAGGAAGAAACGGATGATTCCGTTTCTTCCTGTTCGCTGCTGAGGGTGTCGTCCGGCAGAGAGGTGGAGGAGCATCCATTCAGTGCCATACAAGCGCACAGAGCGATGCACAACAGGCGTAAGGTCAACCGCCGATGAAAAGAATATTTAGAGTACAAAAGAGTTTCCTCCTTTTGTTGATAATTTAAAGTTGTTCATTGTTGTGGGAAATCCGTCCGCAGACAACATTCAGATTGCCGTTGCGGCAGCGGATGTCATCTAAAAATGCTTTGCTGATGCCACATTCTTTCAGGCGAACATGGTAGCACAGCTCGTACAGACTCCCCATGTTGGTCGTTCTGACTCGGATTAGCTCACTGTGATCGGTGTATTTGGAAAAGAGGTCATCGAAGATGCCTTCGTAATCCAGCGATTCGGGTATAGTGATGCGCAGCTCGCGGTCGGTCGCCTTGGGCTGGGCAAAGGGTGTGCAGTACAAAAGCAGAGTGGCAGCTCCCACAAGCAGTAAAAACAGAACCGCATATCCGATATATCCCATACCGGTTGCAAGTCCGAGCGCCATGGCAAAGAACAGGCTGCCAATTTCCCGTGCACTGCCCGGGACGGAACGGAAACGCACCAAGCTGAAGGCACCCATGACGGCAACGCCGGCGCCGAGGTTGCCATTGACCAGCATGATGACAATCTGGACCATGGCAGGCAACAGGGCAAGGGTCACAACAAAGCTTTTGGTGTAGGTGTTTTTATAGCAATAAACACCGGCAGAGGCAGTCCCCAAAAGGAGAGAGAAAAAGGTACAAAGGAGAATGGATTGCCAGCTGACGGTGCCGGAGATGACGCTGGTGAAAAGAAGATCAAGCATAAAGTTTACCTCCAAAGGTCATATTTTTTATCATTTGCGGGAAGAGATGGTTTTGGTAGCAGTATCCGTATTTGGAAAAGGAAGCCGGAAAGGCTTCTGCATGGTCGAGGATGCTGCACATCCAAAGCGGCATGACGCCGGTGAAAAGAAGATCAAGCATAAAGTTTACCACCGAAGGTCAGCTTTTTCATCATTTGCGGAAAGAGATGGTTTTGGTAGCAGTATCCGTATTTGGAAAAGGAAGTCGGAAAGGCTTCTGCGTGGTCGAGGATACTGCACATCCAAAGCGGCATGACGCTGGTGAAAAGAAGATCAAGCATAAAGTTTACCACCGAAGGTCAGCTTTTTCATCATTTGCGGAAAGAGATGGTTTTGGTAGCAGTATCCGTATTTGGAAAAGGAAGTCGGAAAGGCTTCTGCGTGGTCGAGTATGCTGCACATCCAAAGCGGCATTGAGCCAGGGACCTTGATCTCCATCAGAATATGGTCACGTTGATTGCCGGTCAGCAGAGGATGTCCCCAGTCGCCGCAGGAAAGTTGAAGTTGGGTGTCGCGCCAGCAAAGATTGTGGTCGAAGGTCACCCGCAGCTGCGGGTCTTCGGGCGAAAACAGGGCGATGCGGTCATAACGGAGAAATACCTTCGGTGAAGTTTTCCAAAGCTGCTGAAACCAGTCGATTTCATGCAGAATCTGTCCGTCCGATTCGGGACGCAGACCGTAATCGAAGTAATCGTGGCATTCACCTAAACTCATATCCACCCTTCGTTTGTAAACGACACCCTTGTACTTCTTTTTCAGTTCCAAGAATACAGGGCCTTCCATGCGAGAGGGAGCGCCATAGCTGCGCAACCGCAACTTTTCCTTGTAAACCGGCTTTTCCAGCGAGGCGCGGATGAGACGGTAATCATCGGTGTCAAAATAAATACTGCAAATGGGGTACATTCCGTATTCGTCCACCTGCATCCTACTTTGCAGCTGCTGGAAAATCCATTGATACTGCGCAGGGGTGAGCAGATATTTTTTTTCATATCGTTGAAAGGTTGTTTGAATCATTTGAGATTGCTCCTGTCCATGTGTTTTGTCGACACCCAAAGGATAACGCAAGAGCCTTAAATTAGTCTGAAAAATGGATTTCAGCTTTTTTTAAGCTTTCTGGGGTAGAATAAGAAAAACAGAAGCGAAAATCTGGAAAGCCTACTGTTCCTGTGGTATGATAAAGAAAAAGGATGGGAGGAAAGCGGATGATTCGATTAAAACCACAGCAGTACCCGCAGTTTGCAAAGCAGTTTTGGAAAGAACAAACCCGTTGGGAGATGACCGACTGCTGCTTTGACAACCCTTTGGAACAGGGAATCTTTTGGGTGGACCGATTGGAGCAGCCGCAGTGTGCGGCAGTTTTGCTGGGGGATTTTCTGTTTTTGCAGGGCAAGGCAGCCCCTTCCTTTTTAAGGCAGGCAGCTGTCAAAAACGGCTTGCTGCTGATGGGAGAGCAGGACTGGCTGTGCTGTGCAAAAGAAAGCTTTGTGAAAACAAAGGAATACCTGCGTTACCGGTTTGACGGCAGCGGGCTTTTGCAAAATCAAGAAAAGCTGCGGGCATGGTGTAATTGCCTTCCTGAAGGGATGAGGCTGCAAAAGATAGACAGAGGATGGTTTGAACGGTGTCGGGAAAAAGAATGGATGAGAGATTTTGTTTCGCAGTATCAAAGCCTTAAGGAGTACCACAGTACAGCGGGTGGTTGGCTGCTGCTTGCAGGAGAGCAACCGGTCAGCGGTGCATCCTGCTATCTTGCTTCCCGTCGAGGTTTTGCCATTCAGGTGCAGACCGACGAGCAGTATCAGGGTCACGGATATGCCAAAATCGTTTCCGCTGCGCTGATTCTAGAAGGATTGCATCGGGGACTTTATCCTGACTGGGATGCGGACAATGCAGCGTCGGCGGCATTGGCGCAGGCTCTGGGCTACCGTTTACAGGAAAGCTACCCGACGGTGATGGTGGAGGATAACGCCCTAAAGCCACCGTTTAAAGCAGAAGAGGAGAAGAACAGAAAAGAGTAGGGAGGATACAGCGATGAGGGTATTGATTGTAGAGGATGAAAAAAGGCTGGCACAGGCACTCGGACAAATTATGGAGGAACAACGGTATCAGGTGGACATAGTGTATGACGGGCAGGACGGTCTGGACTATGCCCTCAGCGGACAGTACGACATCGTGGTGCTGGACGTGATGCTGCCTAAAAAGGACGGGTTTGAGGTGGTGCGCCAGCTGCGAGAAGTCAACCAGTCGGTACCGGTGCTGATGCTGACTGCCAGGGATGACGTCACAGACAAGGTGCTGGGACTGGATTGTGGAGCGGACGATTACATGACCAAACCGTTTTCGCCGGAGGAGCTTCTGGCAAGAATTCGCGCCCTTTCCCGCCGGCAGGGGGATGTGCTGCTCGAGGATATCCACTGGGCAGATTTGACCCTAAAACTTTCTTCCCGCACGTTGCACTGCGGAGCTAAATCGGTCAGCCTGGGTTTCAAGGAATTTGAAGTGCTCAAGTTGCTGCTGGCAAATCCAAACGGCATTGTTTCCAAGGAGGAACTGCTGGTCAAGGTCTGGGGCAGCGACTCCAACGCAGAAGACAACAATGTGGAGGCGTACATCTCCTTTTTGCGTAAAAAGTTTTTTTATCTTGGCTCTCATGCGGGAATTGGAACGGTGCGCAAGGTAGGCTATCATCTGGAGGAACAGATTTAATATGACAAAACAGCTTCGCAAGCAATTTATTTTGGTCAATATGCTTTTGGTGGGAACGGTACTGCTGGTGGTCTTTGCGGCGCTGGGTGTTTCTACCTATCGTCGACAGGTCCAGGACAGCCAGCGGGTACTGGAGCGTTATTTTATGGAGAAGGGAAATACTCCTTCCCCTAAGCTGGATTTTGGCGCACACAGGGACTGGAAGGATTTTCCGATGCGCTTTTCCTTCTGCGCAGTGTTAGACAGCGACGGCGGGCTGGTGTCCTATCAGAGTGAGAACCTGACCCTCAGCCGGCAAACGGTGGAACAGGCGGTGCAGGCAGCCGCAGAAGAAGTGGAATCTACGCAGAAGGAAAGCGGGACGCTCAGCGGACTGGACCTGCGCTATCTGGCAAAGGAGCAGGATGGTCAGCTGCGGATTGCTTTTGTAGAACGCACCCAGGAGTATGCCTCGATGCAGGATTTTCTGGTAGCGGCTTTTCTGCTGGGAAGTGCGGGGCTGATGGTTTTGTTTTTAGCCAGCTGGTTGCTGTCCTCGTGGGTAGTTCGTCCGGTGGAGCGCAGCTGGGCACAGCAGAAGCAGTTTGTAGCGGATGCCTCTCACGAGCTGAAAACACCGCTGACTGTCATCCTGGCAAACACCGGAATTTTGCTTTCTCATCCACAGGACACCATCCGTCAACAGGAGCGATGGGTGGTCAACACACAGGAGGAAGCAGTCAATATGAAAAAGCTGGTGGACGAGATGCTTTATCTTGCCCGAACCGATGCGTCTTTGCAGTTGGTGTACAGTCAAATCAATTTAAGTGATGTAGTGTGGAGTACGGTGCTGCCGTTTGAATCGGTGGCGTTTGAACAGGGACTGACACTGGACAGTGAGATTGCACCGGACATCCAGTTGCAGGCGGATGAAGGCAGGCTGCGTGAAGTGGTGCGTATCCTGATGGATAACGCCTGTAAATATTGTGAACCAAAGGGGAAAATTCTGGTCTACCTGGAACAGGACGGAGATTGGGCAAGCCTGATGGTGAGCAACAGCTGTGTACCGTCGATGCAGCAGCAGGATTTGGAGCATTTGTTTGAGCGATTCTACCGACTGGATAAAGCACGAAATCGGGAAAAAGGCGGCTATGGCTTGGGACTTGCGATTGCAAAAAGCATTGTGGAGCAGCACCATGGCAGTATTACGGCTTCGATGCGGCAGGAGGGAGAAATCCGATTTACGGTCAAGCTGCCGTTGCAAAACAGCCGAAACCGCACAAAAGGCAAAAGATAAAATAGAGTATTCTGTATTTGAAGCTGTGGCGGTATAAAAACAGGAGGAAATTTCATAAAAATCCAAAAAGAAAGACAAACTCCCTTGCATAATCTTGAAAAAATTAGTATAATTTAACCAGAAACTGCCCGAGCGACAGCAGAATAGGGAGGAATTTTGATGAGTGACAACAAGTGGATCGACCTTCGCAGCGATACCGTGACCCAGCCGACCCAGCAGATGCGGGAGGCCATGTATCAGGCACAGGTGGGGGACGACGTTTATGGAGATGACCCAACCGTCAATCAGCTGGAAAAGAAAGCAGCAGAGATGATGGGAAAAGAAGCAGCTCTATTTGTTGCCAGTGGTACCATGGGCAACGCAGTAGCGGTGATGTCCCACACCAAGCGAGGGGACGAGATCATCCTGTCGGACACCGCACACATCGTAGCGCACGAGGTAGGTGGAGCAGCGGTACTGGCACAGGCATTTATCCGCACCCTGCACTTTGAAAATGGGATTTTTGATGCAGAGCAAATGGCTGCCGCTGTCCGCGACAGCAGCAATATCCACTTCCCACCGACCGGATTGATCTGTGTGGAGGAGCCGCTGGCAACCGGAAAGGTTGTTCCGCTCAACGTCCTCCAAGAGGTCTACCGGATGGCACAGCAGAAGGGCATACCGGTCCACATGGACGGTGCGCGCATCTTCAACGCAGCCACCGCATTGGGTGTGGATGTCAAGGAGATTGCAGCTTGTGCAGATTCGGTGATGTTCTGCCTGTCCAAAGGATTGTGCGCTCCGGTCGGCTCGATGCTGGTCGGCAGCAAGGAGTACATCGATCGCGCCCGCAGAAACCGCAAGATGCTTGGCGGCGGAATGCGCCAGTGCGGATTTTTGGCGGCAGCCGGTCTGGTTGCGCTGGATGTGATGACCAAACGTCTGGGCGAGGACCACGAAAATGCCCGCTATATGGCACAGCGTTTGCAGAAGGTGCCGGGAGTCAGCCTGGATTTGGATGCGGTGGAAATCAACATGGTTTTCTTTAAGCTGGATGCACCGCAGCAGGTCATCGACACGCTGCCGCAGAAGATGTACGAGCAGGGCATCAAGATCAATGGAATCGAGGACGGAGAGTTCCGCTTTGTGACCACCAACGATACCAGCCGCCAGGACATCGACCATGCACTGGATGTGTTTGAGCAGATTATCACACAGGCATAAAAAAGAGCAGCAAAAAGGGTCCCCACTGGGGACCCTTTTTTGATGGAAAAATCTATCGGGTGACAGGCTGTGTTTTCTGTTCCAGCCAGTTTTTGGCGCGTTCGCTGACCAAAGGAGCAACCTGCTGATATACCTTTTGGTGGTAATCGTTGAGCCACTGCAGCTCGTCGTCGGTCATCAGCTCCAGGTCCAGACAACTGGTGTCGATTGGGACCAGGGTGAAGGTATCAAAGCGGTAGAACTGACCGTACTCAGTCTGGATGTCCTTGACCACCACCACAGCGTTTTCGGTACGAACACCATGGCTGCCTTCGGTGTAGACACCCGGCTCGATGGTGATGAACATTCCTTCCTCCAAAGCGACGGTTCTGTCGCGGAAGTTCGGTGGAGCCTCATGGACATTGAGGAAGAAGCCAACGCCGTGACCGGTGCCGCAGCGGTAGTTTAGACCCTCTTTCCAGATTTGACCGCGGCAGATGGTATCCAGGTCGGAACCGGTGGAACCGGCAAGGAAACGCTGGCGGCTCAAAGCGATGACACCTTTGAGAGCGTTGGTGAAGTCGCGGCGCTCCTCGTCGGTGATAGGACCGACGGCAAAGGTGCGGGTGGTGTCGGTGGTGCCTTCCAGATACTGACCGCCGCTGTCGTTGAGCAGCATATTTTCCCGCTCGATGGTGCTGCACGCCTGCGGTAGAGGAGCGTAGTGCATCATCGCGGCATTTTCGCGGTAGGCGATGATAGCGGTGAAGCTTTCGCTGACATAATGCTTTTGCTGGGCACGGAATTCGGCAATCTTCTGCGAACATTTCCATTCGGTTACCGTTTCGCCTTTTTCCAGCGCCTCAAACAGCCAGCCGTAGAATTCTGCTTCGGCACAGCCGTCCTTGAGGTAGGCAAGGCGAGTGTTGGCAATCTCGGTTTCATTTTTGACCGCTTTCATCATCGGGATAGGGTCTACCCCTTTGACAAGGGTCAGATGGCTGTTATTCTGCATCTGGTTGTACAGCAGATAATTTACCTCGTCCGGGTCGCACAGCACGCGGGCATCGGTCTGCAAGGAGGACAGGAAGGGATAGATGTCCTCATATTCCCGCAAGGTGACACCATTTTTGGCAAGCTGTTCGGCAGCCTGCGCCGATACACGGGAGAGGGCAGTGAACAGAACCGCCTGGTCGCCGGATACAAAGCCGTAAGAAATGGCAATCGGGCTGTTGGGGATGTCGTTGGCACGGACGTTAAAGAGCCAGTTGCTGTTGTCCAGTCTGCCGACGACCAGAGCATCACAACCCTGTTTAGCAAGCGCGTCGCGGACCTCGGAGAGCTTCTGTGCTGCCGATTTACCGCAGTATTTTTCATCGAAGTAGTAGGCAGGGGTGTACTCCTCCGCCGGGCGGTCTTCCCAGATGTCGTTGCCGTAGTCGGCTTGGATGTTCAGGGTGATTCCTTTTTGAGCGAACAGCTGCTGCATCTGTTCCATCATGCTCAGCGAGAACAACTTGCCGTTGAGTCCGACAACACTGTTGGGAGCCAGGTTGTCCAACAAATACTGGCTGAAGGTCGGGCAGTCCGGTTCAGAGGCGCGGAACAGCACCGCTTCGCTGTCGGCAATCTGTTTTTCTGCCTGCACATAGTATCGACCATCCACCCAAAGTCCGCTGGCATTTTCGGTGATGACATAGGTCCCGACCGAGCCGGTGAAGCCGGAAACAAAGCGGCGGGTCTTCCAATGCTCGGAAAAATATTCGCTCATGTGCGGGTCGCCGCTTGGGATGATGACAGCCTGTACCTGATCGCGCGCCATCAGCTGACGGATGCGGGCAATCTTTTCATTTGTAGTCATTGTACTTCTCCTCCTCGTTTGATAAGGTCTTTGGGAATGCTGTCTTTATTATAGCCTTGCAGCGAACGGAATGCAATCCCAAAGGCAGAGCGAGGCAAACAAAAAAAGGCGCCCTCCCAAAAGAGGAGGACGCCGAAAGGAAAGAGAAATTAAAGTACACGCACAATGCGGATGTTGGCATTGGTGAGGTTGACACTGCCTGCGGAGGTGTTGGACAGTGCAATGCTGCCGGTGGTACCGCAGGGAACCGTAATGATGGTCGATGCGCTCAGGGAAGCAGTTTGACTGGTTGCATCAGCCGTTTCTGCCGATTGAGTACCCGGAACAATTACACCGCCGGAGAGCAGAGAAAGGGAAACAGCAACGTTGGTGCCGCCTGCTACCGATGCGTTGGCATTATATTCGACCAGGTAGACACCGGGACAGTTGAGGGTAAAGTTGGAGGTTCCGGCAGTATGCTGGATGCAGTTGCCGCTGGAAACCCGGTCGGTAGCAAACAGCACAGGAGAGCCGCTGGCTACCGTCTGCTCGGGGTCATTGACCGCGTTCAAATAGCTGGGAGCATTTGGGCAGGGATTTGGGTTAGGTGCCGGAGCAGCCGGAGGACATGGGCAAGGGCAGCCGCAGCAGGAGCCGCAAGGATAGCAGGAAGGGTTGCAGGGCAGAACAGGAAGTGAATCCAAATCATAGGAAAGCTGGTCATAGCGTGCCAGTGCGCAGCGCGCGTAGTCGTTCATGTAGCCGTTGGCGCAGATGTAGGACGGCTGATTGGGAGCTGAACTGCCCTGGCAGCCGCAGCTGCACGGATTGCCACAGGAAGGAGGACAGCTGCACGGATTACAACAGGAAGGGCATGGATTGCAGCAGCCTTGGTCATAGTATGCCATAGAATTCCACCTCATTTAAAAAAGATGCTCACACCGTAAGGTGACAGGAGCGCCGCAGGAGAATATTCCCGCGGCACTAACACTCTATGCCAAAAACAGGAAAAGTGTTTCGAGCAGACGAAAGGGAATCCGGTGTAAGAGGAGGAAAGAGAAAAATAAAAATCCGCACCTTTTTGGGTGCGAATTTTTATTTAGGAGAGTAAATATGAAGAAAACAATACCCATGATATACCATGGTAAAGAGGTAAGCGAAAAAATCTATCAAGCTCGATGGCTTTTATAAACCTCCTGTAAGCAGGAGAAGAATAGTTGGTCTGCCCCGCCCGCTATGTCGGTATTCCGTCCACATAGCAGGCTAACAGTTGTTCTATTTTCAGAAAAAGAACCGACGAAGAAAAAGAATATGATAAAATAATAAGGAATTTTGTTCCGATTTTATCCTGCTGCTTTGCTCCACTCCTTTCCTTTGACTGTGATTACAGTATAAGCGGTAAATGTGTATTGGGTATAACTGGGTTTTAAATAATAGGTGGGGTTTTTGTAAATAAATCTTTAAAGGACAAAAAACAGGAACAGCTTTTGTAGCTGTTCCTGTCGGTTGGTCGAAAAAAGACAGAGTGATTAGCTGATGCGAATCTGTGCTGCTTTTTCCGGTTTAAAATCGTTCTGCAGGTCGTAGATGTTGTGGGTGGTAGAGTCACGCAGTACACGACCGTTGAGCGAGTAGGTACGGATGAAACGTTTGTTGTCAACGGTGGTCCAGTACTCGGTGTCCCAGGTCAGGTAGCCGTCTCCGTCGGTTTCCGGTGCAGGCAGAACAAAATCTACCTGACGACCGGCTCTCATCAGTTCGATCAGGCTGTCATAGGTAACGTCCAATTCTACTTTGTTTACAATATCAGTTGCTTTCATGTTCATACATTCCTTTCCTTAACGTCAAAAGCGAAACCGCAAATCAGTTTGCGGTATACGTTCTGTTCCCCATTATACTCTTTTTTGATAAAAGACACAATCCCCCGGGAAGAAAAACTGATTAGAATCCACGCAGGGTAGCCTGAATGTCTACACCCATGCGGGTGAAGGTTGCGGTGATTTTCTGGTTGGCAGCGCGGACATCCTGTTTTTTGCTCAAAATCTGGCGGTCGGTCAGCTCGCGGTTTTTTTCGCTGCGCTCTTGAGCCGGAGCATTCAGGTCGTCACGCAGGAAGTTGAGTCCGATGTAGATGACCTTCAGCTCATTTAAGCTCAGCGACTGGCGGTTGTGCTCGAGCTGTTCGCGGACCGAGCGGATGTGCTCGAGGTTTTGCAGGGCATTTTCCTGGCTGATTTCCTTAAAGTTTTTGCGCTCTAAAAACTGGTTGATGTCCTGTTCGAGCAGGTCGAGTCCTTCGCTGATGCAGTCCAAATCCGACTGGTACAGCGCTTTGGAGGTGACGTCCTTTTTTATATTACATTTCAATGAGATTACATCCTTTCTGGTTTTCTGGCGTTACACTGCCTTTATTTTAGCATATTTCCCCGGGAAAGACAACGGTGTGGCAAACGCACAGGGCTGCTTTGATAAAATTTTTATCGAAAGCAAAGGGCTTTGGATTGATTATCTTGCCAAAAAGTATTATAATGGTTTATATTGCCGTCACCGGTTGGATTTATACCGGCGTCTGCATACAATCACAGCAAATATCTTCTGTGCCCGTTTTACAAAGTGTACAGCGCCGCGCAGAGATAGAATAGATTATGGAGGTAAAAACGATGCAAAGAGTAGAACTGAGAAAGCTCGCAGCCGGCGCGCAGGAATATGCAGACCAGCAGCTGACTGTGGCCGGATGGGTCAAAACCATCCGTACATCCAAAAACCTGGGCTTTATTGAACTGAACGATGGTACTTCCTTCCAGAATGTACAGATCGTATTTGAAAGCAATAAGGTGGATAATTTTAATGAGATCGGTAAACTCAACGTTGGTGCTTCCATTGTTGTAAAGGGTACGCTCATTATGACCCCGGAAGCAAAACAGCCGTATGAGATCCACGCAAATGAGATTGTGGTCGAAGGACTGTCCACCCCGGATTATCCGCTTCAGAAAAAACGTCATTCGGTGGAATTTTTGCGTACCATCGCACACCTGCGTCCGCGCACCAACACCTTCAGCGCAGTTTTCCGCGTGCGTTCGGTTGCAGCATTTGCAATCCACAAATTCTTTAACGAACGTGGCTTTGTTTATGTACACACCCCAATCATCACCGGCAGCGACTGCGAGGGTGCAGGAGAGATGTTCCACATCACCACATTGGATATGGACAACCCGCCGCGCACCGAGGACGGCAAGGTGGATTACAGCCAGGACTTCTTCGGCAAACCGACCAGCCTGACCGTTTCCGGTCAGCTGGAGGGCGAGTGCATGGCAATGGCATTCTCCAACATCTACACCTTTGGTCCAACCTTCCGTGCAGAAAAATCCAACACCACCCGCCACGCAGCAGAGTTCTGGATGATGGAGCCGGAGATCGCCTTTGCAGACCTGAGCGATATGATGGACCTTGCAGAAGACATGATGAAATATGTGCTGTCCTATGTGATGGAAAACTGTCCGAACGAGATGGCATTCTTCAACCAGTTCTATGACAAGGAGCTGCTGGAAAGACTGCACCATATCGTCAGCTCCGACTTTGTCCGTCTGCCATACACCGAGGCGGTCAAGCTGCTGGAGGAACACAAGGACGAATTTGAATATCCGGTCTTCTGGGGTTGCGACCTTCAGACCGAGCATGAGCGTTACCTGACCGAGAAGGTATTCAAGAAGCCGGTCTTTGTCACCGACTATCCAAAGGAAATCAAAGCCTTCTATATGCGCCTGAACGACGATGGTAAGACGGTAGCGGCTGCGGACCTGCTGGTTCCCGGCATTGGCGAAATCATCGGCGGCAGCCAGCGTGAGGAGCGCTACGACGTGTTGCTCGACCGCATCCGCGAGCTGGGACTCAACGAGGAGGATTATTCCTGGTACCTCGACCTGCGCAAATACGGCGGCACCAAGCACGCCGGCTACGGTCTGGGCTTTGAGCGCCTGATTATGTACATCACCGGTGTGGGCAACATCCGTGACGTACTACCATTCCCAAGAACCACCGGTTCGGCAGAATTCTAATCCTCTGTCGGACACAGCATAAAAACGACCGCCCTGCGACTGTTTGTCGCAGGGCGGTCGCTTTTGTATTTGCAGATGATTGTGGTTGTTAAACGGCAGAAGGATAGTCCTAATTTGTTTCATCCTCTTCTGCGGGATTGCCGTCCTCTCCGCGTTCATTCAGCAGACGATGGATTCGCTCGACCGGGAAGCGGTCTTCGATTTCGACCACCTCAAATAGATTTTGCGGCAGCTCTTTTTCTCCAATCAGCGCAAGGTATTCCGCAACGGCCCGTCGGTCGATTTTGATTTTTCCATGACCTGCCCAGTGGCGATTGCTTTCACCCTTTTTTAAACCGGAAATCCAGTATTCATCGCCGTTTTCAATGTCGATGTAGTTGGAATAACTGCCGATGCTTTTTTGAAAGGCGTGGTCGTTAAAGTAGATGGTTTTTCTGGTTTTGGAGGTTTTGACATATCCAATCCATGCCGGACCATCATCGGAATATCCCGTTTTCAGTTCAATGTACATACAATCTCGGATCATCTTTGTTTCCTCCTAAGAGCTGAAATTTAAATTTCAACCAAAAGTACGTCCTCTTTTCCGGCAGCAATTTCTTTTATAATATGCCCGTTGATAAATAATGCAGAACCGCCCTTTGCAATATTTTCTTCGTCCTTATCTTTGCAAAGTGAGTTTACATATAACACTTTTTCACAGAATTTTTTGGCTTGCTCAGCATACTCATACTTTATACGTTCGTTCCAGTCATTGCAATTAAAATCAGTATACACAGGCCAGAATACGATGTCCGGGGATAGATGTTTTACCTCAAGAATGTTTTCATCGAACCATAAATCCCCACATAATCCAATGGAGATTTTTTTCCCTTGAAAGAAAAATGTATGAAACCCGCTTCCTTCACGGTAATGGTCATCAGCAAATGGTTCTTTCCAACCGGGGGAAACTCGACGGAAGAGATCAATAACCTTTCCGTTTGCATCAACTGTGATTTGAGAGCTGTAAAAAAATCCGTTTTCTTTTTCGATAAATCCAAAGGAGACTGCTGTTGCATATTCTTTTGCTACACAACAAATTTCATCAATGATATTACTATCCTGTGTGATTGATAACTGTTTATCGTGTTCAACATCGAAGGTTGGACCGTAAAATCCTTGTAGAAAAGCCTCTCCAAAGATAATAATATCAGCAACACAGGAATATTTCTGAATAGTCCTGATAATGGTATTCTTATTGTGTGTGATATTTTCGTTTATAAATCCCATGGATGCACATATACATCGCATACTTCTCACCTTTTTCTTCTTGATAGACCTGCTCACTCCTGTGGTAACAGAGGAATGTGGCTGTGATTGAGCAGGCGTTCCCGGATACCGCCGCCAAAGCTTCAGCCGGCGATTTCAAATTCTTTTCTCATACGTAAAACTGTATTTAGTTTTCGTTTGTCGGTTTTTTAAAATCATCTTTTCCCAAAACTGCCAGCAAAAAGGAGATTATCACAATGGAGAGCGTTGTAGCCGAAACAGAGGATATACAATCGTCCACAAATTTTAATCCCAAGCCGGTGGATACTGTATCCAAAATCAGATAGAGCATCTGTGCCGTTTGCCGGCTGATTTTTTTCAGTGTGTATAAAGCTTTTGGCAGTGCACTGGAAATGAGGTTGCAGGGGAAGGAAAGGACGGTGGCAATGATAAAAAATAAGATAACGCTGCCCACCGATTCATATTGAAAGCCCAATAATTTCATAACAGCACCACTGATGAGAGCGATGAATGAGAGCGCGCCGGTGAAAACAGCTCCACAAATGAGAAGGGTTAATATTTTTTCTTTGTTGTTCACCCAGAAGGTTTTCAAATCATCGGACACCTTTCCGCTGCAGATTTTCCGTAAAAATCTATGGAGGCAAAGAAAACCCACAATCTCTTTTATTCCGAAGGTTAGCGCTCCTGTGCGCCTTTGACGGCAAAGAACAGACCGATGCAGCCAATCAGCAGCCCGACAAGAGAGAAGGGGAAGTCAGAAAAGCTGCGTCGGATGATTTGATTTAAGCCTTCGTCGGCACAACAGAGCAGGATGCCAAAAAGAAGGAAAGCGATGCCCATCATCTGCTTTTTCATAAAAAATTTTCCTCCAATTACACAAAGAATACTCTTTATTTATGAACGATGCAATTGTTATCTATGAATAATTCAACCGTTGTTATCCGCTTGGCTCTCCCAGAAGGTACAGAGCGTTTGCCGAAGCTGTTCGCTGTCCGAAAGGATGCGTGCGTGGCTCCAGTGGGCAGGGAACAGCCGTTGGTAGGCAGCGGTTGTGAAGCGGTCGTCCAACAGCAAGACAACGCCGCGGTCCTGCGGGCTGCGGATGACCCTGCCTGCTGCTTGAAGGACCTTGTTCATGCCGGGAAAGCGGTAGGCAAAATCGTAGCCGGAGTTGTTTTTCTGCTGGAAATATTCCCGCAAAATCTCCTGCTGTGCGCCGACCTTGGGCAGACCAGTGCCGATGATGGCGCAGCCCAGCAGCTTTTCTCCCTGCAAATCCACCCCTTCCGAGTAGACGCCGCCCAGCACCGCAAAGCCCAGCAGCGAGCGTTCGGGGTGCGGCTGGTCAAACTGCGCAAGAAAATCGTCCTCCTGCGGCGATTGCAGGACCAGCGGCAGCTGTGGATAAAGTTGGGAAAATACTTCTGCCTCCTTTTGCAGATACTGATAGGAGGGGAAGTAGGCGATGTAGTTGCCTGCCCTGGCGCTGACCATCTCGAACAGCAGTTGGGCAATCGGTTCCAGACTCTGCTCCCGCATCGCCCAGCGGGTGTTGATTTGGTTACAGACCAGCAGGCACAGCTTTTCCTGCACAAAGGGCGAGGGCAGCGCGTAGGAGTGGGTCTGCTCGTCGGAGTCGCAGCCCAACACCGCCTTGTAGTAGGAGGGCGGCGAAAGGGTGGCAGAGAACAGGGCGGTACACCGACCCAGCTTCAGCCGCTCGTCCACCATCTGCGCAGGGTCCAGACAGAGCAGTTTGACGGTCAACTGGGAGCCGGAGGCGGCTGCAAAAAAGCAGAAGCGTTCGTCGAACAGGTCTGCGATGCGCAGGAAAAAGCGCAAATCGAAGTACAGCTGCATCAACTCGGGCGCTAAGGAGTGCGCGGAGGAAAAGAGACTGGGCTGCAAGGGCAGACGGCGGTTTTGCTCAAGGGTGGTGGAATAGACGGTGAACAGGTGGCGGAGGCTTTGCAGCAACGGCTCAGGCAGGGTGTGCGCTGTCATAAAATGCTCCTGCTCCTGTTGGGTGTCCTGTGCAATCTGTTTTCGCAGCGAAAGCATCTGTCGGTTGACTGCCATCAGCGCTTTGGAAAGCGGCTTGGACACCTCGTCCGCCAGCTTTTTGCAGGCAAGGAAATCGGATTTTCTCAGCGCTGCCGAATACATCCCGCGCGCGCGGTCCACCAGGTTGTGCGCTTCGTCGATCAAGAAGGCATAGCGGTCCCGGCGGTCAAAAAATCTGCGCAGGTAGACGATGGGGTCGAACAGGTAGTTGTAATCGCAGATGACAGCGTCGCACCAGAGCGACAGGTCCAGTCCCAGCTCGAAGGGACACAGCCGACGCTGTTTTGCCCAGCGTTCGATGACCGGTCGGGTGAAGGCGTCCTCCTGCTTGAGCATCTCAAACAGCACGTCCTGCACCCGGTCGTAGTAGCCTTTGGCATAGGGACAGTCGTCGGGGTTGCACAGCCGCTCGGGCAGAAAGCAGATGCGGTCCTTGGCGGTCAGGCTCACCCTGCGCAGCCGCAGTCCTTTTTCCTGCATTCGCGCAAAGGCTTCTTCTGCTGCCAGACGGGTGGAATTTTTTGCGGTCAGATAGAAAATGTGGGAGAGCTTGCCTTCGCCCAGCGCCTTGATGGACGGAAAGAGGGAAGAGATGGTTTTGCCGATGCCGGTGGGAGCTTGACAGAGGACACGGGAGCCGTTTTCGGCAGCGCGGTAGATGACCGCTGCCATCTGCCGTTGACCGGCTCGGTATTCCGAAAAAGGGAAGGCAAGCTGTTTAGCACATCGGTTGCGCAGCTGCTCCCAGTCAAAGCGCATCATAGCCCAGCGGTGGTAGCGGGCAAGCAGGTCCAGATAAAACTGCGACAGCTGTTCAAAGGAAAGCCGATGGGTGAAGGAGATGGTTTCCTCGGTTTCCAGCTGGCAGTAGATTAAGCGCACCCGCACCTCGGGCAGCTGCCTTTGCTGTGCCAAGATGAAGGCATAGCAGGTTGCCTGTGCCCAGTGCAGCGGGTTGTATCCGCTTTGCTCCGGCTGATCGCTCAACAGGGTCAGGGCAAGCTCGGTGGTTTTGATTTCCTCGATAATAGGACCCTCCGGGTCATCGAGGATGGCGTCGGCTCTGCCATAGATATGAAAGACCACCCCATCGACCTTACGCTCATCGGACAGGGTCACCTCGGGCTGATAGATTTCTCCGTATTGGCTGCGGGACCGTTTTTGCAGCTTGCGGTGGAGCCGCGCTCCTTCGTTGGCGCGCTGGTACAGGTCGCCCCCACCGCGGTTGTCAATGCTGCCGCTGGCAAGGATGAACTCGACTAGCTCCCGCACCGAAAGGGAAACGCTGGCAATCTGCGACATGAAATTCACCTTCTTTTTTATTTTTCAGTATAGCACAAACCCTTTAAAAGCGAAAGATTTGTAAACAAACGGTCCAATAGCGTACAGGGACTTGCAGAGAGACAAAAAAATGTGTATCATCGAATGTACGGGAAACAGGGAAACCTGTCAAAAAATGTCTGCACGGGCAGACCACGAAAAGAGGAAACAAAATGGGAATCATTCAGAAGATAGATTTTTTGATTCTGAATTGGCTGCAAAAACATTTAAGAGGAAAGACGCTGGACATTCTGATGCCGATGATTACGGCGCTGGGGAACGGAGGCTTTCTGTTTGCGCTGCTGACCATCGGTTTGCTGTGTACCAGGCGATGGAGAAGAGAAGGAGTGGCAGTCGGGTTTTCGCTGCTGCTGTGCCTGCTGGCGGGCAACCTGTTTCTGAAGCCTCTGGTGGGACGCATCCGCCCTTATGATTTGGTGGATGGCTTCCAGCTTCTGATCAAGCCTTTGCCGGACTACTCTTTCCCTTCGGGTCATACGATGGCAGCCTTTGCCTGTGCAGGGGTCTTCTGGCACTATCGGCAGATGTTCGGCGGCTGGTCGAATGTGATGATGGGTTTAGCGGTGCTGATGGGATTTTCCCGCTTGTACCTGTATGTGCATTTTCCGACCGACGTTTTGTGCGGAGCGCTGTTAGGATTGCTGGCAAGCTGGACGGGAGTTCGTCTGACCGAATCGCTGTGTGCCCTAAAATTAAAATAAAAAATGATAAAATACGGTAAAAAGCAACCTCCCCGCTGTCCAGTGCGGGGAGGTTGCTTTTTAAGAAGAAGGAATAAAAAAATGGGTTATCTAAAAAAAGTGAAGTAGGTATCCTGTTTAAGAACGGTCGGAATGAGGATGGTTGGAAGCGCAGCCGCCGGAACAACAACCGGAACAGCCGCCGCAGCTTCCCGAACATCCGCCGCGGGAGCGAGATTTGAGAATACTTCTGACTGCCAATACCACCAGGACCAGCAATACAGCGATAATGATAATTGTAGCAGGCATTTGAGGAGCCTCCTCTCGATGGATTCTGTTAATTAGCAACTGCTAACTTTCTTGCCTGAAGATAGATTATCATATTACAAGCTCTTTGTCAAGAAAAAAAGTAGCTTTGGACAACTTTTTTCAAAATAGGCTAGCAAACCCCTTTTTCAGAGAAGGGAAGGAGCTTTTTGACAGGAACGGTCGTTTTATGGGAGAAATGAATTGACAATTTACAGCAGGGTTGTTAAACTAAAAAGGAAATAACAGGAGAGTTTCCTGATTTGTAAAGAGAAAGATGGAGGAATGTTAAATGAGCACAAATGCGTATGAAAGTCCCTTCTCTTCCCGCTACGCAAGCGAGGAGATGCAGTATGTATTTTCTCAGGACAACAAATTCAAAACCTGGAGAAAGCTTTGGATTGCCCTTGCCAAGGCAGAAAAAGCACTGGGCATCAACATCACCGACGAGCAGATTGCAGAGCTGGAAGCCAACAAAGATAACATTAACTATGAAATCGCCCGTGAGCGTGAGAAGCTGGTTCGTCACGATGTGATGAGCCATGTGTACGCCTATGGCTGCGAGTGTCCAAATGCAAAAGGAATCATCCATCTGGGTGCAACCAGCTGCTATGTTGGAGATAACACCGACGTCATCATCATGCGCGAGGGTCTGGAAATCGTGCGCAGAAAGCTGCTCAACGTCATCGCCATGCTGGCAAAATTTGCCCAGCAGTACAAGGATATGCCTTGTCTGGCTTACACCCACCTGCAGCCGGCACAGCTGACCACCGTTGGTAAGCGTGCTACCTTGTGGATTAACGAGCTGCTGATGGACGAGCAGGAAATCGAAGCCAGAATCAAATCGCTCAAGCTGCTGGGCTCCAAAGGAACCACCGGCACACAGGCAAGCTTTATGGAGCTGTTTAACGGCGACGAAGAAAAGTGCAAAAAGGCAGAGCAGATGATTGCACAGGAGATGGGCTTTGAAAGCTGTGTACCGGTTTCCGGTCAGACCTACTCCCGCAAGATGGACTATTATGTCCTTTCCAACCTGAGCGCAGTGGCACAGTCCGCCAGCAAATTCTCCAACGATATGCGTCTGCTGCAAAACTTTAAAGAGATGGAAGAACCATTCGAAAAGAATCAGATTGGTTCCTCCGCAATGCCATACAAGCGCAACCCGATGAGAAGCGAACGAATCACCTCTCTGGCAAGATATGTCATGGCAGATGCCCTCAATCCGGCAATCACCGCAGCGACCCAGTGGTTTGAAAGAACGCTGGACGACTCGGCAAACAAACGGATCTCGGTAGCCGAGGCATTCTTGGGCGTAGACTCTATCCTCAACATCATGCTGAACATCTGCGACGGTCTGGTGGTTTATCCAAAGGTCATCCATCAGCGCGTGATGCGCGAGCTGCCGTTCATGGCAACCGAAAACATTATGATGTCCGCGGTTAAAAAAGGCGGCGACCGTCAGGTGCTGCATGAACAGCTGCGGGTACACTCTCAGGCGGCTGCAAGGGTAGTCAAAGAAGAGGGCGGCGAAAACGACCTGATCGACCGCATCGTGGCAGACCCGCTGTTCAACCTGAAAAAGGAAGAGATCGTAGCAATCCTCGATCCGGCAAACTTTACCGGACGTGCTCCTTCTCAGGTCACCGAGTTCCTCAACGAATGTGTCAACCCGGTTCTGGAAGCCAACAAGGATATTCTGGGTGAACACGCAGAGCTGAACGTATAAACTCAACTTTATGAAAAATAAGGACTGCTGTCTGTAGGACAGCAGTCCTTATTGCTTAGTGGGCAATAGAATATTTCGATGGGGGATATAAAAATAATACAGATGGTTTTGGTTGGAGGCGGGTCCAAAGTCAGATTGACTTTTTAGGGATTTTGCACTATAATAAGCGGTATGAGTGCCTGAAAATGGCAAAAACCGGACAGGCTTTCGCAAGACAGACAGCCGGTCCCAAAACAGAATTGGAGGATTGCAGATGAAAAGAGTTGGCAAGCCGGTCTTTTTCGTCGTTGTGGCGATGCTGGCGCTCCTGACCTATGCAGCGTTCTTTGGCGTCAGCTCAAAGTATGGCGACATCGACCGCACCTACATCAAGGGAGCACAGGACATCCGCTGGGGAATTGATATTCGCGGCGGTGTGGATGTTACCTTCAGCCCGCCGGACGGCGTGGATGCGACCGATGATGAGCTTTCCGCAGCAGAGGCAGTTATCAAAACCAGACTGCTCAACCAGAACATCACCGACAGCGAGGTCTATACCGACAACGATAATGACCGCATCATTGTTCGTTTCCCATGGAAATCGGACGAGCAGAACTTTAACCCCGAGCAGGCAATCGAGGAGCTGGGCAAAACGGCGCAGCTGCGTTTTTACAAAGACACCCCGATTGATGGTCTTACCGGTGGACTCAGTGCGCAGGCAGGAGAGCCGGTGCTGACCGGTGCTGACGTGCAGAAGGCAGAATTTGCGATGTATCAGCAGAGTGAAAATGGCACCCCGATGCCGGTAGTTACCCTGGAATTTAAAGAAGAAGCAAAAGAAAAGTGGAAGCAGGCGACCCAGGAGCAGGTAAGAAAACGCATCTCCATCTTTATGGATGATGAGATGATTTCTGCACCGGTTGTCAACGAAGCTATCGCTGACGGCAAATGTGTCATCAGCGGCGACTTTACCTCGGAAACTGCGGTTCAGCTGGCAAACCAGATCAATGCCGGTGCGCTTCCGTTTGAATTGGTCACCAAAAACTACAATGCCATCTCCCCGACCTTGGGGTTGGGTGCAAAGGATGCCATGCTCAAGGCAGGAATTGCAGCGTTCGTCATCATTGCACTGTTTATGATTCTGTACTACCGTCTGCCGGGCTTTGTGGCAACCATCGCGCTGGTAGGTCAGCTGGCAGGCACCATTGCAGCAATCACCGGATTCTTTAACGTCTTCCCATCCTTTACCCTCACCGTCCCGGGTATCGCAGGTATCATCCTCGGTCTGGGCTTCGGTGTAGATGCCAACATCATCTCCGCAGAGCGTATCCGCGAGGAAATCCGCACCGGAAAAGGAATCGACAGCGCAATTCAGACCGGCTTCAAAAATGCCTTTTCTGCCATTTTTGACAGCAACATCACCGTTGTTTTTGTTGCCGTCATTCTGATGGGCGTCTTCGGTCCAAGCGACGGTATCTTTGCGATTCCGTTCAACTTCCTCTTCTCCTGGCTGGGTCTGGGAACTGCGACCGCAGGCTCCATCTACTCCTTCGGTTATACCCTGTTGGTCAGCATCATCCTCAACTTTGTCATGGGCGTTCTGTGCTCCAGACTGATGCTGCGTTCGCTGGCAGGATTTAAACCATTTCGAAAAGCATGGCTTTACGGAGGTGAAAAATAATGAATCTGAACATCATTGGAAAGAGAAAAATCTTTTTCACCATCTCGATTGTTGCCATGGTTCTGGTCCTGCTGGTCACCATCTTTGTGGGACCGACTTTGGATATTGAGTTTAAGGGAGGTTCGATTGCAACCTATTCCTACACCGGAGAGATGGACCCTGCCGCCTTTGAAAAGACAGTAGAGCAGGCGCTGGGACAGTCTGCCACCGTTCAGCAGCAGGAAAACAGCTCCACCGGTCAAACCAACCTGGTTGTCAGCCTGACCCAGTCGAGTGGTCTGACCACCGAGAACCAGACCGAGCTGCTCAAGACCTTGCAGGAAACTTATCCTGATAACAGCATTACCGCAGAGGACGTCAACAACGTTGACCCGGTGCTGGGCAGAGAGTTCTTTAAAAAGTGTATTGTAGCCGTTATCTTTGCATCGGTCATTATGGTTGTGTATATCGGCTTCCGCTTTAGAAAAATTGGCGGCGCTTCGGCAGGCATCGTGGCAGTGATTGCACTTCTGCACGATATTTTGATTTCCTTTGGTATCTTTGTTCTGCTGGGCTTCCCAATCAACGATAACTTTATCGCGGTTGTGCTGACCATCCTCGGCTACTCGATCAATGATACCATCGTTATCTACGACCGTATCCGAGAGAACAAACGCACCCAGGGTGATAAGATGCCGTTGGGTGAGCTGGTCAACATGAGCATCAACCAGTGTATGCGCAGAACGGTCAACACCTCGCTGACCACCGCTATGGCACTCCTGTGCATCTGTGTGGTAGCGGTGCTGATGAATGTCAGCTCGATTTTGACCTTTGCCGTACCGATGATGGTCGGTGTCATTTCCGGTCTGTACTCTTCTGTTTTCCTCTCCGGCTCCCTGTGGACCCTGTGGCAGGAAAAGAAGGCAGCCAAAGCAAAGGCAGCATAATCGGAAAAATCCGTACAAAAAGCAGTCCGTTTTGCGGGCTGCTTTTTTTGATGGCTTTGGATTGATGGGATAAATAGTTATAAAATAGATAAAAATTACAAATAGGATAGATTGAGTGCAAAAAAGGAGCGACCGAAAGCCGGTCGCTCCTTTTCGATTTTATTTATTTTCGTACATCGGTTCGCAGGTGATATTGATACCTAAGCGGCGGAAGACCTTTTCATCCACAGGGGAGAGGATGACCGAGGAGTGAACCTCACAGCCGCGCAGGTTGTACAGCTGTTCCATCGCAAGCTCGGCGGTCGGGTTGGTCGCTGCACAGATGGACAGGGCGATAAGCACTTCGTCGGTGTGCAGGCGCGGGTTGCGGTTGCCCAGATGGTCCACCTTCAGGTGCTGGATTGGCTCGATGATGACAGGAGAGAGCAGGCGGATGTCATCGCTGATGCCGCCCAGCACCTTGAGAGCGTTGAGCAGCAGGGCAGAGGCTGCACCCAGCAGGTCGGAGGTGCGCCCGGTGACGATGGTTCCGTCAGGAAGCTCCATAGCGGCGGCAGGAGCGCCGGTCAGCGCTGCCTTTTGCAGAGCAGGAGAAACCACCTTGCGGTCGTGGATGGATACGCCCGCTTTTTTCATCAGCAGCTCCAGCTTGAAGACGGTGTCCTCGGTGATGGTACCCTGACGCTGACCGCACAAAGCGGAATAGTAGCGGCGGACAATCTCCTGACGGGAGGCTTCGCATACTACCTCGTCGTCGAAGATGCAGGAGCCAGCCATATTAACACCCATATCGGTCGGAGATTTGTATGGACATTCACCGACAATCTGCTCGAACATGGCGCGCAGTACCGGGAAAATCTCCACGTCACGGTTGTAGTTGACGGTGGTGGTGCCGTAAGCCTCCAGATGGAACGGGTCGATCATGTTGACATCGTTGAGGTCGGCGGTAGCTGCCTCATACGCCAAGTTGACCGGATGGTTCAGCGGCAGGTTCCACACCGGGAAGGTTTCAAATTTTGCATAGCCTGCGCGGATGCCACGCTTGTGTTCGTGATACAGCTGGGAGAGGCAGGTTGCCATTTTGCCGCTGCCGGGACCGGGAGCGGTGACCACCACCAAGCCACGGGTGGTTTCAATATATTCGTTCTTTCCATATCCCTCGTCGCTGACGATGTGGGAGATATTGGACGGGTAGCCATCGATGGGGTAATGGCGGTAGACCTTGACGCCCAGCGCTTCCAGCCGCTCCTGAAAGGCAACAGCGACCGCCTGACCCTGGAAGCGGGTCATCACAACGCTGCTGACATACAGCCCAAAGCTGCGGAAGATGTCGATCAGGCGCAAAACGTCGACATCATAGGTGATGCCCAGGTCGCCGCGGATTTTATTTTTTTCAATATCGGCAGCGTTGATGACCACCACCACCTCCACCTGTTCTTTGAGCTGGAGGAGCATCCGCAGCTTGCTGTCCGGCTGAAAACCCGGAAGAACACGGGAGGCGTGGTAATCATCGTACAGCTTCCCGCCAAACTCCAGATACAGCTTGCCGCCAAACTCAGAGATGCGCTGGCGGATGTGTTCCGATTGTGTGTGAAGATATTTTTCGTTGTCAAATCCAATTTTTTGCATAACTTCCACGCCTCGCTTTCAAAAATTTATGTTTACATGAAAAATCAATCCAGCTATTTATTATACAGCATTCTATGATGCTTTTCAAGGAAACTCGTTTGCTTCAGATGCCAAAAATCAGACCGCTTTTGGGAAGGAAACCGTAACATTTGCAAAAGGGAAGGTGTATGAAAAAGGATAGAAAAAAAGGTCCCCGAGAAAGGGACCTTTTGGCGCTGTTGTTAAAACTCACGCGGTCTGGATTTTGCAAGACCGATGGCGCTCATCACGATGGCAGCAGCTCCTGCTGCGGTTGCAATGATGCCGAGGATCAGTCCGGTGATCGAAAAGCCTTTCATCAAAAAATCTCCTCCCGTCGCTTGATTAAAATGGTCTTTTTCTTATTATAAAAAGAAAAGGGATAAAATACAAGAGAGAATTTATCTTTTTTACTTCTTCTGACCCAACAGCTCTGCCAGCTGTTCGGGCGTTTTCGGAAAACAATCGGAGGAAAGCAGACCCTGATTCGCCAGCACATCGCGCACCCGCAGCATCTGCGGTGCTTCCAGATTGGCTTGGGAGAGAAGGTCATGGTCGGAGAAAATCTGCTCGGGAGAGCCTTGTGCAAGAATATGCGCATTGTTGAGCAGGACAACGCGGTCCGCCCAGCGGTAGGCGTGGTCGGTGTTGTGGGTGGCAATGACGACGGTGATGCCCTCCTGTGCCAGCTGCTCCAGAATATCGTCGATCATCCGTGCGTGCTTTGGGTCCAGTGCGCTGAACGGTTCGTCCAAGATGAGCAGCTGCGGTCCCATCACCAGAATGTCTGCGATGGATACCCGCTTTTTTTGCCCACCGCTTAAAAAGTGGGTCGGTTTTGTGCGAAAAGGAGTGATGGAAAGGCGGTCGCACACCTGGTTTACCCGTGTGCGGATTTCTTCCTCCTCCAGACCGAGGTTGTACAGACCAAAGGAAATTTCTCCGGCAACGCTGGCGCAAAACAGCTGATTGTCCGGGTCCTGAAAGACGATGCCGACGTTGCGGCGCAGCTGCAATAGACCCTTGCGGGAGTAGTCGAGAGGCTTGCCTTCGTACAGGATTTGCCCGGAGGTGGGTTTGTAAACGCCGTTGAGGTTGAGAAAGAGAGTGGATTTACCCGAGCCGTTGCTGCCCATGATGGCAAGACGCTCATGGCGCCGAATATCCAGATTGACCTTGTCGAGGGCAAGGGTCTGGTCTTCATAGCGGTAGGACAGGTCGCGCACCTGCATGAGAATATCGTTCATCAAACAGTCCTCCTTCGGATTTATGGCAACAGAATACACAGAACGGTGCAAAGGACAAGCCAGCCGCAGCAGGCAGCCCAAGCCAGAGGTCGTGCTGGTTGAGTTTCTTCCAGCACCTGGATTTTGCCGTCGTACAGCCGGCTTTCCATCGCATCATACAATAGCGAGGACTTTTTGAGCGAGCGTACCAACAGGACCGAGAGCATCTGTCCCATACAGCTGAGCTTGGAGCGGAAGGTGCGATTGCCCAGTCGGCAATTTTGCGCAGTCTGGATGGCGCTTGCAATGTCCAGCAGCACAAAGATGGCGCGGTAGATCAAAAGCATCAGCTCCAGCAGCAGCCACGGGCAGTGCAGCCGCCGCAGCACAGCCAGCAGGTCGGTGACCGGCGTGGTCAGGATGAGAAAATACAGGCAGGAGACACCGGAAAATGCCACCGCCATCAGCGAGTACCAGTTGGAAAAGGAAAGGCGGCTGATACCAATATAACGGGAAAACAGCCGGAAGGAAAACAGCTCCTGTGGAGAGGAGGATACAAAAAAGAGGACAGCGACCGAGCTGAGGGCAAGAAACACCAGCGGTCCCAGCAAAAAGCGCAGGTAGCGGCGGGGTGTGACATTGGCAAATTGTAAGGTACAGGCTGCCATGCAGCACAGGACCAACACACAGACGCTGACCTGACGGAAGCTGACACAGATGACCAAAGAGCCGACTGCGAACAGAGATTTGAGAGCAGGGCTGGTTTGCCGCACCGGTGAAGAGTAGGAGAGCTTGTCAAACAGGATCATAGAGGTGATTTCCTTTCTGAAAGGGGGAGCAGGGCGCTCAAAACAAACGGAAAAGGGGCGAAGGAGGACCTGCCTTTTTTAAAGGTGAGGTCTCCCTTCGCCCGAATGAAGCGGAACTAATCCTTTTTATATTTCTTTCTGGCAACCAGATAACCAAAGCCGAAGAACAGAACACCGGAGCCGAGCGCTGCCTGCAAGCAGAACAGCAGGCTTTCGGTTTCGCCGCCGGGTGGTTCGAGGATGCTTTCTGCCCATGGCTCATAGCCGGGGTCGATTTCGCTGATGGCTTCTTCCGCAGCGCCGTCCGCGCCGCCAAACTCGGAATCTTTAATACTCATCAGCGGGAATACCGCAATGATGACACATAAAAGCAGCAGAACTGCAATGGTGATTTTAACAGATTTTGTCATGGAATCTTCCTCCCTTATATTATGTGGTTGCTTAATACTGGGAATAGGCAAGTTCGCCAAGCTCACTGGAAGCATAGGACTCCAGCGCAAGGATAACAACGACCGACAGCAGACCTTCGACGATAGCCAGTGGGATTTGGGTAACAGCAAAGATGCCCATGAAGGTGGTGATGGAAGCCATTACGCCGCCTTCGGCAGCCGGATGTGCAAAACCAAGCTGCACGCTGGTGACACAGTAGGTGAACAGGTCGCCCAGACAGGTTGCAAGGAAGACACAGACCGATTTATTGATTTTCAGCTTTCTGCCAAGGCGGTAGATGCCATAGCTGAGGAAAGGACCGGCAATCGCCATCGAGAAGGTGTTGGCGCCCAAAGTGGTCAGACCGCCGTGTGCCAGCAGCAGCGCCTGGAAGAGCAGAACAATGATGCCGATGACGCTCATGGCAGAAGGTCCAAACAGGATGGCACCCAGACCGGTGCCGGTAGGATGGGAGCTGGAGCCGGTGACACTGGGAATTTTTAAAGCAGACAGAACAAAGGCATAAGCGCCTGCCATCGCCAAAATCAGCAGTGCTTTGCGGTGCTGGGAGATGGTCTTTTTGATGGAGATAAAGCCTGCGACCAAAAATGGCAGACACAACGCACCCCAGGCAATGGCGTGACCCATGGGCAGGTAGCCTTCCATGATGTGCATAGCGCTGGCGCTGCTGGGCATGACAAACAGCATGGCAGCGGCGATGCTAAAGGCAAACAGTCTTTTTTCGGTTTTCTTCATAGCGGATAACCGTCCTTTCCGCCCTTTTTGTAAGGGCAGAACCGCAGCAGGGGGAGCCGCAGTTCACAAATTTAATCTGCCGGCAGTTTTCCTGTTTCAAAAAAGAAAACCTTTCGGAACAGAAATTTCCGAAAGGCACAATAAAACAGGGAAACCCACCGGATTCCCAATTTTTGCGCCAACCATCATCCATAGCAGGAGCAACTACTTTGCGGGGCAGGTCTTCTGGCTTCGGCTTTAAGCAAACAGGATTCCTTCCCGCCCTTGGGGAGGCAGTGGAAAAATTTCCTGTTCTGTTCCGGTACAGCAGTGGTGACTGCGCGGGCATCTCCCGACTTCCCTATTCTCAGAAAAAGAAGTTCTCATAAGCTTCTTTTCCCGCACCCGACAAAGTTAAACTGTGAATTACCTTTAGGGTAGCATAGAGACGAATTGTTGTCAAGCCTTTGTAAATAAAATATGAATTAGTATGGGCAGAGTCACTAAAAAAGCAAAAGGATACTTGCTCCTGCTTGGTAAAGGCGGTATACTAACATTAAGAAGAGATGGGGGAGGGGAATGCCGATGCGATTGTTTGTTGCTCTTCAGTTGGAAGACCGAATGAAGGATGCACTGATTCAGTTCATCGACTCAGTTCGACCGCATACACAGGAAGGTCGCTTCAGCCACCGGGAAAACCTTCATTTGACTTTAAGTTTTATTGGAGAAACCGGTAAAGCGGCGCAGGCAAAACGTGCGCTGCACCAGGTGCAGGCAGAACCGTTTGTTATCTCTACCGCAGGAGTCGGCAGATTTCGCCGCAGCACAGGGGACATCCTGTGGGCGGGAATTGCTAAAAATGCACAGCTGGAGGCTCTGGCGCAGCAGGTTCGGCAAACGTTGGAGCAGGAGGGCTTTAAACTGGAGGACCGTCCCTTTGCTGCGCACCTGACCTTGGGTAGGGAAGTGCTGCTGGAAGAGGGATTTGAGTTAAAAACTTTCTCGAAAAACCTGCCGTCGGTGCAGATGCCGGTGGAACGGGTGAGTCTGATGAAATCGGAGCGGGTAAACGGCAGGCTGGTCTACACCGAGGTGGATTTTGTAGTATTGAATAAGAATAAACCATAAAAATGGTGAGGATTTTACAAAAACGAGTCAAATCAAAAAACCTTCATCAAAATCGCTTGAAAAGCATTTTGAATAATGCTATTATGTATCTGAAACAAGCACACAACAATAAAAGTGTGCGTTAGAGAAAGACATATATCCTTTTTCCGCAGTACAAAAAAGTGGAAGAAGGAATCAAGAAAACAAGAAGAGAAATATAGAAAGGGAGATTACAATGAACGACAACAAAATGTGGGCTCTTGTAAAAGAAAAAGCGGCTCCTGGACTTGCCCTCAAACGGGTCGAAATTCCAGAGGTTGGCACCAATGACGTCAAGATCAAAATCCATAAAACCGCAATCTGCGGTACCGACGTTCACATCTACCAGTGGAACGAGTGGGCACAGCACACTATCGCTGTTGGTCAGACCGCTGGTCACGAATATGTCGGTGAAATCGTAGAGGTTGGTTCCGGCGTTCAGGGCTTCAAGGTTGGCGACATCGTATCCGGTGAGGGTCACATCACCTGCGGTACCTGCCGTAACTGCCTGGAAGGTCACAAGGAAAACTGCCAGAACGCAAAGGGCGTTGGTGTAAACCGTGACGGCTGCTTTGCAGAGTACCTGGTTATCCCTGCTTCCAACGTATGGCCAACCAACCCGAACATCCCAGAAGAGATGTATGCAATTTTCGATCCATTCGGCAATGCTACCCACACCGCTCTGTCCTACGATATGCTCGGTGAGGATGTTCTGATTACCGGTGCAGGTCCAATCGGTATCATGGCAGCTGCTATCGCAAAATTCTCCGGCGCAAGACACGTTGTCATCACCGACCTGAACGAATACCGTCTGGAGCTGGCAAAGAAGCTCGGCGCAACCAGAACCGTCAACCTGACCAAAGAAAAACTGCCTGACGTTATGGCAGAACTTGGTATGAAGGAAGGCTTCGACGTTGGTCTGGAGATGTCCGGTGCAGCTCCTGCTCTTAACGACATGATTGCCAACATGAAACACGGCGGTAACATCGCTCTGCTGGGTATCCAGAAACCGGGCGTTGGCGTCAACTGGGAGACCATCATCTGGAACGGTCTGAACATCCGCGGTATCTACGGACGTAAGGTTTGGGATACCTGGTACAAGATGACCACCATGCTGGAGGCTGGTCTGGATATTTCCGGCATCATCACCCACAGAATGAACATCAAAGACTATAAGAAGGGCTTTGACGCTATGATTTCCGGTCAGTCCGGTAAAGTTATCCTCAACTGGGAGGACATCGATAAGCTCGAAGCACAGTCTCAGGATTGCTAATTCGATACACCAATATAAACAGAAAGGGTTGATTCAGAAATGGCACGTAAAAACGACATTTTGAGCATCTACACCAAAGAAGTCGAAGACATCAAAGCAGCAGGCCTTTTCAAAGGTGAGGTTCCGATCGTTTCCCCACAGAGCGCAAAGGTTCAGCTGGAGGACGGCAGAACCGTTATCAATATGTGTGCAAACAACTACCTGGGTCTGGGCGACAACCAGAGACTGATTGACGCTGCAAAGAGAACCTATGATGAAAGAGGTTACGGCGTTGCTTCCGTTCGTTTCATCTGCGGCACCCAGGATATTCACAAACAGCTCGAGAAGAAGATTTCCGGTTTCCTGGGCACCGATGATACCATCCTGTACTCCTCCTGCTTCGATGCAAACGGCGGTCTGTTCGAGACCATCCTGACTGCTGACGATGCAGTTATCAGCGATGAGCTCAACCACGCTTCCATCATCGACGGTGTTCGTCTGTGCAAAGCAAAGAGATTCCGTTACAAAAACAACGACATGGCAGACCTCGAGGCAAAACTCAAAGAGGCTGACGAAGCTGGCGCAAGAATCAAACTGATTGCTACCGACGGCGTATTCTCCATGGACGGTATCATCTGCAACCTGAAGGGTGTTTGCGACCTGGCAGACAAATACAATGCTCTGGTTATGGTCGACGACAGCCATGCAGTTGGTTTCGTAGGCAAACATGGTCGTGGTACCGCAGAGCACTGCGGTGTAGAGGGTCGTGTTGACATCATCACCGGCACCCTGGGCAAAGCACTCGGCGGCGCATCCGGCGGCTACACCTCCGGTCGTAAAGAAATCATCGACCTGCTCAGACAGAGAAGCCGTCCATACCTCTTCTCCAACTCCCTGGCTCCAGCCATCGCAGGCGCAAGCATCGAGATGTTCAATATGCTCGAGGAAAGCACCGAGCTGCGTGACCATCTGGAAGAAACCACCGCTTACTACCGCGATCTGCTGGTAAAAGAAGGCTTCGACATCATCCCTGGCACCCACCCATGCGTACCTGTTATGATGTATGACGAGGTAAAAGCTGCTCAGTTTGCAGAGCGCATGAGAGCAAAAGGCGTTTACGTCGTAGCATTCTCCTACCCGGTTGTTCCAAAGGGCAAAGCAAGAATCCGTACTCAGGTTTGCGCAAGCCATACCAAAGAGGACATCGACTTCATCGTAAAATGCTTCAAAGAAGTAAGAGAGGAAATGGGCTGCTAGTTTCCCGCCTCTGTAAACATAGGAAAAGAGCCATCGACCGTATCGGTCGATGGCTCTTTTCGGTTTATAAAAGAAGTCTTGAGGGAATATCGTTATGAAGCGGCGGGTCGGACGGAATCAGCCGAAGGTCTGGAGGCGGGCATATCCCGACGACGCAGCAGCTTGGCGATGGCACTGACTGCCAACAGCAGCACCAAAGCTCCAATCAGCAGCACGGCAGCCCGTACCGAGAAGGTATCGTCTGTTATCGTCCGCATGGAAGCAATCCCGACAATCAGCAGATAAAATCCGGTAGGAAGATAGCACAAAGGGGAATCGGAGTGTCTGGCAAGATACCATTGACCGACACAGAGAAGGGAAAACAATGCGAGTAATAACAGATTGGACATATTGATACCTCTTTTCCTGATATGATGAGAGTTTACATACAAAGCCTTATGATGATAGAACGAAAGAAGGGGAAAGAAAACTTCAGCAATCAGAAATTTTATCCGATACTTTCTGCCATCTTTACAATCTCCTTTTTGTTGACAGGACCGGAAATCAGATAGATGTACCTGCCGTCGTGCCAAATCAGGGAGCAGTGCCCTTCCATGGGACCGCGGAATTTGGTGTAAAGATACGCTTTGTTGCCGTTGACCGAAAGCTGCTCAGAAATGCAGTCCTCGGTATCCAGCGATAAAAAGGTGTTGAGGGTCATGCAGGAGTAGTTGAGCAGATACTCACAGCCGGGACGTTCATAGACGATGTAGCCGTGACCGGTCATAAAGTAGGCAGAGCTTTGGGAAAAGCCGGAAGGGATGTAGGTTGGCTCCATAAAGTCCGATTCATTCAGCTCAGGAATCTGTTCAGGCACATTTCCCAGCATATCCTCGATGTGAAATTCGGTGGCAACCTCGTGGGAACGGACGATGAAGTCGATGACATTGAGCTTGACAGCGTCCACCGAAAAGAAGAGAACGGAAAAGCCTGCCAGAGCAACCACCAGAAAGCTGGCAGCGACACGAACTGTTTTTTGGGTGTATCGAAAAAATCGGGAACGGTTGCGCTTCTTTTGGGTTTGGTCGAGCTGTTGAAAGATTGCCTCATCCAGAGCGGAAAAGTCGGGAGAAGGGAAGGAGCTTTCCTCGTCTTCTCCTTCTGTGTTACCGGAAAGAGGGTCCTCGCAGCCGGTCAGACGGGAAAAGGCATCTGCCTGCCTGCGGACGTGCTCGACAGCGTGCTGCCGGAGAAGAAGCTGTTCAAACTGCTGGTCGATCAAATGAAGGTCGTCATTCAGAGAGTTTTGTAGCGGCTCCGGTTGATGTTCTGATGATTTCATTTGATTTCTCCCTCCTCTCTCAGATGGTAGTTCTTTTTCAGTGACTTGAGCGCCCGATGCACCACCACACGCACGCTGGCGGGCTTGATATTTAGAACCGATGCAATCTCCTCGTCCGACATACTGTACAGATATTTCATCGACAGCACATCGCGGTAGGATTCATGCAGCTGTTCGAGCGCCTGATGGACCTGCTCCTGCTCACAGCGGCGGATGAGCGTCTGCTCCGGGTCGTCGTCGGTGTCGGCAAACAGCTCTTCCAGCCCTTCAAAGGGAATCGCCGGATGGCGTTTCTGCTGCCGGTAGAGGGTATAGGAGAGGTTCCTTACCATAATGACGAAATATGCTTTGGCTTTGTTACAGTCTAAGGAGGAAATCAGCTGACTTTTTTCAATGGCTTTTATAAAAACGCTCTGCACCACGTCCTGTGCAAGATGTTCGTCGTGCAGCAGTTTGTAGGCATACCGCCACAAAGGCTCGCGATATTGGCGGTACAGCTGTTCAATTTGTTGCAGGTCACGGTCCTTTTGAAACGGATTCCAAATCGACATCCCTTCATCAGTCCTTTCGGCGATAAAATTCTAAGAACTTAATTACTATTGTAAAGGATATTCTTACGAATTACAATAGTCGTTTTGTAAAAGAATTTGCTCACTTTTTCTACATTTTGTCAAGAATTTGTTCCAAAATAGCAATATGTAAAAATTGAAAGCAGTTACAGGATGTGATATAATGAAACCACCTGTAAACAGGTGTACATGGGTGCTTGAACAGCAGAACAACAATGAAGAGCCGTTGCAATACAGCGGCAGGGAAAGGTGGAACAGTATGGGAATCATCAAAGCAGCAATCAGCTCGATTGGCTCCGGTTTTGCCGATCAGTGGCTGGAATATATTCGAGCAGGAAAAATGGATGATCGAACGGTGATGTCGGCAGGCGTTGCAGTGCGCGGAAGGGACCGCAGGAACGCCAACACCAAGGGCAGCGCAGACTACATCAGTGACGGTTCCCTCATCGAGGTGGGTGTCAACCAGTGTATGCTGCTGGTGGACGGCGGCAGGATTGTCGATTTTACCACCGAGCCGGGCTACTACAAGGTGGACAATCAGGCGACTCCTTCGGCTTTTTCCGGCAGTTTTTCCCAGGCGTTGGAGGAAAGTTTTGATCGCCTGCGCTTTGGCGGTGTGCCGTCCCGCTCGCAAAAGGCATATTTCATCAATCTTCAGGAGATCAAGGGAATTGCTTTTGGTACACCGACACCCATCAACTATTTTGACAGCTTTTACAATGCGGAGCTTTACCTGCGCACCAATGGCTATTTCTCCATCCGTATCACCGACCCGATTCGCTTTTATGCTGAGGCGATCCCGCACGACCGGGATATAGTCACCATCGAGGACATCCAGAAGCTGTATGTAGCGGAATTTCTGACTGCCTTCCAGACCGCAGTCAATCGGATGTCGGTGGACGGCATCCGCATCTCCCATGTCACCTCCAAAGCGATGGAACTGGCAAAATATATGGGCGAGGTGCTGGACGAAAGCTGGAAGGAAAAGCGGGGAATGTCCATCGAGTCGGTGGGCATCAATTCTATCTCCTACGATGAACAGTCCAAAAAGCTGATTGATATGCGCAATCAGGGTGCGATGCTCTCCGACCCGACCATCCGCGAAGGCTATGTGCAGGGTGCAGTAGCGCGCGGTATGGAAGCAGCCGGTTCCAATCGGGCGGGCGCCTCGGTCGGTTTTATGAATATGAATATGGGTATGCAGCAGGGCGGAGGCTTTGTGGCAGCAGCCAGCCGTGCAAACCAGGTGCAGCAGAATCTGGAGGCGCAGTCCCGAACGGCAGACCGCCAGACGGATGGCTGGGTGTGCAGCTGCGGAGCGCACAACACCGGTAAATTCTGCACCGAGTGTGGAAAGCCCAAGGCGGACCCATCCTCGTGGGTGTGCAGCTGCGGGACCCGCAACACCGGAAAATTCTGCATGGAATGTGGAAAACCTAAGCCATCCGGCTCGGTTTGTCCGCAGTGCGGATGGTCGGGCAGCACAGTGCGGTTTTGTCCCGAGTGCGGAGCAAAATTGAGCTAGGCGCAGGATAGAAAAGGAGGACAAGGTATGGAGGCTGTGGTCTATCAATGTCCCAGCTGCGGCGCACCGCTGGAATTTAACAGCGAAACCCAGCGCTGGGACTGCAAATTCTGCTTGAGTTCCTTTGAAAAAGAGCAGCTGGAGCAGATGACCGACGAGCAAAAGAAAAAGGAGGAAGAAGAGCAGCAGGAGCAGCCGGCAGGCGGACAGATGTGCTACCACTGTCCTAACTGCGGCGCGCAGCTGATCACCGACGACAGCACTGTTGCGACCTTCTGCACCTTCTGCGGCAGTCCGACGGTGCTGGCAGGGCGGCTGGAGGACAGCTTTGAGCCAAAGCGTCTGATTCCTTTTAAGCTGGACAAAAAAGCGGCAGAGGAGGCGCTGTTTGCCCTGTGCCGCAAGAAGCCGCTGCTGCCGAAGGATTTTACCAGCAAGGCGCACATCGAAAAGGTGACCGGTATCTATGTTCCCTTCTGGCTGCACGATTGCTATGTCAACGCTTCGCTGCACGCACAGGGCAACCGTGTATCGGTCAGGGTGCGCGGCGATACCGAGTACACCCGAACCGATGTCTACGACGTTGTGCGCGAAGGAGCGCTGACCTACCACAATCTGCCGACCGATGCCTCTAAAAAGATGGACGATGCGATGATGGATGCGTTGGAACCGTTTTCCTTTCGGGAGCTGCGCAAATTTGATATGTCCTACCTGTCGGGGTATTTCGCACAGCGATATGATGCGGACAAATCCAGCTGCTATCAGCGGATGAAGGAGCGCATCGAGGAAAGTGCCGAGCAGCAGCTGCGCAAAAGCTGTACCGGCTATGCAGTGCTGAATGTGCTTTCGCATACGGCAGACATCATCAAATCGACCGACGAATATGTCATGCTGCCGGTGTGGCTGCTGTACACCAGCTACCACGGAAAGGATTACCTGTTTGCGATGAACGGACAGACCGGCAAGATGGTGGGCGATCTGCCGTTGAGCTGGCTGCGGGCAGCAGGTTTGACCGCCCTGATTACAGCAGTCATCACCCTGCTGGGTACGATAGGAGGGCTGCTGTTATGCTAAAACGGATACAAGGATGTTGTTTTACTCTGCTCGTGCTGCTGCTCTTCTGCTGTCCGATGTCGGTGTCAGCGGCAGGTACAGTGGAGGCAGCTGCCTGGGCAAAGGTGGAGGACGACGCACAGCTGTTGGACGAGCAGCAGCTTGAGCAGCTTCAGACACAGGCACAGCAGCTGGCAGATCAAACCGGCTTCATCGTCTTTATCAAAACTACCACCTCCACCGGCGGGTTGGAGGTGCGCCGATACCTTGCGGACCAGTATGAGCTGGCAGGCGGAAGCGACAACCAAAAAGCCATCCTGCTGGGTATCGACATGGGCGGCAGAGAGGTCGCAGTGGCAACGCCGCAAGCATCGGAGGATTATTTTCCGGTCAAAAAGACCAATGCGATGGTGGACAGCGTCCTTGACCCTTTGGGGGACGGCAATTACCAGCGGGCGATGGAAATTTTTCTTGCACAGGCGGAAGACACCATCGTCAACTACGGGGTCAAGCCGGTGGGTAAAATCGTGGGTGTTTCGCTGGGTGTGGGTGCAGTGGTCGCCCTGATTAGCGTCGGCACCTTGGTCTGGATGCACCCGCGCATTGAAGGCAGCGCCGTCAGCGCCTCCCGCTATATGGGCAAAAGTCGGATCCAGCTGCACCGCAGGGAGGACCGCTTTGTTCACAGCTTTACCACCAGGAGGACGATTCAAAGGGATAACGGCAGCTCCGGTTCCTCCGGCGGCAGTTTTTCCAGCTCGTCGGGCGGCAGTTACAGCGGCAGCTCCGGGAAATTTTAACAGAAAAAAGAGCCTGATGGATTTTTCCATCAGGCTCTTTTGGGTTTTGAGTTTCAATCAGCGTTTTTTCTTTTTGCCGGAGATGACCAGCAGGACAACGATCACGATGGCAGAAACGACCAGCAGACCGATGACCAGCGGGACCATGTTGTTATCGCCGGTGTTCGGGTTGCTTGCTGCAAATGCAACAGGAGTCAGTGCAAAAAAGGAAGCTGCAAAGGCAGAAAGAAACGTCAAAAGACGAGCTGCGATTTTACGCATGGGTAACGCATCCTTTCTCTTTGAATTTTTACAGTACCCTCATTATAGCGCCATATTCTACCAGTGTCAAGACTTTGCGACAGAAAATACAGCGAAAGTACGGCGGCTGTCAAAACAGAGCGGCTGTCAGCGGATACCGTAGACGGTGCAGGCGTTGGCAAAGGTTTGGTCAGCAAGCTGCTGTGGTTCTACGCCTTTGATTTCTGCCAATTTTTGTGCCATCTGAGTCAGCATGGTCGAGTCGCACCGCTTGCCGCGGAACGGCTCAGGAGCCATGTAAGGGCAGTCGGTTTCAATCAGCAGGCGGTCGAGAGGAACCTCTGCGGCAGCTTCTACCGCCCGACGGGCATTTTTGAAGGTGATGACACCGGTGAAGCCGATGTACATCCCCAGCCGCAGCATCTCCTTTGCGACCTCTGCCGAGCCGGAAAAGCAGTGCACGATGCCCTTGGGACGGTATTTGTTGAGCAGCTCCAGTGTGTCCTGGTGAGCATCCCGATTGTGGATGATGACCGGCACGTCCAAATCCTTGGCAAGGGCGAGCTGCTCTTCAAAAATTTTGCGCTGGACATCCCGCGGAGAGGCATCGTCGTAGTAGTAATCCAGTCCGATTTCTCCTAAAGCCATCGCTTTTTCGTAGGAAAGCTGACTGGCAATGACGTCCAGATATTCCCGGGAATTTTGTGCGGCGATTTCCGCTGCCTGGTCGGGATGGATGCCGATGGAGCAGTAGATAAAGGGGTATTGTTTGGCAAGCTCGATGCCGGCTAGGTTGGCATGGGTGGTGTTGCCGACGTTCATAATAGCGCGCACGCCATGCTCTGCCATCGAGCCCAGCAGCGCATCGCGGTCCTCGTCAAAGCGTGGGTCATCATAGTGTGCGTGGGAATCAAAAATATTTTGCATAAAGGGACCTCCTTGCAAGTGATGGTAAAGGATTAGTTTATGTGGTATAATCAAAGGAAAAAAAGAGGAAGAGGGCAAGCTATGAATCAAATATCGTCTACACGCCAACTGCATTATGACCTGCTGCGGATTTTTGCAAGCTTTATGGTAGTCATGCTGCACGTCAGCGCATTTTACTGGGATAAAATACAGCCGCAGACAGAACAATGGATGGCACTGAATCTGTTTGACAGCGCAGTCAGAAGCTGTGTCCCGCTGTTCTTTATGCTCAGCGGTGCATTTCTGCTGGCAAAGGAACTGCCGCTCAACAAGCTGCTGGGGAAAAATGTCCTGCATTTGGCAGTTGTCTGGTTGGTTTGGTCGGTGCTGTATGCAGTAGATGCCATCGGGCTGACTGCCTTTTTTCACGCGGATGCCGGTCAGATTTTTACAGCGGTGGTCAATGGAAAATATCATCTGTGGTTTTTACCCAAAATGATTGAGGTTTATCTGATGGTTCCACTGTTGTACGCCGGCACAAGGATGAAAGAGGGGAAAGGGCTGTATTATCTTCTGGTGCTGTTTGGTTTGTTTGGGATTCTCAAATCCACTCTTACAGTTTTTGTGTATCCGAATCCTTCGATACAGGTGCTGCTCAAAACCAAGCTGCCCAATTTGGCTTTTTATTCAGGGTATTTTCTGCTGGGATATTTTCTGGAGCATCGCTGGAAGAAAAAAATTCCAAGCCGGTGGCTGCTGCTGACACTGCTGGGCAGCATCGCTGTTTTTACCCTGCTCGGACAGATGGATGCCATTCAGAAAGGACAGCCCGCAGGTATTTTTTATGGGTATTTTTGCCTTCCGGTTTGTCTGGAGGCAATATGCCTGTTTTTACTGTTTAAAAATATCGGAGCAGAAAGAGTACAGGGAAGGTGGTCAGGGAGAGTTGCCTTTGTTTCAAAAGCCACCATGGGAATCTACCTGCTTCATCCGTTTGTTTTGGAACGTCTGGATCGTGCCGGAATCAACAGCTTGACTTGGAATACCTGGTGTGCAGTTCCGTTGGTTACCCTTTTGACTTTCTCAGTTTGTCTTGGAATCAGCACAGTTCTTTTGAAGCTTCCACTTGTAAAAAAGATGCTGTGATTAAAAGGTTAAATCAGATCAACCGACGAATTTTCCAGCACGTTGGGAAGAAGCGTGTAGAGGTTGCATCTGCACAGGCGGTCAAAGTGCTGTTTTAGCTGCAAAAAAGCACTCCATTTTTCGAGAGAAAGATCGTTGATCCCGTGGCGCAGCGCCACATCCACCAGCCTTTTTTCCAGGATGCAGGCTCCGCTTGGCAGCGAAAGGGCATCGCACAGCTGAATCAGCCGGTCGTAGTTGTCATACGAGCAGCTGTCCAGAAAGCGCTGCAAAAAGGCAAGCTGCTGCTTTGAACAGTCAAAGCTTCCCTGAAAGGCGCGGATGTTCTTGAGCGGGAAGGAGTGGGTCAGACAAATGCGGGCGATTGTTGGCTGACCAAGTTCATTCATGCGGTCATACCCGTCAAAGATGTGGCGGATTCCACTGACACCGGCAGCTCGTCCGATGTCGTGCAGCAATCCCATCGTGTAGGCGGTGTCCGGGTCGATGCAGTCAGTGTGCTCGGCAATCCGTCGGACGTTTTCTGCTACCGAACGGCTGTGTTCGACCCATGGACCGGGATTTTTTCTGATAAGCGGTCTGTAGTTGTTCATTTGCCTGTTGGATGGTGAGCATTTGGAGCAACTCCTTTCTTCTAAAAACGGAAAAGGGTCTTTTTAGAACAATCGCGCAAGGGGAAAGCCCTTGCGCGAAAGGAAGTTATCTTAATTTACAGCCGTTCGGGATAGAGTCGTCTACAAAGATGACACGAACGGTTTTTTCATCGAGGTCGGTTGCCAGAATCATGCCGTAGGATTCCTCGCCGCACAGCTTGGCAGGCTTGAGGTTTGCAACGACAATCACCTTTTTACCGATCAGGTCCTCCGGTTTGTACCAGGGAGCGATGCCGGAAACGACCTGTCTGCCGCCTTCGAATCCGTCGTCCAGCTGGAGCTTGAGCAGCTTCTTTGCACGCTTGATTGGCTCGCAGGATTTGACCTGTGCGACCCGCAGATCAATTTTACCAAACTGCTCAATGTCGGTCAGTTCAGCGACACCTTCATATTTTGGCAGCTGTGGGTGAGCGGCTGCCTGCTGGGCTGCCAGCTCTTCCAGCTCCTTCTGCATATCAATGCGAGGGAAGAGGGTTGCGCCCTTGTGTACGGTCACATCCTTTGGCAGAACGCCGTATCTGCCGGCATTTTCATAGGAAACATCTTCTGCACAAGCGCCGATCTGCTGTGCAATCTTCTCTGCACTTTCCGGCATGAACGGAGTGAGCAGGGCAGCGGATACACGCAGCGATTCCAGCAGATTATACAGTACGCAGGCTAAGCGGGCTTTCTGGCTTTCATCCTTGCCCAGCGCCCACGGAGCGGTTTCGTCGATATATTTGTTGGTGCGGGAGATGACCTTGAACACCTCTGCCAGCGCATTCTGGAAGGCATAGTGCTCCATCTGCTCCTCATACTTTTCACGCAGGGAGGAAATCATGCCGACCAGCTCTTCGTCGATTGGGTCAGCCTGATGCTCGGCAGGAAGGGTGCCGCCGAAGTATTTTTCCACCATCGAAACCGAGCGGGAGAGCAGGTTGCCCAAATCGTTTGCAAGGTCGATGTTGATGCGGCTGATGAGCGCCTCGTTGGAGAAGTTGCCGTCCGAGCCGAATGGGAATTCCCGCAGCAGGAAGTAGCGCAGCGCGTCCACGCCGTAGCGTTCTGCCAGCACATACGGGTCCACCACGTTGCCCTTGGATTTGCTCATCTTGCCGCCGTCCAGCAGCAGCCAGCCGTGACCATAGACGTGTTTTGGCAGCGGCAGGTCGAGCGCCATCAGGATAGCAGGCCAGATGATGGAGTGGAAGCGAACGATTTCCTTGCCGACAAAGTGGACATCTGCCGGCCAGAATTTATCGAAATCGTGGTAGCGGTCGTTCTCATAGCCCAGCGCGTTGATGTAGTTGGAAAGTGCGTCGATCCAAACATATACGACGTGTCCCGGGTCAAAATCGACCGGTACACCCCAACTGAAGGAGGTACGGGAAACGCACAGGTCCTCCAGACCGGGTTTGATGAAGTTATTGATCATCTCGTTGACGCGGCTGCGTGGCTGCAAAAAGTCGGTGTTTTCCAGCAGGTCTTGGATGCGGTCAGCATACTTGGAAAGACGGAAGAAGTAAGCCTCTTCCTCGGCGTCTACGACCGGGCGTCCGCAGTCCGGGCATTTGCCGTCCACCAGCTGGGTCTCGGTCCAGAAGGATTCGCAGGGCTTGCAGTATTTGCCGACATACTTGCCTTTGTAGATGTCTCCTTTTTCGTACAGCTTTTTGAAGATTTTCTGTACCGAAAGTTCGTGGTAGTCATCGGTGGTGCGGATGAAGCGGTCGTTGGAAATATTCATCAGCTTCCACAAATCCAAAACGCCGCGTGGACCCTCGACGATGTTGTCTACAAACTGTTTAGGGGTGACACCGGCTTCCTTTGCCTTGTCCTCGATTTTCTGACCGTGCTCGTCGGTGCCGGTCAGGAACATAACATCATAGCCCTGCAAGCGTTTGTAGCGAGCCATTGTGTCGGTGGCTACAGTGCAGTAGGTGTGACCGATGTGCAGCTTATCCGATGGATAATAGATCGGCGTGGTGATATAAAATGGTTTTTTCTGATTTTCGTCCATATCGTTTTGTCCTCCTGTCTATCAATACCGCAATGGTAAATCATAAAATAAAGATACACGACAAAATTATAGCATCATTTGTTCTTAAACTCAATGCCCTGTCCCCAATTCCTTGTAAATGAAAAAGGAATTGGGGACAGGGCATTGAGCATTTTCATTTTGGACTCTCCTGTCAAAGCGGATTGTGGGCGTTTGACGAACAAAAGGATGCACAGGGATGTCAAGCGGTTTACTCGATATTGGAAAACTCCCGCCTTATTCGATTCTGACCTTCACAGGACCCACGCGCAAGTTTCCGGCACCCTCCACCGTGTACCATCTGCCGGCAGGTAATTGGATGGTTTGGGATACCCCATGCGTGATATATCCGATGAGATACTCCTCGCCGGTTTCTGTGTCTGTAAACACGACGTCGGTATCACAATCACCGCTGACCTTTACGGTTTGGAACAAGGGCTGTATCTGCTCGGATTTCATCTCCTCGCTGCCGGAGAGGGTGAAGGTGTGCGCCCTTTGGAAAGCGGTCCAGGAAAGGATGCTGCCAAGCAGAAGGAGAGCAGTCAACAGGAGCCACCATTTCTTTTTCATCAGAACACCTCCATTTTATTGTGCTGCCTTTATTATACAGAATCTTTCTGCGGGGGAAAAGTACGGAGCAAAATTTTTATAAAATCGTTACCAATATTTCATCTCACCAATTTAAAAAGAAAGCATAGGATAGAGGGAAACCGTTTCATACACGTTTAAGAATGGAAAGGAGCCGCTGTTATGAATTTAAAAAACTATCAGATTACCGTAGGAGAGGTGCTGCAAAATCCACAGGCAAAGGCGATGCTGCAAAAGGAGCTGCCTATGGTGATGCGTCACCCGATGCTGCCGATGGCAAATGCCATTCCTTTAAAGGATGTTATCCATTATGCGGGCGGCTATGTGTCCCAAAGAAAGATGCAGAATATCCTCGACCAGCTGTCCAGGCTGTAAGGTTTTCTGTCAGAATTTACCGATAAAAAAGGAAGGTTCAAGATAACCAAAGAACATTTATCGGCGATTTGTGCAGTAAATGATAAAAAATGATGGAAAATCTGCCGGGATGGGCTTTTAAAATGGTGAAAAATGGTGTAAAATAAAAGGAAGAAATCAGAAAAAACTTTCAACTACTTGGATGAAGGGGTGTGCGGGATGTCCTTCAATGCGTTTGTGGGCGGTGTGCAGCCGGGCGGATTGACCAATGATTTTGAAGTCAAGCTGCTGGTGTGCTATCTGCTGGACAGCCTCAAACAGCCGCTGTTGTTTGAGCAGCTGGGTGAAATCTTTCAGAACACCGGCTTGGTGAATTATTTTGAATTTGTGGAGGCGGTCAGCGAATTGGAGCGCACCGGGCAGCTGACCAACTCGATACAGGATGGACAGCAGCAGCTTGCTTTGACCGAAAACGGTACTGTTACCGCACAGACTTTTTATAAGACGATTCCAAAAAGCGCTCGAGAGAAGGCTTTGGAAGAGGCAAAGCGCCTGATGGAAATCCAACGGTGCATGGACAAGGTGGAAATCACCTTTGCTCCGGCAGCGGACGGATGGACATTGCGGGTGGTGCTGCGGGATATCGGCTCTGACCTGTTGGATATGAGCGTCTTTCTGCCCACCGAAGGCGAGTGCCTGCGGGTAAAACAGCAGATTGAAAGTGACCCGACTTCCTTTTATTCCCGCGTACTGGGACTGCTGATGCAGGAATGATGGTTGTAAAAACAAAGCCGACCGCACAGATTGTTGCGGTCGGCTTTGTTTGTTGTTTTACAAAGGATGACAGGGGATTATTCTTCACCTTCGGCAGGCTTGGCAGTTTCATCGGTTTGACCTTCGGCAGATTCAGACGTTTCACTACCTTCGGTAGGTGTGGTTGATTCACCGTCTTTGTTTTCGACAGGTTCGGTGGTTTCAGCATCTTTGCCGGTGGTAGGTTCAGTGGTTTGGGTCTGTGCCGGTGTGGTTTCACTTGGAGCTGCTCCAGCATTAACAACTTCCAATGCTTTTTTCAGCTGTGGGTCGGTATTTTCATCAAGGGTATCAAACATGGCTTGCTGCTCCTCGGTCAGTGCGACCTCGTAATCCGGTTTGATTCCCACGCCATCGTAGTTTGCACTCTTAGGCGGATTGTACTGGGCGATGGTGATGCGGATGGCAGAGCCGTCCTTGAGCGAGTGGGTAACCTGCATAACGCCCTTGCCGTAGGTGTTGGTGCCCACCGATTTTGCAACATTGTAGTCGCGCAGTGCCTGGGTGAACAGTTCGGCAGCACTGGCGGTGTTTTCGTTGGTCAAAACTGCCATCGGCAGATCAATGCAGTTGGCATCGGAGTTGCCCAGCACCTCGGTGGAGCCATCACGGTAGGTTGCAGTGGCAATGACCCCTTCCGGCAAAAGCATATCCAGCATTTTGATGGCAGGGTCCACAAGACCGCCGGTGTTGTTGCGCAAATCGAAGATGAGCGACTGTGCACCCTGGTTGCCGACCAGATTTTCCAGTGCCTTTTTGAACTGGTCATAAGTATTCTCGTTGAAGTCGGTGATTTTGACATAACCGGTGGTGCCAATCATATGGGAATAGATGGTTGGGGTCACAACGACCCGTCGGGTGATTTCGGCAATCTCACGGTCTTTGTTGTCGCTGCGGACAGTCAGGCTGAGCTTGGTGCCTGCTTGTCCGCCGATTTCGGTGATAGCACTTTCATAGGTGTCGGCGGTAACGTCGATGTCGTTGACTTTGACAATCAGGTCGCCGGCTTTGATCTGAGCATCCTCTGCCGGAGAGTCGGGATAGACCTCGTTGACCTGAATAAAGCCGCTTTCACTTTTAGAAGCGCGGATGCCGATGCCAACCAGCTTGCCTGCATCCTCCTGCTGGCGTTTGGCGTAGTCAGAGGCGGAATAGTAGGCGGCATAGCGGTCAGAGAGTCCGGCGATATATCCGACGGAAAGATAGTCATTCAGATTATTTTCGTCGATGGTGCCATAGTAATTTTTGCGGACATAGCTGTCTATCTCCGCCAGCTTATCATACATTGCTTCCCGCTCGGAAATGTTGGTAACAGTGGTGGAAAAGGTTTGGCGGGAAAAAATCATCGTAATGGAAAAGGTGACGGCTGTGACGATGAGCATGAGCGCAAGAGCTGCGCCAAGAGAGATTTTTTTATTCATAGCAAGAACTCCTACCTGTAAAATTAAGAAACTCAAAGGTATAAATATGATAACCTATTTATTTTACCACAGAATTTTGTATTTTAAAACAGTCTGTAAAGGATTTTGTAAAAAAATGCAGACCGTCTCCTTTTGCAGGTTGCGAAAAGAAGGAAAAAGCGATATAATAAAAAGAAAGAAAATACCCTTTTGTCAATTTCAATCGGGAGGGAAACGATATGATGAAAAAAGCATGGCAGGAAAAAAACTTTTCCGTACTGGCAGCGGTAACTGCCACCGCAGCAACTGCGGCAATGATTGCACTGCTTTGTGCAAAATCGGTGCGGGTGCTGTTTAAAATGGACAAGGCTTTGAGCATTTATATCCGGCAAAACGATCCGCGCAGACAGAAAAAGCAGGACGAAGATGAGGAAATTGTTGGCATTTAATAGACCGGCGGATCGCAGGGGTCATCGCTTCTTTACAGAAGAACCTTATACAAAATAACTAAAAAAAAGTAAAATTTCCGTTGAGGTTTGACGGATGGACAGTAGACTTTTCCAAAAGAATTGGGTATACTGTTCTGTAAAGAAATCCAATGCAGATTCATTTGCTGCAAAGGAGGACCATTACCAACGATCCTGAAAGCAAATCCTTTAAGACGGTCCCGTGAGGCTGGCAAGGTAGTTTGATGGAAGTAGCCATTTTCCAAAGTAAGGCAGAAGAAAAAACTTTGGGGAGCCGAACTGTGATTCGGAAAGGGAAAGCATGGGGATAAAATTACCCGAAAAACGCTTTCCTTTGTGAATTGGTGAACAATCAGCTGTCTGCTGTCCGTAAGGGCGCAGGCAGCTTTTTTTATTGCCTTAGGCAAGGCGGAAAAACAGTGTGGGGAGGATGGATATGCTGGTCGAAAAGACCCAGATCATGGACCAGAAGGCGATGTCACGGGCGATCACCCGCATCTCCTTTGAAATCATCGAGCGCAACAAGGGCGCGGGGAATCTTTGTATTGTCGGTATCGTGACCCGCGGCGCACAGCTGGCACAGCGGGTGGCAAAGCGCATTTATGAGCTGGAGGGTACCCAGGTAGAGGTCGGGGTGCTGGACGTCACTGCTTACCGCGATGACAAACGCCAGGACCAGCCCGCACAGGACCGAACCTGTCTGCCTTTTTCGGTGGAGGGAAAACAGATTATCCTGGTGGACGATGTCATCTACACCGGCAGGACGGTGCGGGCAGCAATGGATGCCATCCTCCAACGCGGCAGGGCGCGCAGCATTCAGTTGGCGGCGCTGATTGACCGAGGACACCGGGAACTGCCGATTCGAGCGGATTATGTGGGAAAGAATCTGCCGACCTCGCGGGATGAATTTGTCAAGGTGATGGTTGCCGAGCACGACGGCGAAGACCAGGTGGTCATCTGCGAGGAAAGAGTGCAGGAATCGATATGAGCGATAAGAGGGGATGTTGTAAGTGGAAAAATTACTGATTACAAACGCAAGGGTCATCGACCCATCCTGCCAGCCGGCGATGGACTTTGTCGGGGACATCCTGATCGAAGGGGAGCGCATTGCAAAGGTAGGTGCTCATTTAAAAGACAGCCCGATTGCACAGGGTGCAAAGCTGCTGGATGCCGGCGGACTGTGCGCGGCTCCCGGCTTTCTGGACATCCATGTCCATCTGCGTGACCCGGGATTTACCCATAAGGAGGACATCCTGACCGGATGTCGGGCAGCTGCGGCAGGCGGTGTGACCGGTGTCTGCTGTATGCCGAACACAAAACCCGTTACCGATTGCCCGGAGGTGCTCTCTTATATTCTGGAGCGTGCAAAACAGGCGGATGCAAGGGTTTACCCCATCGCTTCCATCACCACCGGAATGAAGGGTGAACAACTCAACGACATTGCAGCGCTGCACGCAGCGGGCGCTGTGGCAGTCAGCGATGACGGACGTCCGGTGGAAAACGGCGGTATGATGCTCAAAGCGCTCCGCCGGGCATACGACGCAGGGGTGCCGGTCATCAGCCATTGTGAAGACCTGACCATCATCGATGGCGGCATCATCAACGAGGGAGAGGTTTCCCGCCGCCTGGGTGTCAAGGGAATGGACCGCGCCAGCGAGGACAGCATCACCGCAAGGGAAATCGTGCTGGCAGAAAGCTCCGGTACCGCCATCCACATCGCCCATGTCAGCACAAAAGGTTCGGTACAGCTGATTCGGGAGGCGAAAGCCAGAGGAGTCAAGGTGACCTGCGAAACCGCTCCGCACTATATGATGATGACCGACCGGCTGCTGGAAAGCAGGGATGCAAACTTCCGCATGAACCCGCCGCTGCGCGAGGAGGAGGACTGCCAGGCGGTCATCGAAGGAATTTTTGATGGAACCATCGACGCCATCGTTACCGACCATGCTCCGCACGCCGCAGAAGAAAAGGAAGATTTTTTAAAGGCGCCAAACGGCATCGTCGGACTGGAAACCAGCTTTGCCGCTGCCTGCACCGTCTTGGTGCATCAGCAGGGCATGGGTCTGCTGGAGCTGGTGCGCCTGATGAGCACCAGTCCTGCCAACCTGCTGCGCCTGCCGGGAGGAACCCTGCGGGAAGGCAGTCTTGCGGACATCGTGCTGTTTGACCCGAACCTGGAGTGGACGGTGGATGCACAGCAGCTGCACAGCAAGAGCCGCAACACCCCATTTGATAAAATGAAGTTGACCGGCAGGGTGGTCAAGACCATCCTGGGCGGTAAAGTGGTATATGAACTGTAAAATCAACTGCAAGAGAAAATAAGACGGAGGAAGCAAAAGATGAAAAGACTGATTGAGAAGATTGCACAGATGCAGAACCCAAGCGTAGTGGGACTGGATTCGCTGCTCGACTATATCCCGCAGCACATCAAGGACGAAAAGTTTGAGCAGTACGGCGACAGCTTTGATGCGGCAGCACAGGCAATCCTGGAGTACAACAAAGCCATCATCGACGCTATCTGCGACATCGTTCCGGCTATCAAGCCACAGGCAGCCTACTATGAGCTGTACAGCTGGCAGGGAATGTGGGCGCTGTCCGAAACCGTTCGCTATGCACAGAGCAAGGGCATGATCGTCATCATGGACGGCAAGCGCAACGACATCGGTTCGACCATGCAGGCGTATGCCAAGGCGCATCTGGGCACCACCGCTCTGCGCGACCAGCAGCAGGCTGCCTTCGGTTCGGATATGCTGACCGTCAACGGCTATCTCGGCTCGGACGGTATCGAACCGCTGCTGCCAATCTGCGACGAGAAGGACAAGGGCATCTTTGTACTGGTGAAAACCTCCAATCCTTCCTCCGGCGAGCTTCAGGACCAGAAGATCGGTGACAAGACCATCTATGAGACGATGGGCGCTATGTGTGAAAGCTGGGGAGAAAAGACCGAGAATCATTACGGCTATTCCCGCGTCGGCGCAGTAGTAGGCGCGACCTATCCGCAGCAGCTGGAGGAGATGCGTCAGAAGATGCCGCACACCTTCTTCCTGGTGCCGGGCTACGGCGCACAGGGCGGAGGAGCCAAGGACGTAGCGGGCGCATTTGACAAAAACGGTCTGGGCGCTGTGGTCAACTCCTCCCGTGCCATCCTGACCGCATGGAAAAAAGCGGGCACCGACGGCAAGGATTTTGCACAGCAGGCAAGAGCGGCTGCCATCACCATGAGAGAGGACATCATGGGCGTGGTAGGAAAAATCAGCCTGTAAAATTTTTTTGCTGAACAAATAACTTTTCAATAGAAAACCAAGACAAAGGATATGGAGGTTTTAAGCGTATGGATATTTTTAACAACGCGCAGAAAGCGTGGCTGCTGCTTGAGGACGGAACGCTGTATGAGGGCTATGGACTGGGCTGTGCCGAGGACACCGTCGGCGAGCTGGTGTTCAACACCAGCGTGGTAGGCTATCAGGAAATTTTGACCGACCCGGCAAACGCCAACAATATCGTTGTGGAAACTTTCCCGCTGACCGGCAACTACGGCGTCAACCGCGAGCATGACCTGCACGACAGCATCACTGCAAAGGGTTGGGTAGTGCGTGAATGGTGCGCACAGCCATCCAACTTCCGCTGCGAGGGCAGGATCGACGAATATCTGGAGCAGAAAAAAATCAGTGCCATCTTTGATTTGGACACCCGCGCCATCACCAGAAAGCTGCGCGACGGCGGGGTGCAGAATGCGCTGATTACCAGAAAAGACCCGACAGGCAATATCGCCCAGCTGACCGAGCAGCTGAAAAACCATCAGAAACCCATGCCAGCATGGGTCGATTACAAGGAAACCTTCACCTTTGAAAAGCTGGATGCAAAATATAACATCACCATGGTAAACTATGGGATTCGCAAAGACGTCATTGCTGCTTTGATGGCAAGAGGCTGCCGCGTGACGGTCGTTCCGTCCTGCTGCACCGAAAAGCAGGTGCTGGACACCCAACCGGATGCAGTCGTTCTGTGCGGCGGCGCAGGTCTGGAGGAGCTGCGCACCAGCTACGACCAGCAGGAAAATGCAATCGACGCTGCACAGGAAACGGTTGCTGCCCTGATGAAGAGCGGTGTGCCGATGCTGGGCATCGACCTGGGACATCAGCTGATGGCACTGGCAATGGAGGGCAGCGTGGAGAAGATGCACTGCGGTCACCGCGGAGCAAACTGCCCGGTCACCGAACTTGCCAGCGGCAGGACCTTTATCACCTCCCAGAACCACGGCTACATCGTCAAGGACGTTCCGGCGTGCGCTGTGGTCAGCCACCTCAATTCCAACGACAAGACCTGTGAAGGACTGGAATACCCACAGATGAAAGCACTCTCGGTGCAGTTTATCCCGGAATCGGAAATCGGCATGAAAAACTTCGACGGAATCTATGAGAGATTTCTTTCGATGATTAAATAGTTTGTTGTGGGAACAGAAATTTTGGATTCGTTTTTAAGAAAGGTTGATAGCTATGCCGTTAAGACAGGATATTAAAAAAGTACTGGTCATCGGTTCCGGTCCGATCATCATCGGTCAGGCAGCCGAGTTTGACTACGCAGGCACCCAGGCGTGCCGCGCCCTCAAGGAGGAGGGTCTGGAGGTTGTTCTGATCAACTCCAACCCGGCTACCATCATGACCGATAAAGCGATGGCAGACCATGTATACATCGAGCCGCTGAACATCGATGTGGTCAAAAGGGTCATCGAGCTGGAAAAACCGGACAGCGTGCTGTCCACTTTGGGTGGTCAGACCGGTCTGACCTTCTCGATGCAGCTGGCAAAAGAAGGCTTTTTGGAAGAGCATAATGTAAAGCTGCTGGGCGCTAATCCGCTGACCATCGACAAGGCAGAGGACCGCCAGATGTTTAAAGACACCATGGAAAAGATTGGGGAGCCATGTATCCCGTCCAAGGTTGTCAACACCGTGGAGGATGGTCTTGCCTTCATCGAAAAGATTCAGTACCCGGTCATCATCCGTCCGGCGTTCACCATGGGCGGTACCGGCGGCGGTATCGCATACAATGAGGCAGAGTTCCGCGAGATTGCAGGCAACGGTCTGCGTCTGTCTCCAATTACCCAGATTCTGGTAGAGAAGTGCATCTCCGGCTGGAAAGAGATCGAATTTGAGGTTATCCGCGACTCTAAAGGCAACATCATCACCGTCTGCTCGATGGAAAACGTGGACCCGGTCGGCGTACACACCGGCGACTCGATCGTCGTTGCACCGGCAGTCACCCTTTCTCCGGCAGAATTTTCCATGCTGCGCAAGGCTGCTCTGAACATCGTGGAGGAGCTGGGTGTAGAAGGCGGCTGTAACTGTCAGTTTGCCCTGCATCCAACCTCGATGGACTATGCTGTAATCGAGGTAAACCCGCGTGTATCCCGTTCCTCGGCTCTGGCTTCCAAAGCGACCGGCTACCCGATTGCAAAGGTTGCTACCAAAATTGCCATCGGCTACACCCTGGATGAAATCATCAACGCCGTCACCGGCAACACCTACGCCTGCTTCGAGCCTTCGGTGGATTACCTGGTTGTCAAGTTCCCGAAATGGCCATTCGATAAATTCGTATACGCAAAACGCACCCTGGGCACCCAGATGATGGCAACCGGCGAGGTCATGTCCATCGGCACCTGCTTTGAAAGCGCTATGATGAAGGCGGTCCGCTCGGTAGAGCTGGGACTGGACAGCTTCAACCTGCCCAAATTTGCAGACAAGACCAAGGAAGAGCTGCTCGAGCTGCTGCACAACTGCGACGACGAGAGAATCTTCTGCGTCTATGAAGCGCTCAAGAAGGGCATCACACCGGAGGAGATCCATGCTATCACCATGATCGACTGCTGGTTTATCAACAAGCTGGACAACCTGAGAAAGACCGAAGCGGAGCTGGCAAGCTGCACCGAGCTCAGTGAGCAGCTGTACCTGCGTGCAAAGAAGTACGGCTATCTGGACAGCACCATCGAGCGTTTCTCCGGCAAGAAGGTAGAGCATCACAGAAAAGGCGTTTACAAGATGGTAGACACCTGCGCTGCGGAATATAAGGCACAGACCCCATACTTCTACTCGACCTACGACGAGGAGAACGAGGCAGAGGAATTCATCAACGAGCACAACTCGGAGAAGAAGAAAATTCTGGTATTCGGCTCCGGTCCAATCCGTATCGGTCAGGGTATCGAGTTTGACTACTGCTCGGTACACTGCGTATGGGCGCTGAAAAAGCTGGGCTACGAGGCTGCGATTGCCAACAACAACCCGGAAACCGTTTCCACCGACTTTGATACCGCTGACCGTCTGTACTTTGACCCGCTGACTCCAGAGGACGTGGACAACGTGCTGGAAAGCGAAAAACCATGGGGTGTTGTCGTACAGTTCGGCGGACAGACCGCTATCAAGCTGACCAACTACCTCTCGAAGAAGGGTGTTCGCATCCTGGGAACCAGCGCAGACTCGATCGACGAGGCGGAGGACCGCGAACGTTTTGACGAGCTGCTGGGCAGACTGGGTATCCCGCGTCCAAAGGGTGAAACCGTTCTGACCAAGGAAGAAGCCGTCACCGCTGCAAACAAGCTGGGCTTCCCGGTCCTGCTGCGTCCATCCTATGTACTGGGCGGACAGAACATGATCATCGCTCACAACACCGCAGAGGTGGAGGAGTACATGGACATCATCACCACCCACATGAAGGACAACCTGGTGCTGATTGATAAATACATGATGGGTAAAGAGGTCGAGGTAGACGCCATCTGCGACGGCGAGGACTACCTGATCCCGGGCATCATGGAGCACATCGAGCGCGCAGGTATCCACTCGGGCGACTCCATCTCGGTTTATCCGGCACAGACCCTGTCCCAGCGCTTAAAACGCACCATCATCGACTACACCGGTCGTCTGGCTCGTGCGCTCAAAGTTGTCGGTCTGGTCAATATCCAGTATGTCATCTACAACGATGAGGTCTATGTCATCGAGGTCAACCCACGTTCCTCCCGTACTATCCCATACATCAGCAAGGTCACCGGCGTGCCGATGGTAGAGATTGCTACCCGCATGATGTTTGGCGAAAAGCTGCGCGACCAGGGCTACGGCATCGGTCTGTACCCGGATGCAGAGTATGTGGCAGTCAAGGTTCCGGTCTTCAGCTTTGAAAAGCTGCACGACGTAGATACCCTGCTTGGTCCAGAGATGAAGTCCACCGGTGAGGTTCTGGGTATTGCAAGAACCTTTGACGAAGCGCTGTACAAAGGTCTGCTGGCAGCAGGCTACAAGATGAAGCACGAAGGCGGCGTACTGGTCACCGTGCGCGATACCGACAAGCAGGAGGTCGTGCCGATTGTTGAAAAATACGAGAAGCTGGGCTTCAAGATTTATGCGACCGCAGGCACCGCGCTGACACTCAACCAGAACATGATTGCAGCCAACACCATCCGCAAGATTGAAGAGGAAGAGCCAAACATCATGACCCTGTTCGATGAGAACAAGATTGATTATATCATCACCACCTCCAAGAAAGGCAGAAAGCCGCAGCGCCACTCGGTACAGATGCGCCGTCGTGCAGTCGAGCGTTCGATTGTTACCATGACCGCGCTGGATACCGCAAACGCACTGGCAAACTCTCTGATGACCAACCGCTCGGTCAACGACATCGAGCTGGTGGACATCACAACCATCTAAGTAAAAACACCTGCAACCAACCCGCCGCTGATTTTTTCAGCGGCGGGTTGGCTTTTTCAAAAAAGTTTTATTTTTTGAAGTATTTGACATAGCTTTTCCGTTTTATCCGATGAAAATGTCTGCGGACAAAAAAGAAAAAAGCGGTTTCTTTTCTATTTATGTATGGGCTGTGGATAAAGTATGAACAGCAACAAATTAGCACAATGAAACGAAAATCGGTGCAAAAAAAATCGTTCTCTTTATGAATAGTAACAGAAAAGCAACTGTGTTATAGTTATTAAAAAAGGATATGAGATGCTTGACTTTTGCTCAAAAAGTTGGTATCATTGTATTAGGCAAGTAATACAATAGGAATCCAAAAGGAGTCTTGAGTATGACAAAGAAAAAGAAAATTCTCTCCATCACCTGCGGTGTGTTGGCTGTTGTAGTGGTCGGCAGCTACTTTGCACTCAACCGCAACAACGCGGTACAGGCGATGGTGTCCACCGAAACCTTACAGCAGATGGATTTGCAGAACACCGTCAGCCTGAGCGGCGTGGTGGAAAGCCAGTCGGGCAGAAAGGTCTACTCCACCCTGAGCTATCTGGTGGAGCAGGTCAACGTGCAGGTCGGCGATGTGGTGCAGCAGGGAGATGTGCTGGCACAGCTGAAAACCGATGATTTGCAGATGGACATTGCCCAGCAGCAGGCGGCGGTGAACGCCAGCAAAAACCAGTCGGCGCACCAAATCGAGGTCAGCCGCAAGGCGTATGAAAATGCAAAGGAAAACTATGAAAACGGGCTGGACTCCGGCGCGCTTTCTGCCGAGCAGGGTGTGACCAGCGCAGAATACAGCGTGGAGCAGGCGCAGCAGCAGCTCAAAGCGGCAAAGGCGGCAGTGTATGACGCAAAGGAAAACTACCGTGTCACCCGCGACCAGTTGGAAGGCAACATCACCGACGCCGAGGAGGCGCTGCGGGATGCCGAGGAGGCGCTGGGCGATGCACAGGCTGCCTATAACGATGCGGTAGCGGGACAGGCAGGTGCGCAGGAGCAGGCAGAAGCAGCTTTAAAACAGGAAGAAGAAAAGTATAACCAGGCGAAAAAGGACTGGGACCTGTTTCAGGATATACATCATCAGGACTACCAGAGTGCCAAAGAGGACTTAGAGAAAAAGCAGGAGGAGTACAAAAAGGCAAAGGAAGCCTATGAGAATTCTATCACTGATGAAAATCCGCAAGGTGCCACTGAATTAAAAATACAGATGGATCAAGCAGCAGACGCAAGAGATGCAGCAGAAAAAACACTGAATGAAGAAAGTGCAAAGCGTGCTCCGGCAAAAGCTAAATATGATTTGGCAGAAGCATCGTGGAATATGGCACAGAAAACCTATCAGGAAACGCTGTCTGCCATCGCCTCTTCGGCAAGCGGTGCGATGAGCGGTGTGGCTTCGGCACAGAGCGGCGTGGCAGCAGCGGAAGCCCAGCTGGATGCGGCGCAGGATGCCCGCAACGGTGCGAGCATGGCACAGCTGGAGCAGGGTGTGGACAGCGCAAAAAGAAGCGTGGACAGCGCCCAGCTGCAAAAGGAGATCGCGCAGAATCAGGTGAGCAACGCTAAGGACCAGCGCGAAGCCTCCAACAACGCTATCGAGCAGCAGATTGACAGCCTCAAGGACAGCCTGGTCGGCAGCCAGATTGCAGCACAGTCCACCCAGTCGCAGGAAATTGCCATCCAAAAGATGCAGAACACGCTGGAGGATGCCACCATCACCGCACCGGTATCCGGCGTTGTGACAGCCGTCTACGCCAAGGTGGGCGAGCCGGGCAACGGGCTGCTGTTTGTGGTGGAGGACACCCAGTCGCTGAAAATCAACACCAAAATCAAAGAGTACGATGTTGCCAACATCCGGGAAGGAATGTCGGTGGTCATCAAATCGGATGCAACCGGCGACCAGGAGATTTCCGGCACCGTCACCTACATCGCACCGGCTGCCGTTAAGACCGAAGCGGGCAACACCCAGACCGGCGGCAACGATTCCAACGTGGAATTTGAAGCAGAGGTGCAGGTCAACGACCCGAACTGCGGACTGCGCATCGGTATGAACACCCGTCTGACCGTGCTGCTGGAAGAAAAGCAGGATGTCTTTGGCGTACCGTATGATGCGGTGGTCGAAAAGGCGGACGGCTCCACTGTGGTCTATGCGGCGGTCGAGCAGCAGAACAGCGGCAAAAACAGCTCCTATGTAGTGACCGAGATTCCGGTGACTACCGGACTTGAGACCGACTTTTACATCGAAATTTCCGGCGGAGAAGTGACCCCGGGCATGGCAGTCATCAGCAATCCGCAGAGTGTGACCCCGGGCATGGAGGTCACCCCGGACTTTGTTGCCAACGGCACAACCCAGCCGACGGTAGGACTTTCTTAATCGGAGCGGGGTGGAACGACCAATGGCAAAAACAATCATTGACATGAAGGGCATCGTCAAAAAGTTTTATATCGGTCAGCCAAACGAGCTGACCATCCTCAAGGGAATTGATTTGACGGTGGAGGAAGGGGAGTTCCTCTCCATCGTCGGTCAGTCCGGTTCGGGCAAATCCACCCTGATGAACATCATCGGTGCGCTGGACCGCCCGACCGAAGGGGAATATCTGCTGGATGACATCGCCATCGACCAGGCGGGCGACGGGCAGCTGTCAAGCATCCGCAACGAAAAGATTGGCTTTGTTTTCCAGACCTTCAATTTGATTCCCCGCACCTCTGCACTGAAAAATGTCGAGCTGCCGATGCTGTATGCCGGTATGCCGCGCTCCAAGCGGACCGCACGGGCAAAGCAGCTGCTGGGCATGGTGCAGATGGAAGAGCGAATGGACCATATGCCCAATGAGCTTTCGGGTGGACAGAAGCAGAGGGTGGCAATCGCGCGGGCGATGGCAAACGACCCTGCCATTATCCTTGCCGACGAGCCGACCGGCGCACTGGATTCCTCCACAGGTCGTCTGGTGATGGATTTGTTCCACAAGCTGCACCGGGAGCAGGGCAAGACCATCGTCCTGATTACCCACAACCAGGAGCTGGCGGAGGAAACACAGCGCATCGTCACCATCCGCGACGGACAGGTGGTGGATGTGCGCGCGGGCAGTCAGGTGCTGCCTGAGGAAAGCATCTACTGTCACAGCAGTTCTGCCGCGGCAGGTGAGGGAGGCAGCGTATGACACAGCTTTATGAAAATATCCTGCTTGCCATTTCCGGTCTGCGGGCAAACAAGATGCGCGCCCTGCTGACCATGCTGGGCATCATCATCGGCATCGGTTCGGTCATCGGCATCGTCATGGTGGGCGACTCGATGACCAACTCGATGACCTCCTCTTTGCAGGAGATGGGAGCCAACACCGTTCAAATCAGCTTGCAGCAGAGGGAATCGGAAAACGGCACCAGCTACTCGGTCTATATGGACGAGGAAGACTACATCAACGATGAGATGATCGAAGCCTTTTTGCAGGATTATGGGGATGTAGTGGAATCGGTCAGCCTGCAGGAAAGCATGGGAAGCGGCAGAGTGACCGAAGGACATCGCTATGCAAATGTTTCCATCAGCGGTGTCAACAGCGGGTATCAGAGCGCAAACCACCTGACCATGCTGGGCGGTCGCTTTATCGGAGATAAGGACAACAAAGGCGTCAAAAACGTAGCGGTGGTTTCCGACCGTCTGGTCAACAATATGTTCGGACAGGGACAAAATCCGCTGGGCAAGGAGATCAAGGTCAACTGCGGCAAGGAGCAGTACACCTTCACCATCATCGGTGTCTATCAATATGAGCAGAATGCGATGATGGCAATGATGGGAGCGGCAGCCTCCGATGCGGACATCACCACCGACCTGTTCATCCCGATCCAGACCGAGTGGAAGCTGACCGGTACCATCGAAGGTTATTACTACATCAATGTAATGACCAAACAGGGAACCGATTCCCGCGCGCTGGCACAGGATTTTCAGGATTATTTTAACCGCTTTTACACCCGCAACCAGGATTTTCAGATCATGGCAATCAGCTTGGATTCGGTCATCGACCAGTATGCTTCGATGATGGGAACGGTGCAGGTTGCGATTGCGGTCATCGCGGCGATTTCGCTGCTGGTCGGCGGCATCGGGGTTATGAACATCATGCTGGTATCGGTGACCGAGCGTACCCGAGAGATTGGCACCCGCAAGGCGCTGGGAGCCAAGAACAGTGCGATTCGGATGCAGTTTATCGTCGAGTCGGTCATTATCTGTTTGATTGGCGGTATCATCGGTATCATCTTCGGAATGCTGTTGGGCTATGCCGGCGCGTCGCTGCTGGGATTCCCTGCCCATCCGTCGGTGGATGCCATTCTGATTGCAGTCTGCTTCTCGATGGCAATCGGCGTCTTTTTTGGCTACTATCCTGCCAACAAGGCAGCCAAGCTGGACCCAATCGAAGCACTGCGCTATGAATAACCAAAGTAGGAGGAAGCCGGATGAGCGAACTTTCCGCAGCATTTGCACAGAAGAGCCGCATTGCCGAATGGACGTTAGGAGTCTTCTGCTGTGTGATGGCTGTATATAATCTGTTTTTTTCTACACTGTACTATGTTTTCCTTTCGGTGCTGGGCTTGGCGCTGGTCTTTGTGCCGCGGATTGCCGAATGGGTGCTGCACCTGCAAAAGGACTACCTTCTGCGCTTGACCAGCTATCTGTATCTCTTTCTGGTCTACGGGATTGGCATGATTTTCAACGGATATGACCGCATCCCTTTGTACGACAAGGTGATGCACACCCTGACCGGTGTGGTCTTCGGCTTGTGCGGGCTGATTGCCTTTTACTTCTTAAAACCGAAGCAGAACGGAAAAATCGTGGTCTGCAAGGAGGAGTTCTGGCAGGCAGCGGTCTTTTCCGCAGGGATAGCAGCCATCATTGCCATCGGCTGGGAAATCGTGGAATTTGTGCTTGACCTGATTTTGCACAACGACCCGCAGCACGTTCTGGATACCGGGGTGAATGATACCATGATGGACATGATTGTCTGCATGGTGGGTGCGCTGCTGTTTTGGCTGCCGATGCACAGCTACTATGCCAAAGGAAAGCGCGGGCTGCTGATGGGTATCTTCGAGAGCTTTTGTCATACCAACTCCGCTGAAGAAAAATAGAAAAAAGCTCGAAAAAGGGTTGACAAAATCTGAAAAGATGATATAATGTAATGGTGCTCACAAGTGAGACACCAATGAGCAGGCTTATCATCTTTGGAAAGATGGCTGAGCTGGTCTAAGGCGCACGACTGGAAATCGTGTGTGCCCTATAAAGGCACCGAGGGTTCGAATCCCTCTCTTTCCGCCAAAAGGAACAATCCTGAAAAGGGTTGTTCCTTTTTTATTTCCCGGTCAATAAAAGGAGAATATTCGGTATATAAAAAGGAGACAGTGCATCCATGCGCTGTCTCCTTTTTTAGGATTCATCTTGATATGGGTGGGAGAAACCAGATTTACTTGCGAGTGTACAAAAGCGGGTATGCCTTTTCATCCCCCTTGCGCAGCAGGACGTAGGCGAACAGATTGACTGCGCCGACACACAGGATACAAAACCAGACGCGGCTCATAGGAAGGGTATCTGCCATCTGTCCGACCACCTGTTGTCCCGACAGCTGAAAGGCACCGGCAAAGATGGTGTAAAAGGAGGAGAACCTGCCGCGATGGGAGGCAGGAATCCTGCGGGTGAGGTAAGGCTGCTGACCGATGGTCTGCACAATCTCGCCCAGGGTAAAGATGACCATTGCAACAAAGTAAAAGACCAGTAGGTTTTGTGCCCAGACAAAGAAGGAAAACCCGATGAGCACCAGCAGCTGACCGATCAAAAGGCGGCTGACATCCTGCAAGCCGCTGATCCACTTGGTCAACAGCGGTGTGCCCACGATGACCACCACCGCATTGACGCTGGTCAGGGTCCCGAACAGGACAGCGCCTTGCTCGGCATAAATCTGCTCCAGATTGAGCGGGAGCAGGAAATTGAATTGGCTGTATACCAAAGACCACAGTCCGCCGCAGAATAAAAACAGGTAGAGCAGTGGATTTTTGCTTAAAATCTTCCAGATGCTCTGGTCGCTTTTCGCCTGTTCATACTGGCTGATGACCGATTCCTCCTGCACTGGAGTGATGTCCTTGATAAAGAAGAAAATCAGGATGGTGGAGGAGAAGGTGGCAATGCTGCTGATGAGGAAGGCAAGGTTCAAATGCTCGGCAAAAAGGAAGCCGCCCAGGATGGGAGCCAACACCAGACCGAGGTTGAGTCCCAGATAGTTGAGGCTGTACGCCCGTTCCCGGTCGTTGATCGAGGAGAGGTCTGCCACCAGCGCATCGTAGCTGGGCCATTCCATCTGTGCAAACAGAGCGGCAATCGCCAGCAGAGGAATCATCTTACGGTCGATGGGCAGAAAGCCGCAGATGAAATAGCTGACCACCGTGACCAAATCGCAGACAATGATGATGTTGCGTTTGCTGAAACGGTCCGCCAGTTTGCCGCCAATCAGGGTGCAGGGCAGCTGAACAAAGCCTAAGATCATCATGATGCCGGCTACCTGTGAGGCAGAATACCCCAACTTATTTTTGAGGATGAGGGTCATCATCGGCCAGATCAGCGCACCCATATTGGTGACCACACGTCCCCAGAAGATGATGTACAGCTCTTTGCGCAGTCCCATGTACTGTTTGAGAAAACCCATTGTTACCACTCCTTCGCTGTGGTGAATTTGTGCAGCAGATGCTTTTGTTTGGCAAAAAACAGCAGGCGGTACACTTTATTATAGCAGTTGCAAGTTGATTTGACAAGATTTTTCAAAAGCTGACCTCGGGATAGTTTGATGTTGGAAAATATGCTAGAATAAAGGTAAAACAGACAGAAGGAGGGAAAAGGATGAGCACTGGAAAAAAGCTGGCGCAGACTGCGCAGATGCTGGCAGAACGACCCTTTCACGGAAGAACAGAAGACCAACCGTCCAACCTGCTTCCCATCGTCCGGCTGTTTCCCAAATGGAATTTGGAACAGGCAGAGCGGATGTGGTGCGCAGCGTTTGTCTATTACTGCTGTATTCAGGCGGGATTTTCCATCCCGTACAGTCCGCAGGAGTGCCGCAGCTGTAATCTGGCAGGGTGCGGCGGATGGGAGGAGTTTGCGCAAGGGGACAAAAGGATTGCATACTATGACGGACAGCAGGCAATCCGTGATGCAGATTTTGTCTGGCAGGAAGGGGACATCCTGCTGTATGACCGGGTGTTTATCAACAGAGAGCACGACCATATTGGTATTTTGCTGAAGCTGGAGGAAGAAAAGCTGGTGGTTGCCGAAGGAAACGTCGGGGACACCAACTGCTCCGGTGTTGTGCGCAGGGAGAAGGATGAGCATATCCGAGCGATTATTCGTATTCCCGATGGCTTTACCTATGAATAGGAATTGGCAGAAAGAAGAGGAGAGAATGGTCAAAAGCGATTGACAGCCTGCAAAAATTGTGGTAATCTACATAATTGGAAGGATAAATTCTGAATAAAACTTGTAAAAAAAGGAGATAGATCAAGATGGATATGACCAAACGACTTTCGGAAATCCTGTCGCTGAATCTGGACAGAAAGTATACCTCGGTATCCTATGCAATTATGATTGACGGCAAGATTGTTGCCGCAGATGCGCTGGGACACGACGGTACCAAGGAGAAAAATCCGGTTACTCTCAACCATACTTATAATGTATGCTCGATCTCCAAAATTTTCTGCACCGTTGCGGTGATGAAGCTGGTGGAGCAGGGCAAGGTGGAATTGGACCGTCCAATCTGCGAATATCTGCCGCAGTTCACCATGCTCGACCCACGCTATCGTCAAATCACCGTGCGCCACTGTCTGAACCACTCCAGCGGTCTGCCGGGAACTCAGTGGAAACACTTCTCCGCGACCCATGTCGGCAAGGAGGACAATGAAGAGTACTACCAGGAGGTTTACGATTACCTGGCAAAATGCCACCTCAAGGCAGATCCGGGTGCTTACTCGGTCTACTGCAACGACGGATTTACCTTGGCAGAGATGCTGGTGGCAAAGGTATCGGGCATGAGCTTTGGCAAATTCTGCAAGGAGTATATCACCGAGCCAATCGGCGCACACTCCACCCGCGTTTCCACCACAGCAAACCCAGATTACCCGCTGATCCGCGAAACCGGTAAGCAGCCGGAATATTTCTATTTGCAGGGCTGCGGCGGTTTTACCACCACCATGACCGACCTGTGCAAATTCGGCAACCTGTTCCTGACAAAAAATGATGTCATCAGCGAAGAAAGCAAGGCAGAGATGGGAAAATTGCAGGGTGCAACCTTCCTGGAGGAGGATACCTCCGCCATCCGCTACGGTCTGGGCTGGGACAATGTCAAGGTGGAAGAACCGGAATTTGACCTGGGTGAGCATGTTGTGATGAAGGGCGGCAACAGCTTCCAGTTCACCAGCAAGCTGTATGTCATTCCAAAATACAATGCAGTATTGACCATGAGCGAAACACACGACTGCAAGCTGGACACCGCTCTGGAGCCGCTGCGCCTGTTTGCGGTTTATATGCTGGAAGAACGCGGCATCAACATTTATAAGAAGTACAAGCCGGTTCCGCAGCAGCTGGCAGAGCGCTTTAACGGCACCTACCTGATGCCAAGCCAGATTTGCAACACCCATTTCTTTGGCACCGACCTGACCATCACTTCGGATGATACCTTTGGCAACCATCGTCCTGTTTATAAAAATCTGAAATTTGACGGACAGAATTTTGTGGACAGCGAAGGAGAACATTATTTCTTCCGTGAGCATGAAAAAGGAACTTTCTTCTTCTCCACCTTCCGTGGCAAGACCGTTCCGAGCATTATGAAGGCAAAGGATTTCCCGGCAGTTTCTTCTACATGGAAAAACAGGGTCGGAAAGCGTTATATTGCCATCGACCTGAGTGAGCAGGATATGGCAAGCGGCGAGATGATGAACGGCTTTACCGTCAAGATGCTGCCCGGCTTCGAGGGAATCATGGTCGCTTCCTTCAGCTCGGCACCGGACGGTGAAATTTACGGAAGATTTGAGGGCTGCTTTGTTCCTTGTGACGACAACACCGGCAGAGGATTTTTGCAGACCCCATCCAACGGCAGCCGCGACCTGATCGACCCATACTTCACGATGGTCAACGGTGTGGAGCACTGCTATGTACAGTCCTACCTCTACCGCGATGAAGCAGCGCTGGAGAACTATGCAGGTCAGACCTTTGAAGAGCTGCCAAAGAGCGGCTACAACAGTGTATACCGCCTGACAGAGCGTCTGGAGAAGCTGCCAGCTCTGCCAGAGGGAAGAAGACTGATTGTCCTCAACAAGGACATGGAGGTCGTTTACGACAGCCAGAATCCGAAGGAGAGCGGCTATCAGCCGGTATCCGAAGGCTATATCAGCTTTATCTAATAAAGTATATAAAAAACTCTCGATCCTTTATGGGTCGGGAGTTTTTTATTCAGCTTGTACAGCGGATTTTGCGCACAAATCCTTCTGGAAAAAATAGGAAGACGCTCCATCGGGGTAAAAATATTCCTTAGTAAAATGAAAGCCACATTTCCGGGTGTAAAAATGATGGTTTCGGGTGGAGTAGCTGGGTGTTTCCACCGTCCAATGGGTGATGGACGGATGACTCTGCTCGATATGGCGCCAGATTTCGCTCCCAAATCACCGGTTGCCAAGGGTGGGGTCCAGAAACAGAAGGTCCAAAATGCCGCAGTCGTTTTGGCAAATCAGGACATAGCCGCCAATCATCTTTTTGCCCAGCAGGACCTTGTAACACTGGCAGGAAGGGTCGCTGTAACGCTTTTGAATCAACGAGCCGTCGTCGTATCCCCTGGGACCGTCGTGCAGTAGGTCGGTGTGCAGAGCGGTGTCCCAGTCAAAGGCGGCAGTCATGATGCGGGTACATTCATTAAAATCTACAGGCTCTATTTTTTGATAGCACAGCATGGAGAACTTCCTTTCGGAGAAGATTGGAACAAAAAAAGAGTAAGGCTTTTAAAACCTTACTCTTTTGCGTTTGGATTATTCGCCAACGTATGGCAGGAAAGCAAGATGACGTGCGCGTTTTACAGCAACAGTCAGCTGTCTCTGATGACGAGCGCAGGTACCGGTTACGCGGCGTGGAATAATCTTTGCTCTGTCAGACAGGTATCTCTTCAGTCTTGGAACATCTTTGTAATCGATGTTTTCGATTTTATCCATGCAGAACGCACAAACTTTTTTTCTGCTTTTTCTGTTGCGTCTGTCATTTCTTTCGGTTCTTTCTCTTTCCATGAAACTTGACCTCCTTAGATAATTTCAAAGTTGTAAATACAAATGACCGCTCAGCGGTTTAGAAGGGAAGATCCTCTTCGTCATCGCCGACTTCCTCAAATTCCTCGGCAGCACCGTTGGAATATCCAAAACCGGAAGCCTGTGCAGGCTGCTGGAATGGAGATGGAGCAGCGGAATAGGATGACCCATTCGAGCGGGCAGGTGGCGGGGGACCAAAATCGTCCACAGCAGAAGAGGTGTTGGAGGAATTTTTGCTGTCTGCAAAGAATGCCTGATCCACCAGTACTTCCACAGCCTGACGCTTGTTGTCGTTCTTGTCCGTATAGTTGCGGACCTGAATCGAGCCTTCCACAGCCATCAATCTGCCTTTGGAAAAATATCTGCTGATGAACTCCGCCGTCTGACGCCATGCAACACAGTTGATGAAGTCGGTCTGACGGTCCGCGCCCTTGCCGTAGTTACGGTCCACAGCAAGCGTGAAGGAAGTTACAGAGAGATCAGAGGCTGTTTTTCTCAGCTCAGGGTCTGCGGTAAGTCTTCCCATAAGAATTACACGGTTCAGCATGACAGTTCCTCCTAGTTGTCCTTCTTAACGATCAGGGAACGAAGAACGCCGTCGGTGATTTTGTAGTTACGGTCAAGCTCAGCAGGGAACTCTGGAGCGCTGGTGAAGGTAGCGTATACGTAGTAACCTTCTACCTCGTCTTCGATTGGGTAAGCCAGTCTGCGTTTGCCCCATTCTTCTACGGTTCCCAGTGTAGCGTGTTTTTCGATCAGACCGGTGAATTTTTCTACCAGAGCTTTGATCGCTTCGTCGCCGTTTTTGGTGTTGAAGATCATGATAGTCTCATAATTTTCGTTGAGTTTTGCCATTGTCAAAGCACCTCCTTTTGGACTTAAGGCCCTGCCGGTTTTGCAGGGCAAGGTTTGCCGCAGTTTTGCAGCAACGATAGAATTATAGCAAATATACAGATAGGATGTCAAGGAAAAAACGGGCAAAAAAATGCCTTTGCCCATTCTTTGGTGAAATGGACAAAGGCAGAGGAGAGCGGCGTGACTATCTTGGACGATTTTACTGCACACCCAACAGTAAAGCCATGACAATGCTGGCGCACAAGGTCAAAGCAATGACGGCAGCGATTGCCAGCAGGGGAGGCAGCGGGCTTGCGCCGCCCACCGACGAAAGGGTCTGGTAGTATTCGTTGGGAGAACCGCCGGTGGAGGCAGCCTTCAGTTGGGAAATCTTTTGGCGGCAGTGGTTGTAATAATGGCGGTTAGCGGTAAAGCCGCAGTAGATGGAAACGCCGAAGCGCACATACATCAGCAGTTGTGCCGCAATCTGCCATCCGCCCAAACCGGTCAAATCAAATTGCAGGGAGGACATCAGCATCGGGTCGGCAAGGGTCTGCTCGAGCATATGGAAGGAAAGCACCAGTGCCGGAACATTTGATAGAATGTAGAATCCAAACAGCAGGGCGCCGATTTTGTACATCTTTCGATAGAAGAAGTACAGGAAGCCAAAGAAGAAGGCGGACCAGTTGAAAACTTTTGCTTTGACGCGCTGGGCAAGGATTTTAAACACCCGCAGGAAGTAGACATAATTTTGACGAATCACGAAGATGAAATCTTTGGCAGCAAATCCGCCAATCTGGTCGTTTTCGTAGATGGCGCCGAACATACTCTCAAAGTCCGGGGACTGCTCCTGCCCGGAAACTTCGTCAAAGGGGTTTTCTACCACCGGGCGCTGATTGTTGTTGGATGGCTGACTTTCGGTTTTGTTTTTTAAAGGGAAGTGGCAATTCGGGCAACTTTCATCCTCGCTGTGGCAGAACAGCCCGCAGTTAGGACAGATGATGTCATCACTGCCATCGGCTGCCGCAGCGGGTGGCTGGTCGTTGGGATTCTGCCAGCTTAGATGCTGCGGATGGAGCTGTTGTTCCATGGCACAGTGTCCAAGCTGTTTGTAGCACGCACGATGATGCGGGGCGCCGCACTCGGGGCAAACCACGATGTCGTCGCCCTCCTGAAATGGCTGTCCGCACACCGGACAACTGACACCCTTATAATTCATAAGATACACGCAACCTTTCTTTTACCTGTCATTTTGCATTTACTGAGTCAGTCCTGTGCAGATAAAAAGAAACGGCTTGACTCAAAGCACAGGTACTTGACGATATTTTCGACAAAAAACTTATATTCATTCAGTATACTATAAGTGAGAGAAAAAATCCAGCATCTAAATATGAATAAAAGAGAATCAAGGAATACTTTACAAGCGGGCAGGATTCTACTATAATAAAAGGTAAAACTGCCTGTTGTGCAACGATGCGGCGGTGGTTTGGATAGAAAATTGCTTATAAAACAGAATGGAAGATCATTTTTTACTTTTTGGATATACAGGAGGAAGCCGAATGCTTCAGACAAAGGAGCGTCTGCTCAAAAACAAAGGCTGAGCCGGCGCAGTTTTTTGACGGACAGGAACGCCGTAACAGCCAGCCGGTATAGTCGGCAGTCATTTTTAATCTTAAAGGATAACAGGAGGAGCAAAGATGCTTCAGATAGAAGAACTCAAACAGGAGCTGTTGGCGCAGCAGCCGAAGATTGAATATCTCAAGGAGGCGCTGGGCTATCAGAAGCTGCTGGAACAGAAAAAACAACTGGATAAACAGGCAGCGCAGCCGGATTTCTGGAATGATGTAGAAAACACCAAAAAGGTACTCAAGGAGCAAAAGACGGTCAACGAGAAGGTCGGCTCTTATGAAAATTTGGTGCGGATGTACGAGGACGCACAGACGATGCTGGAGCTTGCTGCCGAGGAAGAGTTTGACAGCGAGGAAGAACAGGAGAGCTTTTTGCAGGACATCCGCACCAGCTTAAAGGAGATTGCCCAGCGCATCGAGGAAGAAAAGCTGTCGGCGCTGCTGTCCGGCGAGTTTGACCAGAACAATGCCATCCTTTCCTTCCACGCAGGTGCAGGCGGCACCGAAGCGCAGGATTGGGTGCAGATGCTCTACCGGATGTATGCCCGCTGGAGCGAGCGACATCATTTTAAAGTCAAGGTGCTGGATTATCTGGCAGGAGAGGAAGCGGGCATCAAAAGCGCCTCCATCCTGATTACCGGAACCAACGCCTACGGCTTTTTGAAATCGGAACATGGGGTACACCGTCTGGTGCGCATTTCGCCGTTCGATGCTTCCGGCAGAAGACAGACCTCCTTTGCTTCGCTGGAGGTCATGCCGGAGATCGACGATGACTATGACATCGAAATCAATCCGGCAGACCTGAAGATTGATACCTATCGCTCGGGCGGTGCGGGCGGTCAGCACGTCAACAAGACCGAATCTGCCATCCGCATCACCCATATTCCGACCGGGGTCATCGTTGCCTGCCAGAACGAGCGCAGCCAGCACCAGAACCGCGAGGTAGCAATGAAGATGCTCAAATCTAAATTGGTCAAAATCAAGGAGCGTGAACACCTCAAACGCATCGAGGACATCAAGGGCGAGCAGCAGCAGATTGGCTGGGGTTCCCAGATTCGCTCTTACGTCTTTATGCCGTATACCCTGGTCAAGGACCACCGCACCAACTGCGAAAGCGGCAACATCAACGCAGTGATGGACGGGGACCTCGACCCGTTTATCAACGCATACCTCAAGGCGGCATCGCAGGGAGAAATCTAAATAAACTGAAACACTCATCCGATTACAGCGGGTCAGAAAAGACACAGGTCTTTTCTGACCCGCTGTTTGTTTGCCGGAAGATTGCCTGGAAAAAATTTTAAAGTTGCCATTTTCCTGCAACAAAACCCTTCGCTTTAGACACCTTATTTACAGAAGCAGAAAATGGAAGGGGAGGATAATCTTTATAAAAGATATTTCAAATGGTGGAAATAATTTATGGAGTATCTGTAACAAACCATCCCTTTTCATCGTCTTATAGGCAAGAGGAGAAACCTGATAAGGCGGTATCAAAAAAGGAGAATTCCCGCTTCATAAGAGAAAGGAGCGTTACTATGAAACCAAAGAACGAGCGACCGTTTTACAAGGTTATTGCGGTGTTGCTGGCGGTCACCATGATGTCTGCCGGTTTGACCGGCTGCGATTGGTTTAAACCTCGGCAGGAGGAATCGCAGCAGACCATCGAACTGGAAGCACCAGAACCGGATGAAGAGGACCCGGGTGAGGACATTTTAGATGAAAACGAGGTGTCCGCAGAGGTGGACCCGACCATCGAGGAGAAGGAAGAGGGTCAGGTCAAGGAGGAACCGCAGGCAGAGGAGCCGCAGACCTCCAAGCCATCCACCCAATCCACCCAGCCTGCAACAAAGCCGTCGGGCAGCGGACAGCAGTCCTCGCGAGAGGACCAGACGACCCATACAGTGACCACCTCGGCACTGACTCCCGACCGCACAATAAAAAAAGAGCAGAAGCCTACGGTAGTTTACCAGCCGGTAGGAACCGAGCCGGTGGAAAAACAGCAGGCAACTGCGCTGGCACAGCCTACCCAGCAGGCGCCGGTTCCGAAAAAGGGAACCAGCTATCCGAACGCCCGCTTTAAAAAGAAGGGCAGCTACAGCGAATCGACCATCTATAAAAACGGATATATCGACATCGGTGCGGTGACAATCTCCAACAAGACCTTTACCGGAGATGTGTTCATCAACGTGCCTTCGGATACCGTTACCTTAAAAAATGTGGACATCAAAGGAACGCTGTACATCAACGGCGGCTCCGATTGGGTCAAATTGTACGACGTCAATGCAGCTTCTTTGGTGGTAGACAGCCAGGAGACCGCGAGGGTGTTTGCTTCTCGCGACACCGAGCTGTCCTCCGTCAGCATCAAAAGCAGCGCCATCCTGGAGGAAGGCGGACTGTACAGCGGCAGCCGCGGCTTTACCAATGTGACGATCAACGCGCCGAAGGGAACCACCCTGACCCTGCGCAACCTCAAGCTCAACAAGCTCAAAACCGTTACCGCCTGTGAGGTGGTATATGACGACGATACCATCATCAACTATGCTTACACCAATGCGCCGACCGAGCTGTACGGCTATGGACAGATCAACCGTCTGTACTGCAACAGCGATGGGGTCTACTACGATGCAAGACCGCTGTATGTAGAAACTGCCAGAGGATGCGCAGCGCCAAGCAGACGTTCCAATTCCGGCTCCGGTTCCGGCTCTAGCAGCACCGACAAAAAGGTGACGTTGCACAGCATCTCCAACCAGTATCTGGACATCGGGGAAAAGAAGATCGTGGGCATCGACCACAACGGCAGCTCGCTGAAGGTTACGACCAGCAACGCCAGCGTGGCAAAGGTGACCTATTCCAATTCCAAGAGCCACATCACCATGACCGGCGTAAAACCGGGCAGAGCGACCATCAAAGTGACCTCCTCCCGCTCGGGTTACACCAGCAGGACCGTTTCCTTTGAGATTGTGGTCAAGGATACCTCCGGCAGCAAATTGCAGCTGTCGGGCATCTCGGACAAGAAAATGGAGGAAGGCAGTGTGCGCTACATCAGCGTCAACACCAACGCCAGCCGCATCAAGCTGTCCAACTCCAACAGCAACGTAGCACAGGTGACCGCAGACGGCTTCCAGCTGAAGGTGCGCGCCATCAAAGCCGGCACCACCACCGTCAAGGTGACCGCGTCCCGCTCGGGCTATACCTCCAAGAGCACCACCTTCCAGGTGACTGTTTATAGAAACAGCAGCAGCGGCGGAAGTGAAGGCGGAAGCGACCGGGATACCGTGTACATCCGCAGCATCGACGACCAGGTCCTCAGCAGAGGCAGCGAGCGAATCATCAACGTGCGCACCGATGCCAGTGCGATTGATGTTTCCACCTCCAACAGCAGCGTAGTCAAGGTAAGCTCCCGCCGGGACGACACCATCGTTCTGGAGGCAGTGGGTGCAGGAACCGCCAAAGTGACGGTGACCGGCTCCCGCAGAGGATATTATGATACCAAGGTCAGCTTTTGGGTGGATGTATACGGCAGCAGCATCTCTGCTCCGACCGTCTATGTCAACGCAGGCAGCCAGGGCTATCCAAACGGCAGCTGGACCAATCAGAATGTGACCTTTACCCTGACCGGCTACGGCAGCGGCAGAAAGGTTTATTCCTATGACCGTCCGGCAAAGATGCCAAATGAAAAACCGGCTTCGTGGGGAAATCGCCAGCAGCTGACCGACGGAACACTGACCGTAAAAAATGAAGGTCAGAGAGACTATTACTTCTTTACCGACGGCAGCGCGGGCACCAGCGAGGCGACCGGTATCTACACTGTGCGCATCGACAAAACCATGCCGACAGTCGAAGCAATCGATGCAAAAAACAATACATTGACCTTCCAGGTGGCAGATGCTCTTTCCGGTGTCAAGTCGGTAGCGGTGAGCGGCAATAACATCACCACCAAATTGGCAACCAGCAGCGACGGAAAATACCGTTTCGTAGCAGACAAAGAGGGCAGCTACACCATCCTGGTCACCGACAACGCAGGCAATGTCAACAACCAATATAAGGTAGATCTCAAAGGCAGCACCCAGACCGATACAGAGCCGCCAGTCATCGGAATGGCAAAAGAAGACAGCATCAATGGTTCGGCATGGTACAAAGAAGATAAACTGGTTCGCCTGACCGTCACCGACAACGTCGGCGTGCAGAGCGTACAGGTAAAGGTACAGGGTACAGAAAAGGGACTCAGCGTAGAGAACATTAGCGGCACCGACATTTACCAGTTTGTTGCCGATAAAGAAGGCGCAGTCGTCTATGAAATCACCGCACGTGATGCAGCGGGCAACAAAGCAGAGATGCCGCTGGCTGTTCGTGTGGATAAGAGCGCGCCAACCCTGGGAGCCATCACAACACAGGGAACGACCGTTACCTTCCAGGCAAACGATACGGTTTCGGGAATCGGCAACATCTTTGTGGTTCCGGCGGACAATACAACTGCCGGAGTGCAAATCAATGGAGAAACAGTTGAGCAAAACGGAAACGGCACCTACTCCTTTATTGCAAAGGAAAATGTCAACTATACCATCACCGCTGTGGATAAGGCAGGCAATGGAAGCAAATCGGAGCAGGTGATGATCAGCACAACCACTCCGACACCTCCTTCGACAGTGGAAAAACCGGTCATTACCATCACAAAGCCGGACGACACCCTTGCCCAGAGCAAGGACATTAAGGTGCAGGTGGATGCCAATGTGACCGGCACACAGAAATTGCAGGTGAGCATCTCGCCGACAGGCAAACAGCAGCCGGTCAACCTGCTGGAAGAGAGCAACATCTATCACTTTGAGGTGGACAAAAACGGTACCTACACCATCACCGCAGTCATTTTGGAGGGTACAACCGAGAAGGCGCGTGCAACACAAACAGTCGAGGTCAAGGGCATCGACAGCGAAAAACCGGTCATCGCCATCACTCAAAACCAGAACGGCGTGGTCGAATTTACCGTCACTGACCTCAACCCGGTAACCGCCAAATTTGACGGAACGGAAGTCAAAATGAATCTAACAACAACCAGCCAGGGCTTGGTATACAGTGGTCGTGTGGAAAACGTACAGCCAGGCAAACACACCATCGTTGCCACCGACAAGGTAGGAAACCAGGCAAGCGCAGATGTTGTTGTAGCAGCTGCCAAACAGCAGCCGACCTTGAAGGCAGGAAGCCAGCAGGTCAACGAAACTGCGACCAGCGTGACCATTCCAATCGAAGTTTCCGATGCGGACGGCAACGCAGCACAGGTTAAGGTGACCAGCGACAAGGGTCAGCTTACCGGCAGCGGCAGCAGTTACACCCTGACCGTTACCGAAAACGGAACCTATACGGTTACCGCAGAGGACAGCAAGGGTAGTCGCACACAGGTACAGATTCCGGTGGAAGCAATCAAAGGCAACGTTGCGCCGACAGTGAAGGCAGGAAGCCAGCAGGTCAATGAAACTGCGACCAGCGTGACCATTCCAATCGAAGTTTCCGATGCAGACGGCAGCCCGGCGCAGGTCAAAGTGACCAGCGACAAGGGTCAGCTTACCGGCAGCGGCAGCAGTTACACCCTGACCGTTACCGAAAACGGAACCTATACGGTTACCGCAGAGGACAGCAAGGGTAGTCGCACACAGGTACAGATTCCGGTGGAAGCAATCAAAGGCAACGCTGCACCGACTATTGCAGCGGAGCAGCCGCAGATCAACGCCACCAGCGCCACCATCCGCGTGACCGTCGATGACAACGGCGGAACGGAAATCACCTCGGTCACCGACCAGAACCTTAACACAGCTGCGTTGCAGGCGGACGGCAGCTATCTGCTCACCGTTACCGAGGACGGCAGCTACACCATCACTGCGACCAACAAAGCGGGCAAGTCTGCGTACACTACCATTGTCGTCAGCGGCATCGACCGCACCCCTCCGGTTGTTGAGCAGCCAACGGTCAGCTACAACGAAAACATGACCAGTGCCCAGATTGTGTTGAAAGCCAACGATGGAAACGGCAGCGGCATCGCCAAGGTGACCGCATCGGGCGTTGAGATGAGCCTGAGCGAGGGCAACTATATCCTGAACGTCACCCAAAACGGCGAGTATGCGATCGTTGTCACCGACAAGGCGGGCAACCAGGCACAGGCACAGGTCACAGTGAATGGCATCGACAAAACAAATCCTGATATTCGCCAGACCAGCGACAACACCAGCTGGAAGCAGAAGCATGAGGTCACCTTCGCGGTCACCGATGAGGGCAGCGGCATCAGCAGCGTGCAGGTAACCAAGGACGGCAAGACCATCACACACAGCGAAGGAAACGGTTACCGTTTCACCGCAGAGGAAAACGGCAGCTATCTCATCACAGCAACCGATAAAGCGGGCAACTCCGCCACAAAGACGGTGGAAATCAAAACGGTGGATCAGACAGCTCCGACCGTTGTTCCACAGCTGAAGAATGGTGACAAGGCAATCAATCCTTACAACGGCAAGGATGCCAGCATCTATCAGGGAGGCAAGGTGACCGGCTATACCGTCAGTGTGCCACAGGAAGCGACAGCGGCAAGTCCGCTCAGCGTGCAGGTGAAAACCGACAAGCAGACTGAATTTAAGACCCTGAGCAAGGATAACATGAAGATTATCCTGACAGAAGGAACGCACACCGTCACCCTGCGGGCAATCGACGGCGCCGGAAATGCAGGCAAAGAGGTTCAGTACAAAATCAAGGTCGACTTACAGACGACCCAGACACAAAAACCTGCCGGTGAAACAAAGCCGGATGGCGCCGAATCGCAGCAGAGCCAGCCAGCCGATGTAAAGGCACAGCAGGAAACTGCATCGACAAAGCAGCAGGTAAAGAAAGTTCGGCAAAGCAATCCATCGGATGCAAACCCATCCAATGCAGCACAACAGGGAATCCAATCGGGTGACCCACAGCCAAAAGAATCCTAAGAGTATCACAAAAAAGCCACCTGAACAACCGTTCGGGTGGCTTTTCGTTTGTGATTTTGTGGTTGAATTTTGCTTTAGCCGATCCACCAGCTTCCGTCGGGAGCCTGATAAAGCGAGCCGACCTCCTCGGATAGAAGGTTGCCGTCAAAATCTCTTGTGATGAGCTTGTCATAATAGCGGTAGCGGTCGGTTGCACAATTTTTTTCGGAATCCCAGCCCTCCTCTACCCAGGCTTCCAGATAGACTTTATCCCCTTCAATTCGTATAGCGCTTTCACTGCTGCCCAAGGGGAAGGAGAATTTTTGTGGGTAATAGCAGACAAACTGCTCATCCTGGCTGACAATATGCACCGAATCTCCGATGATATGCAGATTGTACAGATTGACTTCTTTTATAGACAGTTGGGTCACCTGCTGCAAACAGCTGTCCGGTACCCACTGGTAGAGCTTGATCAGTTTGCAGTTAAAATCGCCCTGTAAAAAATAGTATTTGTTTTCCAGGTAGACTGGATTACCATAAAGAATATTCTGTCGTTTGTCAAATGGCTGATAGACCTTGCCTGTGACAAGGTCATAAAAGCACAGGACGCTGCCCGGGTAACTGCTGTATTGCAGGCGCTCCGGCAGGTCGTAAAAGTCGGCAGTATCCGAGTGGGAGAAGGCAAAGCGTTTTTGACCGGCAATCGTTTCGATATAGCTTCCTGTGACTTTCTCAAAGCGTTTCAGCATAACAAAACTCCTCTCAAAATAATTTCGACAATTATCTTAAATGGATTGTATCATAAAATGAGGACAGATACTACCCGGCACAGGAGATTTGTTACAAAAAATAAAAGGGTTGCAGCAAATGTCCGAAAAAAAGGCACTGTACAACAGGAAAATTTCTGATTTGCAAAAGCAAAACAAGCAAAAAGTCGGAAGGATTCATACAAAGAAAATTTTATGGAATTTTATACAAACGATTTGTCAATTTTGTAAAAGTATGGTATTCTTGATATATTGAAAAGGAAGAGAGTCCTGTTTTGGAGCAGTTTGTCGACAGAATGGGAATGGCTGCCTGTGTGGGCGGCATATACTTTGGACAGGACAAAGCAATGTTAGGGGAGATGTTTTATGAACAATCAAAGAAGAAACTTCCGCTTGACCTGCGCTTTGCTGGCAGCGGTGCTGGCGGTGGGAGTGGCAGGATGCGCACAGCCGGCAGAGGATAAACAGCCGCAGGGAAAGACCCAGCAGCTGTGGATAGCGGATAACTTTGTTGACCCGCAGGAGGGCTACCCGATGGAAAATCCGTCGGCGATCGAGCTTTCTGCAACCGCCGCTTTGCAGAAAAACAGTCTGCTCAACGGGCAGACCCAAAAACAGCAGCAGACCCAGGAGATGAAGGCGGTTTGGCTATCCTACCTCGACTTAAAGCCGATGCTGCTGGACAAAAATGATAAGAGTGTGGGAAAAGCACAGTTTACAAAAAATATCCAGAAGGCGTTCGATAACATCCAGCAGCTGGGACTGAACACCGTGATTGCACAGGTGCGTCCCTTCAGCGATGCGCTGTACGAGTCGGAACTGTTCCCCTGGTCCTATCTGGCGACCGGCGAAGAGGGCGCAGACCCCGGCTTTGACCCGCTTGCTATCATGGTCGAGCAGGCACACCAGCGTGGCTTGCAGCTTCATGCGTGGGTCAATCCTTACCGGGTGCGCACCTCGGCGACCAACAAGCAGTTGAGCAGCAAAAATCCTGCTGTCAAACTGCTCAAAAGCGGCGATGCCATCCGTTACAACGGTGCAGTGACCTATGACCCGGCAAGCAAAAAAGCCCAGCAGCTGATTGTGGATGGCGTGCGGGAGATTGTGGAAAAGTATGACGTGGACGGCATCCACTTTGACGATTATTTTTACCCCACTACCGACGCGGGCTTTGACAGTGCCTCCTATCAGGCGTACAAAAACAAAGGCGGCAGCTTATCGCTGGCAGCCTGGCGCCGTCAGAATGTCAACGACCTGGTCAAACAGGTGTATGCAGCTGTCAAGCAGGCGGACGGTGAGGTGCTGTTTGGCATCAGTCCGCAGGGTAATATGGACAATAACTACAACAAGCAGTTTATCGACGTGAAAAAATGGCTGAGTGAAGAGGGCTATCTCGATTACATCTGCCCGCAGGTCTACTTTGGTTTTAAAAACAGCACCTGCCCGTATGAGCAGACGGTGGAAGAATGGAACGACCTGATCCAAAATAAGGTCCAGCTGGTGGTTGGACTCTCCCCTTACAAGGTCGGTCTGGAGGACGCCTATGCAGGCAACGGCAGATGGGAGTGGGCAAACAGCGGAGACATCCTGGCGCGGATGGTGGAAACTGCCCGCAAGGAGGAGCACTATCAGGGATTTGCGCTCTTCCGCTACAACTCGGTGTTCCAGCCGGAATCGTCGGTTCGACCGGCAATTTTAGAGGAGCTGGACAGCTTGCAGGAGGTTTTATAACGCAAACATCAGGATGGAAAGAAACAGGAGGCCAGCACGGTGACAAAGAACAATAAAGAAAAAACGATCATCAACTCCTTAGCGGGAGTGATGGCGGTCATCACCATCCTTGCAATCTTTGCAGTGGTGATTCTGCGTCAGACGGCGGCGCAGGAGGAAAAGGATCAGAAGGTTGCACAGGCAATGCAGCAGATTCAACAGGAGCAGGAGGAGCAGAAGTCCCAGCCGCAGCCGGTGCAGCAGGAGGCGTCTGCGGTGCAGTTTGAACTGCCGCAGGAGATGAAAGCGGCGCAGGTAAGTCCCGGAAGGGAATTTTTATCCGAGCTTGCACCTACGATTGAGCAGGCACAGCTGCGTCTGTCCGGGGAAGTGCTCCAGCAGGAGCAGCAATCGGCGCAGCCGGATGAGGAAGAGGTCTATCGGCAGCTGGAGCAGCTGGTGGAGCAGGCGGCACAACTGGGACTGAACACCCTGTTTGTCAGCACCGAAAATGCCTATGGAACGCTGTGGGACTCTCCGGCAAAGATGGTCTCCTTTGACCTGTTGGGCAGCCTGTGCGATCTGGCGCATCAGCAGGGAATAGCGGTGTACGGTCTGTGCGACCTTTCGCTGGTTGCAGGAACGGACGGCAGAATGCACCACATGACTTCGGTGAATGCAAAGGCTTTGGACCGCAGTGCGGAGCAGTTAGCCGCCATTGCTTCCCAGCGAGGGCTGGACGGTTTGCTGCTGGACGGGTACCTCAATGAACAGGGACAGTACAGCTATGATGAATATGCGCACACAGGCGCCAACGTCAGCCTAAAGGAATATATGACCGGCAGCACCGAGCTGCTGGTACAGACAGCGGTGCAGACGGTGCGTCAGCAGAACCCGGAGCTGCCGGTGGGACTGGCGGTGTCGCCGGTGTGGGCAACTGCCGATGAACAGCCGGACGGAATCGACCTTGCTTACACCCGAACCTCTCTGGGCGATTACAATGCGGACAGCAAAGGGATGATTGAGAAGGGTCTGGCAGACTTTGTGGTGGTCAAAAACTATGGAGCGACCGGCAGCGACCAGCTTCCTTTTGAACCGATTGCCGACTGGTGGAGCGATACCCTCTCACAGGCGGGTGTGACCGGTTATATGGGACATGCCTCCTCGCGGGCAGGCAGCTGGGAAAACGGCTGGGGACCCAACAGCGAGCTTGCCGACCAGTGGAAGATTACACAGCAGGAGAAAGGTTTTTGCGGCAGCGTATTTAATTCGCTGGAGGCACTGCTCAAGGATGTAAACTACACCACCTATTATTTAAAGGAAGCATGGGAGCAGGAAAGCAGCGGGGATCAGATGACCGCACAGGCAGGTAGTGGCAGCTTTAGCCAGCGGGAGGACCTGTTTGCGGGCTTGACCCTGCTGGAAGAGGTTACCCCGGTGGGCAATTACAGTGTGGCAGACGGCGACACCATCGACCTTGTGGCAATCGCAATGGACGGAGCGCAGGTAGTGGCAACCGTTAACGGAGAAACCCTGACCCTAAAGAACACCGGACGTTCGGGTGGAATCAGCGGCTACCGAAAATTTACCGCCTCCTATGATGTCGAAGGTAAAAACGTCAGCTCCTCCGGGATGGGCAGCATCGTCTTTATTGCCAGCATGGACGGTAAGACCGAGAGCCTGACCGGCGCCAAGCTGACCTTCCAGGGACCGACCGGCTCCTACGGCAGCAACGACAAGGGCAATTCTTCCAGCAGTTCCTCGAGCAGCAGTTCTTCAAGCAGCTCCGGCGGCGATTATACCGGTACCATCCGTTATAATCAGCCGAGCCTGTCCACCTCCTCGAGCAAATCCATCGGGGATGGAACCTTGGTGCAGGTGGTGTCCGAGCAGGCATTGACCTTCCCGGTCAATAAAAACAGCATCTACCCGGATACCAGCTGCTACCCGCTGCCTTATGGCACGATGGATTATGTGGTCGGCAGCAAGGTCAGCGTCAAGGACGGCAGCAGCTACCGCCATTACTATAAACTGGCATCGGGTCGCAGGGTCTACTGCGAGGATGTGCAGGCGGTGACCGGAGGAATCTCCATCAAAAACAACAGCATCCGCAATATGACCGTCAAAGCAAACAAGGATTTTACCTATGTGATTTTGCAGTCGGATTATCCGGTTTCCTATTTGCCGGAATATTCCAGCGGCAGACTGCGGTTTGATTTTCAGAACACCACCTCCACACCGGGGGATTTATCCCTCAATCAAAACCCGTTGTTTTCCAGTGCAAGCTGGAAGGGCAGTACCCTGACCCTGGAGCTGTTGGATGACGGCAGCTTCTTGGGATACAAAGCCTACCATGAAAATGGAAACATTGTGCTGCGCTTTAACAATCCGACCGGAATAGAAGGTGCGCGCATCACCGTGGACCCGGGACATGGAGGCAGCGACCCGGGTGTAGCGGATGACATCGACCCAAACTGGCCGGAAAAGAGAATCAACTGGGAGCTTTCCAAAGCCATCGCACAGGAGCTGGAGGACAGGGGAGCCAAGGTCAATCTGCTGAATACCTACAACAATACCACCTCGCTGGACAGCAGACTGGCACAGGCGAAAAACTTTGATTCCTCGCTGTTTTTGTGTATTCATACCAACTCCTCTGAAACCAACAGTGCGGCGGTCGGCTCGGAGTGCTACTACTTCTATCCGTTTGCAAAAAAACTGGCAACCCGTATCTCCTCCGCCAGTGCGGATGGACTTTCCACCACCGACAGGGGTGCAAAGTATGACGTCTTTTATGTCACCCGCGACCCGCAGATGGTAGGCATTTTGGGAGAGATCGGCTTTTTGAGCAACGCCAAGGAATACAGCAAGATGCAGAAGGATTCCTACCAGCAGCAGGTGGGAGAGGAGATTGCGCAGGCAGTCGAAAAATATCTGGATGCGGCGGGTGCAAAATATGCCGGACGCACCGGCACCCAGAGCACCGGCAAGGAGCTGAACGCCTCCAATGGACCGGCTTGCTCGTTGGACGGCAAAACTGCCAGCAGTCAGGGCAGCTCGTCGAGCGCGGGCGGTAGCTCCTCTGGCAGCAGTTCCTCCGGCAACAGCAGCAACAACGGTTCCTCTTCGAGCAGCAGCGGCAGCACCTCCTCGAGCAAGCCATCCGGCAACAGCAGCTCTTCGTCCACCGAGCGTCCGTCGGGACCGGTGAGCGAGACGGTTGTGGTCAAGGGCAGCAGCAACGGCAAGGTCAAGTATATCATCTTTACCGACCCGGAGAATAAAAAGCTGACCCTCAAGGCAGGGCAGGAAAAGCAGCTGGGCATCAAGCTGACCGGAGATGACAAGGTCACCCGCAAGTACACCACCAGTGACAAGTATGTGGCAACCATCGACAAGGACGGTGTGGTACACGCAGTGGGTGCAGGCACTTGTAAGATTACTGTGGTGGCAGGCGACCAGGGAGGCAGCATCGAGGTCAAGGTCACCGGCGGTAGCTCTTCGGGCAGCAGCTCTGCGAACAAGACCGACAAGCAGCCGGAGGTACCGGATGTGGTCGGCAAAAAGGTGGAGACCACCGGCATCACCATAAAAGCTTCCTCCACACGGGTAGAGGCAGGAAAATCGATTCAGCTTCAGGTGATTTTCTCTCCTTCCAACGCCACCGGCGAGGAGATTGTATGGAGTGTTTACCGTGGCAGTCTGTATGGCTCGGTGGACGGCAGAGGTGTCTTTACCGGCATTGAGTCGGGCTATTCCACCGTGCGGGCAACCACCGCAGATGGAAAATACAGTGCGACAATGCGCATTGAAATTATCTAAATTTTTTGCAGACCGGAGTCTTTTGCGGACATCCGGTCTGCTTTTTTCTGTCAGTTTGGAAGGATAGAAATTTTCTATGGGGATTTGTATGTGACGGCTTATTCTAAAGAATAAAGGATAGTGCGGCGGTCAGAGCCAGGCAAAACAGCAGATTGGTTCGAGAGCAAAGGAAGGAACAGGAAAAATTGTAGGAGAAAAATAAAAAAGAGGGGATTTTACAGGTCGATTTTAGCCACTCCGACGCAAAATCAGCCGAATTGCTGTGCTTTTTGCTCGAAGTTGGCAATATGGGTAAAAAGCCTTCGTCGGGTATTTTCTTTTTCATCTATTTTTCATTGTTGACAAATTAACAGGCTCGGGGTAAACTATTTAGTGGGTACAAGGCAGCTGCCAGACAGGCAGCGGGACCTTGCAGGACAGACAAAAGGGCAAAACAGAAGGGGCGGGCGTTTTTAAGAAGAAGGAACGGGTGTCTTTTCTGTCTGCATATGTCGAAAATTTTCGAGAGGTGAGATTGCAAGTGTATAAAATCGTAAACAAAAAGCTGTTGAACGAAGCAGTCGTCCTTGTTGAGGTAGAGGCTCCGTTTATCGCTAAAAAGGTTCTCCCCGGACAGTTCATCATCTTCCGCATCGACGAGCAGGGCGAGCGCGTTCCGCTGACCGTTGCAGATTATGACAGAGAAAAAGGCACCATCACCCTGATCGTTCAGATGGTAGGTCGTTCCACCAAGATGCTCGGCGCAATGGAAGCAGGCGAATACCTGCTGGACGTTGTTGGTCCTCTGGGTATCCCAACTCATCTGGATGGTCTGAAGAATGTTTGCGTTATCGGCGGCGGTGTTGGTTGTGCAATCGCATATCCACAGGCAAAAGCTCTGCACGCAATGGGCGCTCATGTTGACATGATCGCTGGCTTCCGTTCCAAGGACATCGTTATCATCGAGGATGAGATGCGCGCAGTAGCAGACAACCTCTATGTAATGACCGACGACGGCACCTACGGCGAAAAGGGTCTGGTTACCAACAAACTCCAGCAGCTGATCGACGAGGGCAGAGATTACGATGCAGTTATCGCAATCGGTCCGGTTATCATGATGAAGTTCGTTGCTGAAACCACCAGACCAAAGGGCATCAAGACCATCGTTTCCCTCAACCCAATCATGATCGACGGTACCGGCATGTGCGGCGGCTGCCGTGTCAATGTTGGCGGCGAGATCAAGTTTGCTTGTGTAGACGGTCCTGACTTCGACGGTCATCTGGTAAACTTTGACGAGCTGATGAAACGCAACGGTACCAACCGTGAGCAGGAACAGCATGACAGCGAACATTGCAGACTGAGAGGTGCCCACAATGCCTAATATGAGTATGACAAAGCTCCCTATGCCGGAGCAGGATCCAAAGGTAAGAGCAAGAAACTTTGAAGAGGTTTCTTACGGATATACAGAAGAAATGGCAGTAGAGGAAGCACAGCGCTGCCTCAACTGCAAACATATGCCTTGTGTAAGCGGCTGCCCTGTCAACGTACAGATCCCGAAATTCATCAGCCTGATCGCTCAGGGCAAATTTGCCGATGCTTGCTCTGCAATCAAAGAGACCAGCGCTCTGCCGGCAGTTTGCGGTCGTGTATGCCCACAGGAAACCCAGTGTGAAGCAAAATGTGTCCGCGGCATCAAAGGTGAGCCGGTTGCAATCGGTCGTCTGGAAAGATTTGCTGCTGACTGGGATATGAAGAACGGCAAACATGAAACCGAGAAACCGGTTTCCAACGGTCACAAAGTTGCTGTTATCGGTGCAGGTCCTGCAGGTCTGACCTGTGCAGGCGACCTTGCTAAGAAAGGCTACGAAGTTACTATCTTCGAAGCATTCCACAAAGCAGGCGGCGTACTGGTTTACGGTATTCCTGAATTCAGACTTCCAAAAGCCATCGTTCAGAAGGAAGTAGAAGGTCTGGAAAAGATGGGCGTTAAAGTGATGACCGACATGGTTATCGGCAAAGTTCTGTCCATCGACGAGCTGATGAACGACATGGGCTTCGAAGCTGTTTTCGTAGGCTCCGGCGCTGGTCTGCCAATGTTCATGGGCATTGAAGGTGAGGACCTGGTCGGCGTATACTCTGCAAACGAATTCCTGACCAGAATCAACCTGATGAAAGCTTACCTCGATGAGTATGACACCCCAATCAGAAAAGGTAAAGCGGTTGCAGTTGTCGGCGGCGGTAACGTTGCAATGGACGCTGCAAGAAGCGCAATGAGACTGGGTGCAGAGCACGTTTACATCATCTACAGACGTTCTGAAGCTGAGCTGCCGGCTCGTCGTGAGGAAGTTCATCACGCAAAAGAAGAGGGCATTGAGTTCATGCTGCTCAACAACCCTGTTAAGATCAACGGTGATGAAAAGGGCAATGTAAAATCCATCGAGTGCATCAAGATGGAACTGGGTGAGCCGGATGCTTCCGGTCGCCGCCGTCCAATCCCGGTTGAAGGCTCCAACTTCGAACTGCCGGTTGACACCGTTATCATGTCTTTGGGTACCTCTCCAAACCCACTGATCAGAACCACCACCGAAGGTCTGGAAGCAAACAAACATGGCTGTCTGATTGCTGACGACAACATGGCTACCACCCGCGAGGGCGTGTACGCAGGCGGTGACGCAGTTACCGGTGCTGCTACCGTAATTCTGGCAATGGGCGCAGGCAAAACCGCTGCTGCTTCCATCGACGAATACATCCAGAATAAAAACAAATAGTTTTTATAAGAATCAAAAGGACTCCGCTTGATGCGGAGTCCTTTTTGCGTCCGGTGGTACAAAGATGTTAGAGCAATCCCGAAGGCTGGATAGCACAAAGGAGCAGACCTTTTAAAAGGTCTGCTCCTTTGTTTATGAAAGATAAGGGGAGGGTATCAGGCGATGGCTCCCATGAGGGAATAGGCGATGGTGCCGACAACGCCGGTGCCAAAGATGATGGCGATGGCGTTGAAGCGGTACTTTCTGAGCAGGAACAGCCCGCCGACAAACAGAACAGCCTCCAGCGGACGGAAGTTGGAGAGGACTGCGGAGCTTAAATCCGACTGGAACAACCCGAGCATCAGGATGGAAAGACCGGCAGAGGCAATCAGCGCGACCACTGCCGGACGCAGCGCGGAAAGGACCGTTTGCACGCCGCTGAAATTGCGGTACTTATAATAAAAATGGGCAAGCGCCAGACAGATGCAGAAAGATGGGATGATACACCCGAGGGTACACAGAATGGATCCTGGGATGCCCGCCAGACGGGTGCCCACAAAGGTAGCGGAGTTGATTGAGATGGGTCCCGGTGTCATCTCTGCAATGGTGATTAAATCGGTGAATTCGCCCAGCGTCATCAGATGGTGGACATCCACGATTTGATTTTGAATCAGCGGGATGGCAGCATAGCCGCCGCCGACACTGAATAAGCCGACCTGAATGAAGGCAAAGAAAAGTTGCAGCAGAATAGGCATGATTAGACCTCCTTGACAGACGCATCCGCGCGTGTTTTAGATTTGGAACGGGACTGAATCAGCAAATCGAGCAGACCGACACCCAGACATCCGAGGATGAGAACCATTGCCTGCACACCGAAAAAGACCTTTGCTGCAAAGGCGCCGACCATCAGCAGGATGTACAGAGTGCGACGGGTGCGGATGACATTGGCACCCAGGTTCCAGACAACATCAAAGATGACGGCAGCAACACCTGCACGCATGACCTGAAGGGCGGTGGCAATGATTTGGTTGCTGCGGAACTGCGCATAGAAGTAGGAGATGGTGGAAATGATGATCATTGGCGGTAAAGCGGTGCCGAGGATGGCGACCAGCGAGCCGGGGATGCCGCACATCCGATAGCCCAGAATGACCGAGGCGTTGATTGGAATGGGACCCGGCGAAGATTGTGCAATGGCGGTGATGTCCAGCATCTCCGATTCATCCAGCCAGCCCAGCTCCTCAACAAATTTTTTCTTCATCAGCGAAACGATGACGAATCCTCCGCCGAAGGTAAAGGCACTGAGCAAGAAGGTTGCCTTGAACAGCTGCCAGAGAATCTGTGATTTTTTTTCTTCTTTTTTCATAGTTGTTTCTCCTTTCTCTCAAATCCACATACAGGATAACATAAAAAATCCATGATGAAAAATTGTTTATTTTTATGTTATAATAAAAATAATTTATGGATAGGAGGAAGAAGAATGCTGGATTTTCGAATTGACACCTTTTTGGAGGTCTGTCGGTTGATGAACTACACCCGCGCGGCAGAGCAGCTCAACCTGACCCAGCCGGCTGTATCCCAGCACATCCGCTGGCTGGAGGAGCAGTGCGGGGTCAAGCTGTTCCACTACGAAAACAAACAGCTGAACCTGACCGCTGCCGGGCAGATGCTGCGCAGCGCCGCTATCACCATGAAGCAGGATCAGATGTTTTTGTACAGAAGGATGCAGGAAGCAGACAGCGAGGACGCTGACCTGTGTTTTGGCGTGACCCCGACGGTGGGAATGTATCTTATCCCAAAGCCGCTGGCAGCCTACCGCAGGCGGCATCCATCGGCAAAAGTGTCGATGCAGGTGGAGAACAGCGAGCTGCTCTGCCGTTGGCTGGACAGCGGAGAGATCGACTTTGCCATCCTGGAGGGATATTTTCATAAGGAGGACTACGACTCGATGCTCTACCGCACCGAACGCTATCTGGCGGTGTGCGCACAGGATTACCCGTTTCAGAATACACCCCACCAACTTGCCGACCTGCTGGGTGAAACGCTGCTGGTGCGGGAGGAAGGCTCCGGCAACCGGGAAATTATCCGGCGCAGCCTGAGCCGAAAGAATCTGGCTCTTCAGGATTTTCACTCGCTGTTTGAGGTGGGGGATATGAACGTCCTCAAGCAGATGCTGGTGCAGGGCTGCGGAATCGGATTTTTGTACGAAGCAGCGGTGCAGGAAGATTTGCAGCAGGGCAGACTGCGGATCATCGAGCTGGAGGACTTTGCCGAGGACCACGACATCACCTTCCTCTGGCGCAAGGGGAGCATCTTTGCACCGCGCTACCGGCGCATCTATGGAGAACTGTGCCAAAACGAGCAGATTTTTTAAAACAGGGCAGAAAAAAGGGAAGGTATCCGCAGGATACCTTCCCTTGTATTTTTATATCTTGGCAGAGATTACATCATGCCGCCCATGCCTGCGCCCGGAGCGCCTGCCATAGCGTCATTTTCCTCTTTGCTGTCAGCAACCAGAGATTCGGTGGTCAGCACCATAGAAGCAACCGAGGAAGCGTTCTGCAGAGCGGAACGGGTAACCTTGGTTGGGTCAACGATACCGGCTGGAATCATGTCAACGTAGGTTTCATTGTAAGCGTCGTAGCCGTAGCCAATCTTGTCGGAGTGTAGCAGGGTATTGACGATGACAGAACCATCGACGCCTGCATTGATAGCAATCTGACGAACCGGCTCTTCCAGAGCTTTCAGAACGATCTTAGCACCGGTTCTTTCGTCGCCGTCGAGGGAATCGACCAGAGCCTGAACAGCCGGGATTGCATTGATCAGAGCGGTACCGCCGCCTGCTACGATGCCTTCTTCAACAGCTGCTTTGGTAGCGGACAGAGCATCCTCAATGCGCATCTTCTTTTCTTTCATTTCGATTTCGGTTGCAGCGCCGACTTTGATGACAGCTACGCCGCCTGCCAGTTTAGCCAGTCTTTCCTGCAATTTTTCGGTATCGAATTCAGAGGTGCTTGCAGCAATCTGGGATCTGATCTGACCAACACGCTCAGCAATCGCTTCTTTGGAGCCAGCTCCGCCGACGATGATGGTGTTTTCCTTCTGAACTTTTACCTGAGAAGCACGACCCAGCTGAGCTACGGTGGTGTCCTTCAGCTCCAGACCCAGGTCGGAGGAGATAACTTCGCCGCCGGTCAGGATAGCGATGTCACGCAGCATTTCTTTTCTTCTGTCGCCAAAGCCAGGAGCTTTTACAGCAACACAGGTGAAGGTGCCGCGCAGTTTGTTGAGCAGCAGGGTGGTCAGTGCTTCGCCCTCGATGTCCTCTGCGATGATCAGCAGCTTCTTGCCGGACTGTACAATCTGCTCGAGCAGTGGCAGAATCTCCTGGATGTTGGAAATCTTCTTATCGGTGATGAGCAGCAGAGCGTCATCCAGAACAGCTTCCATCTTGTCGGTGTCGGTGACCATGTATGGGGAGATGTAGCCGCGGTCGAACTGCATACCTTCTACGACTTCGGTGTAGGTTTCAGCGGTCTTGGATTCTTCCAGAGTGATGACGCCGTCAGCGGAAACCTTTTCCATTGCTTCTGCAATCAGGTTGCCGATGACCTCGTCGCCGCAGGATACGGTAGCAACTCTGGCGATGTCAGCCGAGCCATTTACCTTCTGGGAGTGGGAGATGACGGTGTCAACTGCGGTCTGTACAGCTCTCTGGATACCTTTTTTCAGGACCATTGGGTTTGCACCGGCAGTGACGTTCTTCATGCCTTCGCGTACCAGAGCTTGTGCAAGCAGAGTAGCGGTTGTAGTGCCGTCGCCTGCTGCATCGTTTGTTTTGGTAGCAACTTCTTTTACCAGCTGTGCGCCCATATTTTCAAATGGGTCTTCCAGCTCGATCTCTTTTGCGATGGTGACACCGTCGTTGGTGATCAGCGGTGCGCCGAATTTTTTGTCCAGAACGACGTTGCGTCCCTTTGGACCCAGGGTGATTTTTACGGTATCAGCCAGCTGGTCGATACCTTTCTGCAAAGATTTTCTTGCTTCTTCTCCGTATGCAATGATCTTGGACATAGTAATCAAAACCTCCAGTATCTGTAAATCAAATGGATGTCATCAAAAATTATTCAACGATTGCTAGCAGGTCAGACTGACGCAGGATGGTGTATTCTTCGCCGTCTACCTTGACCTGAGTGCCTGCATATTTGCTGACCAGCACCTTCTGACCAACCTCAACGTACATTTTTTCTTCGTGACCTTCTACAACACCGCCTGGACCCACTGCAATGATCTGTGCGATCTGTGGTTTTTCCTGTGCAGCTGCGGCGAGGATGATGCCGCTTTTGGTGGTTTCTTCGGCTTCCAGCATTTTTACAACGACTCTGTCAAGTAATGGTTTAATGCTCATAGTTGTATTCCTCCATATAATTTAAGTAAAATAATAAACAAACCGGCATGAGGGAAGCTATGTGTCTGGCACTCGCTTACCTCAAGTGCTAAATGTATTTTACCGCATTTCCAGAAAAAATCAATAGCTAAATCCAGAAATTCATAATTACAGTCAATTTTTAACACTTTGTTCAAAAAACAGCGGCGGGCAAGCAGCAGTTTTTATGGTAAGATACCATATAGGACAGCCGTCGTTGTACTGCCCTTTTGATAGAAGTATAGAATCCGGCGGGGAGGATTATGCAAAAATCTTCCCTCTCTTAAAAATAAAAGGAGGGCGCAAATTGAAAAAAAGAAAATACTCCTTTCTCAATCTTTTGCTGTGGAGCCTGTCGGCGTTGCTGGTCTTGATGGCAGGCGCGGGCCTGCTGCTGGGTGTGTGGAATGTCGGGTCGACGGGACTGCTGCTGACAGCCGCTGTGCTTGCGGCAACGGCTGTCGTTCGTCGGCGGAAAAAGAGGAGGGAATGGATGATGACAACAATAGCTCTGCTGCTGGTGGCAGGACTGGCTGTGCACGCGGCGGTATGGAACTATTTTGCCTATGGGCGTCCGGCACCGAAGCAAGGAGCGGCAACGGTGGTGGTGCTCGGCTGCAAGGTCAACGGCGACCAGCCCTCGCTGATGCTGCGCAGGCGGCTGGAGTGTGCGCTGGAATACCTTCGGGCAAACGAACAGGCGGTTTGTGTGGTGTCGGGCGGACAGGGCAGCAATGAAAGCCACAGCGAGGCGTATGTGATGGAAAAGTTTCTGGTGGAAAACGGCATTGCACCCGAGCGGGTGGAACAGGAGGCGCTATCCACCAATACCGACAGCAACATTGCCAACAGCTTGCAGCTCATCGAGCAAAAGGGACTGCCGCACCGCATCATTTTATGCACCGACGGATTTCATCAGCTGCGCGCCTGGATGTACCTTCAGCGCCACGCCACCGGACAGATGGCAGATGCCTTGCACAGCACAGCTATCTCCGGCAGGACACCTGTTGCAGTGGTGCCTTCCTATGCGATGCGGGAACTGTTTGGAATCCTCAAGCTGCTGCTGGTAGGATAAATGGGCAAGGTGAAATAAGCATGGATAAGAAAATTGCCAGATTTTACAAAAAACTTTTACAATGACAGGGAAAGATTTAAGGTCAAGGGTCTATAAAAATGACGGATGATTTGGTATAATGAAGGGTAAGAGTAAAACAAAACGGCGCTGCCGCAATCAGACGGCACGCAGGAAATATTTTTTGGAGGGATGTTCCAATGGCAAAGGTGACCCTGATCGCCCATACGCCGGACCCAGAACGACTGATTGCAGCTTCTGCAAAGCTGTGTTACAGTCCATCGTCCATCGAGCAGCTGATGGATGGCTTGGACGAACAAAAAACCACCGACTTTTTAAATATGCTGACCGATTTTGGACACCAAAGTCCGATCGAACATATCAGCTTTACCTTCGGCATCGAGGAGGTGTCCCGCACCCTGCTTGCTCAGATTACCCGTCACCGCATCGCGTCCTTTTCGGTGCAGAGCCAGCGTTATGTCAAGGAAAAACAGTTTTCCTTTGTAACGCCGCCGCAGATTGCGCAGGACCCGCAGGCTGCCGCCTTGTATCAGCAGGCGATGCAGTCCGCCCACGCAAGCTATCTGGAGCTGTCCGAGCGGTTGGCGCAGAAGAACCTCGAGCAGCTGCTGGCAGAGGGAGTCGATGAAAAAAAGGCGAGGAGCATGGCAGAAAAACGAGCCATCGAGGATGCGCGCTTTGTGCTTCCAAACGCCTGTGACACCAAGATGATGCTGACGATGAACGCCCGCAGCCTGCTCAACTTCTTCCGGCTGCGCTGCTGCAACCGCGCCCAGTGGGAGATCCGCGAGGTAGCCGAGCAGATGCTTGCGCTGGTCAAACCGATTGCGCCGACTATCTTTGCCAAGGCGGGTCCCGGCTGTGTCAGCGGACCTTGTCCCGAGGGCAGGATGACCTGCGGAAAAGCAGCACAGGTCCGCAAAAAATATCTGCAAGGGGAGGCAGAGTAGCATGAAGGGCAAGCTCATCATCATCGAAGGGTTGGACGGCAGCGGCAAAAGCACCCAGATGCAGCTGCTGTGCCAACGGGCTGAACAACTGGGCAAACCGGTGCGCCGGGTCAAATTCCCGAACTATGACGAGGATTCCTCGGCGTTGGTCAAAGCCTACCTGAGCGGGGATCTGGGTTCGTTGCAGCAGATCAACGCCTATGCCGCATCGGTGCTGTACAGCGTGGACCGCTATGCCACCTGGAGAAGGCATATGCACAGCGATTATGAGCAGGGCGCTGTTTTTCTGCTGGACCGCTACACCACCGCAAATATGTACCATCAGACCACCAAGCTGCCGCATGAGGAGTGGGACAGCTTTTTGGACTGGCTGGTGGATTTGGAGTTTCAAAAGATGGGTCTGCCCGCTCCCGATTTGGTGCTCTATCTGGATATGCGCCCGCAGACGGCTCGCCGTTTGATGGAAAAGCGCTACCACGGCGACGAGAGCAAAAAGGACATCCACGAGGCGGATTTTTCCTACCTGATGTCCTGCCGGGAAGCGGCGCTGTATGCAGCAAAACGGTTTGAATGGCAGGTCATCGAGTGCTGTGACGGGGAAAACCCGCTGCCAATCGAGCAGATTTCACAGATGATCTGGGAAAAGGTCGAACCATATCTGCAACAAGAAGGACAGCAATAAAAAGAAAGACAACGCTTTACAGTCATAATAGCAAGATAAAAACACAAGAACAAAAATAAGAAAGGAACGTTTGTTTGGATTTTCACAGAATTAGCCTGCAAGATAAAGAGTGGGTGGAGCAGCTGTTGAGCTGGTCCGATTACAACAGCTGCGAGTACAGCTTTTCTTCGTTGCTCAACTGGAGCCATATACACCAGACCGAAGTCTGCCGGATGGGCGACTTTGGGATTGTGCGCAGCGGTTTTAAGGAGTTTTCCTATCTCTATCCCTTTGGAAGAGGGGACGTTGCTCCGGTCATTGAAGCCATTTTGCAGGATGCACGGGAAAATCAGGTGACCCCGACGATTTCTCTGGTGTTGGAACCGATGAAGCAGCAGCTGCAAACGCTGTTTCCCGACCGGTTCTGCTTTGAAGAGGAGCGGGCGTATTTCGATTATATCTACACCTTTGACACCTTGGCATACCTCAAGGGAAGAAATCTCAGCGGCAAGCGAAACCACATCAATACCTTCCATAAGATGTATGAGGGTCGTTGGAGCTTTGAAATCATTACACCGGAAAATATCGGTGAGTGTGTGCAGATGAACCAGGAGTGGGGACAGCTCAACGAGCTTTCCCTCGGCAGCGGACTGCTCAAAGAAAAAACAGCGCTGACCACTGCCTTTGAAAACTTTTTTGAAGAAGGTCTGCGCGGCGGTTTGCTGCGTTTGGACGGGAAAGTGATTGCCTTTACAATGGGCAGACCACTCAATTCGGACACCTTTGTGGTCCACTTTGAAAAGGCATTTTCGGATATCCGCGGCGCCTACCAGATGATTAACCAGCAGTTTGTCCTCAATTGCTGCCAGGGATACTCCTTTATCAACCGCGAGGACGACACCGGAATGGAAGGACTGCGCAAGGCAAAGCTGTCCTATCTGCCGGAAATTTTGTTGACCAAGTACAATGTCCGTCTAATCGAGGACGGAGGCTTTCTGCCCGGCTGCCAAAAAGCAAAGCAGGAGCAGCAGGAAACGTTGCAGCTGCAATAAAGAACAGCGAAGGAGGAAACGGCGATGGAACAGATTCATCTGCTCGACCCGCTTGCCGCAGGAGAAGAGGACCGCAGACAGCTGGTGCGACTGTGGGAGGAATGCTTTGAGGCGGACGAGCCATATTTGCAGGTGTATCGGGAGCAGATGCTGGTAAAATCCGATGCCCGCACGGTGGTTTTGCGGGAGCAGGGAAAAATCCTTGGAATGTTGACCCTACTGCCCTGCTCCTATCGGGTGGAAGGGCGGCAACTGCCGGCGATGTATCTGTTTGCCGTCGCAACTCTGCCCGAGGCACAGGGCAAGCAGGTGGCGACCCGGATGCTTTCGTGGGTGGACCGCTTTTTGCCGCAGCAGGGGATAGAGGTGGCTATTCTTGCACCGGCTACCGAATCTCTGTACAGCTTTTACCGCAAGCGCGGGTACGAGGACTGGTTTTACCGCAGCAAGCTTACCCTTCCCGCCGGTCAGACCGGGCAGAAGGGATTGGTCTGGGAGGAAATCGGTGCACAGCTGTTTGCACAGCAGCTAGAGCGGATGGCAGGACAGGATGCCGTCCTTTGGAGCGCACAGGAGCTGGAATTTGCCGAAGCGGAAAGCCGCCTGTACCACGGCGGAATGTACTGCCTGTGGCAGGACGGATGTCCGGTAGGGGTGTGCAATCTGTACCGTTATACAGCGGACAAGGTGATTGTCAAGGAATTGCTGACCGAGCCGGAGGTTTGTGCCGAGCAGCTGGTAAAACAGATTTGCAGCGGCTTTGAGGGAGGTTCAATCGAGTTTCGTTTGCACCCGCAGCTGGATTTGGGACAGAAGGTGCCTGCGGGGATGCTCCGCTTTTACACACGGGAGCGCCCTTTGGCAAGTGGACAGGCATATCTGCCGTTTATTTTGGATTGAGCGATGAAATAGAGAGAAAAGCAAAAAGGAGTTGGGGATAGATGGTGACAATCTTTCTTGCACAGGGCTTTGAGGAGATGGAGGCATTAGCGCCGCTGGACCTGTTGCGTCGGGCAGGGATACCGGTGCAGACGGCAGCTGTTACCGACAGCGGGCTGTCGGCAGATGAAAAAGCGGCGGATCGACTGGTGGTGACCGGAAGCCACGGAGTTCGCTTTGTCTGTGATTTGGCGGCAGAACAGGTGACCGAAGAGCAGATGCAAATGCTGGTGCTGCCGGGCGGGATGCCTGGGACTAAGCATCTGGGAAGCAGTCCGCTGGTCGACCGCTGGCTGCGCTATGCACAGCAGAAGGGCGTGTTTATCGGCGCCATCTGTGCAGCACCCTCGGTGCTGGGCGAAAAGGGGATGCTGCAAGACCGCAGTGCCACTGCCTTTCCGGGCTTTGAGCCGAAGGGAGCAATCTGCACCGGTCAGGGCGTGGTGCGCGACGGGCAGTACATCACCGCAAAGGGAGCGGGAGTCTGCATTGAATTTGGTCTTGAGCTGGTCAGCTGCCTGGCAGGAGAAGCGACCGCTCGACAGATAAAGGAAGAGATCCAATGCCAAAGATAGATTTAAGAGAATACAAAAAAGAAATCCGCTCCCAGATGCGCCGCATCCGTCGGGAGATGAGCCCGCAGACGGTGCAGGAAAAGAATGACCGTATCTATAAACGGTTGATTGCCACCCAGCAGTACCGCCGGGCAAAGACAGTGGTGGTCTATGTTTCCAAGGAGCTGGAGGTGGACACCCGCCGTCTGATGGAGCACGCATGGGCAGACGGCAAACAGGTGGCTGCACCCCGCTGTGTGGAAAACACACGACTGATGAAGATGCACCTGATTGGCAGCATGGAGGACCTGGAGAAGGGAGCCTATGGCATCCTGGAGCCATACAGCAATCTGCCGGTGCTGGAGGATACCACTAACGCCATCTGCATTGTACCCGCCTTCTGCAACGATTACCGCGGCTATCGGGTGGGCTACGGCGGCGGCTACTACGACCGCTATCTTTCCACCTTTCAGGGAGTGAAGATCGGAGTTAATTACAGCGACTGTGTGCGCCCAAAGCTGATTGGAGGACGGTATGATGTGCCGGTAGACCTGCTGGTCACCGACCGCTATCTGCGCAGATGTACCACAAGACCTTCGGTCAGACACAGAAAACCTGTAAGACAGGGGACAAAAGGAGATGCACGATGAAAAACGAACAGGACCGCGAACAGTTGCAGCGGTATTTCGGACAGGGAAACAACAGTGACCCGTTAAAAAACAGCAACCGCCCCAAGCGCAGCGAGGACCTCTCCTTCGACCAGACCCAGTGGTTTGTATCGGAGGACGGGCAGGATAAGGACGATTTTGAACAGGAGGAGCCACAGCCGCAGGAGGATTTCCTTCCAAACGGCGGCAAAAAGAAAAAACGCAGACAGTCCCGTTTGAGCCGATTTGCTCAAAGTTTTGTGCTGATCTGCGTCTTTGTGGGAGCAGCAATCTTTTTAGCCTACTTTGCACTGATCAGTGCCAGTGACCTTCTGGGTCTGGGACAGCCGGACCAGCAGATTGAGGTCACTCTGACCGAGGAACAGGCATCTTCCCTGAGTAAGACCGCACAGGTGCTCAAGGACAAGGGTGTTATCTCCGGCAAGCTGGTGTTTGAGCTGTATGGAAAGCTCAAGGACAAGGAAGGCTCCTTCCTTGCAAAGACCTTCGTCCTCAACAACAAATGGGGATATGACCAGATTATGGACCATCTGGCATACGACAATGTAGAGTCGGACATTGTCAGCGTCACCTTCCGAGAGGGTATGACCCAACGACAGATCGGTGAGCTGCTGGAGGAAAACAAGGTCTGCACCGCCGACGAGTTCTATCAGGCGCTGGACGAAGGGGATTATTCCTCCTACGACTTTGCAGGTCTGGTGCCGGACGACGAATCGCTGCGCTTTAGAAAGTATGAGGGATATATCTTCCCGGACACCTATGAATTTTACACCAATATGAATCCGAAAGAGGTCGTCAGAAAGTTCTTCAGCAACTTTGACAACAAGGTGGATTCCGAGGTGATGCAGGAGATTCGCAGCCTTTCCAATGGACTGGGTGAACTGGACAACCTGATTACTTTGGCATCAATTATCCAGAAGGAAGCGACCGACCTGGAAAATATGAAGATGGTATCTTCGGTATTCCACAACCGTCTGAACAACAGCGGAACCTATCCGTATCTGCAATCGGATGCAACCGGCAACTATATCCGCGATGACATCCGTGTCTTTATGACCGAGGACAATCAGCAGATGTATGATGCTTATGACACCACCAAGGTGGTGGGTCTGCCGGTCGGACCGATCTGTAACCCGGGTATGGATGCTATCGAAGCTGCTATCCATCCGGCACAGAGCGATTATTATTACTTTGTATCGGACGATGCAGGAACCTATTACTTTGCATCCACTCTCGATGAACACAACGCCAACATCCGTAAGGCAAAGGCAGTGAATGCGCAGCTCAAGGAAAGTCAGGCGGTCAAAGAAAGCGGAAACTAACAGGCAGGACAAACAACAACGGAGGAAGATTATGGCAGAACATTTTGCGGCACAGCGCGACCACTACCCGGAGGTGCTGGCGCCGGTGGGCGATTTTGAACGGCTGACCTATGCGGTCAACTACGGAGCGGATGCGGTCTATCTGGGAGGCACTGCCTTCGGGATGCGCGCCTCGTCGGCAAATTTTGATTTTGATACCATGAAAAAGGCAGTGGAATATGCTCATGCCCGGGATGTCAAGGTCTATCTGACCTGCAACACCCTGCCGCTCAACAGCGAGGTCGAGCAGCTGAGCGATTATTTGAAGAGCGCACGGGATGCCGGCGTAGATGCAGTGATTGTAGCGGATGTCGGCGTGCTGATGGAGGCAAAGCGGGTGATCCCGGAGGTGGACATCCACATTTCCACCCAGACCGGCATCGTTAACTATCTGACTGCCAACGAGCTGTACAAGATGGGAGCAAAGCGGGTGGTGCTGGCGCGTGAGCTGCCGCTGGAGGACATCCGCCGCATCCGCGATAAAACGCCGCCCGAGCTGGAAATCGAAGCGTTTGTACACGGAGCAATGTGTATGTCCTTTTCGGGCAGATGCCTGCTGTCCAACTATATGATTGGCAGGGATGCCAACCGCGGCGAGTGCGCACAGCCTTGCCGCTGGGGATACCATCTGGTGGAAGAAAAACGCCCGGGGCAGTATTTCCCCATCTATGAGGACGAGAAGGGCAGCTATATCCTCAATGCAAAGGATATGTGCATGATCGAACATCTGGACAAGGTCATCGATGCAGGTGTAACCTCACTGAAGATTGAGGGAAGGGCAAAGTCCTTCTACTACGTGGCAGTCATCACCAATGCCTATCGTCAGGCGGTCGACCTCTACCGCAAGGACCCGCAGCATTTTGTGCTGCCTTCCTGGCTGGAGGAGGAGACCCGCAAGGTCAGCCACCGTCAGTATTCCACCGGATTTTACTTTGGCAGACCGGAGCAGGGACAGTACTACGAAAACGCAGGCTATGTCCGTCAGTGGGATGTGGTAGCGGTGGTGGATAAAACCGAAGGGGACACCCTTTACTGCACCCAGCGCAACAAGTTTTCTCTGGGAGAAACGGTGGAAATCATCTGTCCGCATAGCACAGTAGAGGACCGCCCGCTTTCCTACACCGTCACCTCTATCACCGATGAGCAGGGCAATCCGCGCGAGTCGGCAAACAACGCCATGATGAAGCTGACGATGCCGGCAAAGGGACTGGTGCTGGAGGCAGGCTCCATCATCCGCCGCGCCGCAGAACAATAAGACAGAAAAGAGGAGACAGATATGGCAGAAACCATCGAGTTTAAATTTGATACCCAGCTGCTCATCGAAGGCTGTACCATCGACGAGGACCGGCTCAATGATTATATCACCGAGTATTTTCGCGGGGACTGTTTGATTGTAGTCGGGGACGAAGAGCTGATGAAGCTGCATTTTCACACCAACGAGCCTTGGCAGGTGCTGGAATACTGCGCCTCCCTGGGAGAAATCTTTGATATTGTTGTAGAGAATATGCAGCGCCAGTCGGAGGATTTGCACGGCTGATTTTGGGGTAAACAAAAGAGGGAGAGCAAGCTAAAAACTTGCTCTCCCTCTTTTGTTTAGGATAGGGCAATGGAGTCCTTGGACAGATTTTCCCAATCCTCCTTTAACAAAGAATAGCAAAGGGTATCACTTTGATCGCGGGCGTGTTTTCGTAATCTGCCCTCGAAGGTGAAGGAGCATTTTTCCAGAACCCGTGCGCTATTCTGATTATGCGACCGAACTCAGGCAGCAATCACCAGCAGATTCATTTCTGAAAAACCATAATCCACCATTCTTTTTAATGCCTGTGTTGCATAGCCTTTGTTTCGATACTTTTTGGCAATAGCGTACTCCAATTCCATATAGCCATCATAGCGATTCATGTCACTTAGGTTTATAAATCCCACAAAGTTGAAGTCTCTCTTGTCAATGATTACCTGAAAGCCCTTGTTGTTTTTCCAATATCGGATGGTATTCTGACTGTCTGCAACAGAATCGTAGAAATGAATGCCGCTGGCTCTTAAAGCAGGATCGAGACACATTTCATACAAAGGTTCTGCATCGGTGTCCTGCCAGTTTCTCAATAGTAAATCTTTTGTTTCCATAGATGGGTCCTCCACAAATAGGAATTGTTCTACTTGATAAAGTATATCATAAAATGAACTTGAGTGTTACTGCCTGTAAGAAAAACACCCGAAAGTTTTTAAACTTTCGGGTGTTTTGGGATTCGGGATTGTTTTACTCGATAGAGGAAATGAGAGATTAGTCGTCCACCGAGCCGGTGACCTCCTGACCGATATTGAGGATATGGTCGCCGATACGCTCAAAGTCGGTGAGCATCTCCGAATAGAGCACACAGCCTTCATCGGAGCATTTTCCGGTCTGCATACGGTCGATCTGACCCTGGCGGAAGCTTTCGGTCATGTCGTCGATCTTCTGCTCGATGGATTCGATCGAGTGCAGGTTCTCGCTGTTTGCTTGATTGTCCAGCAACAGATCAAGAGCATCGCAGCAGACTTCCTTCATCTGCTCGATCTGGACCATGACCTCCTTGGAGAAGGTAATCTGTTTTTCTTTGATCATGTTGGTGTATTCGCAGATGTTCATAGCGTGGTCGCCGATGCGCTCGAGGTTGCCGCAGACCTTAAAGAGTGCGCTCATGTACTGGGAATCCTTCGGGTTGCGCTCTTTGACCAGCATACGGGAGATGTACTTGGAGATTTCCTTGTTCAGATAGTCGATATACTCCTCACGATTGCGTACATCTTCCACCAGAGCAAGGTTATTGTCATGGACAGCATCAAAGCTCAAGCCAACGTTTTCGCGGGTCATTTGGGTCATGCGAATCAGCTCGTTGCGGATGGCAGTGATGGCGATCGCAGAGATACCGATTTTGGTTTCGCCGCGATTTTCAATCGGAATAAACGGCTGGATGTACTCCAGGTGCATGACATCGTCGCGCTCCTCCGGCAGGTCCGGCAGGATGCGGGTCGCCAGTTTGGCAAGATAAGTGCCGAACGGGATGAGCAGGATGGTGGTGGTGATATTAAAGATGGTGTGCATATTGGCAATCTGTGCCGAAACGTTGTTCGGGGTAAAGCCTTCGACCAGAGTGGTGAAAGGAGTTAAGATACAAATAATGGTGAACAGGGTAGTACCAATGATGTTAAAGAGAAGATGGATAATAGTGGTACGCTTTGCAACACGGCTGGTGCCGATAGAAGCCAAGACAGCGGTGATACAGGTACCGATGTTCTGACCGAACAGCACATAGACAGCCTGTGGCAGACCGATTACACCGCCGCTGGCAAGTGCCTGCAGGATGCCGACCGATGCCGAGGAGGACTGAATGATGGCAGTAAAAATAGCACCGGCAAGGATGCCCAGAACAGGATTGGAGAAGCGGGTGATGATGTTGACAAAGGTCTCCGATTCGCGCAGAGGAACCATTGCTGCGCTCATCATATCCATACCGATGAACAAAATACCCAGACCGGCGATAATCTTGCCGTAATGATGCAGCTTTTCATTTTTCAAAAAGACGATGAATGCTACACCGATGAATGCGAACAGCGGAGCGATTGCGCCGACATCCAGAGCGATAAGCTGACCGGTAATGGTGGTACCGACGTTAGCACCCATGATAATCCACACAGCCTGCTGCAGGGTCATCATGCCGGAGTTTACAAAGCCGACGACCATGACGGTGGTTGCAGACGAGGATTGGATGACAGCGGTGATGACAGCGCCGACGACGACGCCAAGAAAACGGTTTGCGGTCAGTTTTTCCAGAATTTTTTTCATGCGGTTACCGGCGGCGGCTTCCAAGCCGTTGCTCATCATCTGCATTCCGTACAGGAACAGACCAAGACCGCCGAGCAGGCCAATCAAATCAGTTAACTTCACAGATGCTTCCTCCATAGTTTACATAAATTTATTCTTCTATTAACTTTATACACAATAAATGGATTTATTTCAAGAAGAAATCCGAAGATTTAACACGATTTTACAGGAATTTAACATAAGTGGTAAATAAACCGGAGGGATGTGTAGAAAATTCATTCAAAACAGAAAGGAAGAATTTTACAAAAAATGGAAATTAACCGTAAAACGTCTGATTACGGCTTTTTTTGATGGTTGTAAAGAAAAAGGACCCGAGCTGAAATACAGCCATGGGGTCCTTTACAAAGTTATTCTTCCATCTGTTTTCCCAAAAATCCGGCAGCGGCACACAAAAGTTTTTCCTCTGCTTCGCTGGGTTGATCGGAGTTCTCACCCAACAGCACCACACTGCCGCAGACATCGCCTGCGGAGATGATGGGAAAAGCTATCAAAGCGGTGCGCTCTATGCCTTCCACCGGATACAGCGGATGCTCCTGCGGGGAAAGGCTATAGCTCTTTCGCTGGTCGCACAGCTGTTCGAGAGCAGGGGAAATTCGTCGCTCCAGCAACTCCTTTTTCGGGACACCGGCGGCAGCGACCACATGGTCACGGTCACAGACGATCACCGCTTTACCACTGGTCTTGTGCAGGATGTCCGCATACTGGGCAGCAAAAGCGGACAGCTCACCGATGGGAGAATATTTTTTAAAGATGACCTCGCCGTCGTTGCTGGTGAAAATTTCCAACGGGTCACCCTCGCGGATGCGCAGGGTGCGGCGGATTTCCTTGGGAATGACCACACGACCCAGGTCATCGATTCTTCTAACGATTCCGGTAGCTTTCATAACAGTACGCTCTCCTTATCAGTTTGGTTTGTGCTGATAGTGTTTGCTGTCCTGCGGGAAAATATGCAAGCGGTTTTGGCAGCTTTTTTTAAAAGAGAGGGAAAATAGCACAGGAAACTTTTGACAAAAAGAAAAAAGCGTCTATAATAATCAGTGAAATTAAAATTTGCTCTGAGCGATGGATGGAGGAGATGCAGGTGACACCGACAAAGGAATGGTTGAAGCTGTGGATGGAAAACAGGGAGCAGCTGAGCTGCCAGCAGGACCTGTCAGAATATTTCGAGCAGGAGGAGGTCGCCGGCTGTCTGGTGCGCACCGTTCGGGTCGGTTTATGTCCGCTGCCCAGCGGGTCACTGGTTGCATTTGACCCTTGTGCCGCTGCCGACTGTCCGCCGCAGCCATACCTGGTTACAGCGCCGGTGGGGAACTATCCGTTGGAACTGTGCATTGCTTTCCCGCAGGGAGAGAGTCCGGTGTGTGCAGCTGCCCGCCTGCGCTTTAACTATGAACAGCCGGTACACTTTGAACAGGCATTGACCGGTCTGGAGGATTACAACCAGCTGACCACCGGAAACTTCGGCTTTGTCAGCAAAAGTGCGTTGGGCTGCCTGTGCGACCAGGTCACCCTGCAAAAGCTACAGGATTATCTGGATGGGCGGGTGTCTGCCCGTTCTCCGCAAAATCTGCTGGAGCAGCTGTTTTTGCCGATGGTGCAGCAGCAGAATCATCCGGGCAGCTGGGCAGATTGGACGTTGCCGGAAAATCAATGTCGTCTGCCTGTTTTTACCACCGGTTGGGGTGCGGGTGAATATCCGGTCTACTGGGGACAGGATGCCGAGGGCAGGGTCTGCCAGCTGGTGAGCTGGTTTGTGGACCTGCACGCCATGCAGGGAGCGGACCCTGTGGTGGAGGAAGCCTTGGAAGAATTGGAGGAAGCTCTGATTTGGGAGGATGACTGCTATAAAGGGCAGGTTTGTCTGGAAGATTGGGATGCCTTTTTTGAGAAGGAGCAACCGATTGACCTGATGGTGCGCCCGGGCAACTGTGACGACCAGCAGGTCATTGACGCTTGCCGTTATCTGCTGACAGAGCAGTACCGCCTGCTGGATGTGATGATGACCGGCTTGTTTGAGCAGTATCCGCTGATGCAGCTGCAATATGGCTATACCCGTGCAGACAATCATCCCGAGATGCCAAACCTGCTGGATAAAAATGACCTGTGGCAGCTGCTGCGCCCGCTGCGCCTGGTGTTGGATGTGCAGAGTGGCATGGTTTCTGCTGCCTTCTGGGCAAGCTGGGACCCGCAGCAGGGGGTAGGCATCAGCGTCTGCGGGGAGGACGTGACCGCACTGGACACCGCTGCTATCGTTCCGGTCTGGGAGCAGCCGGAGCCAAAAGCAGAACCGGAAGAAGATGAGGAAAGCGAGCAGCCGCAGCCGCGGCAGGAAGGGGAGCAGGAGGATGAAAGAGTGGATTGAGCGTGCGCGCAGCACCCTTTCCGTCTGTGCAAAATGGGTCATGCTGGCGACGGCGGTGGGCAGCGTGGTCGGCGTGATGGGGGTGGTGTTCCACTTTGCAGTGGAAATTGCTACCCACCAGAGGATGGAACACCCATGGCTGCTGCTGTTGCTGCCGTTGGGTGGTGTTGCGATTGCCCTGCTGTATCAGAAAACAGGGATGGAAAAGGATATGGGTACCAACACCATCCTGGAGGCGGTGCGCGGGGAACAGCCGCTGCGGCTGCGGACTGCTCCGCTGATTTTTATCAGCACCGTCCTGACCCATCTGTTGGGCGGTTCCTCCGGCAGAGAAGGCGCAGCTTTGCAGATTGGCGGCAGTTTGGGTGCTAAGATGGCAGATTGGCTTTCGCTGGATGAGCGGGAGCATCAGATGATGATTATGTGCGGGATGAGCACCTGCTTTTCGGCGCTGTTCGGCACCCCGCTGACCGCCACTATCTTTGCGGTGGAGGTGGTCAGTGTCGGGGTGATGCAATACGCAGCGCTGCTGCCCTGTCTGATGGGTGCGCTGACCGGTTACGGGATTGCGCAGGTGTGCGGGATTGCACCGACTGCCTTTGCAGTCAGTGGGATCCCCCAGCTGAATTTTTTGAGTGCATCCCAGGTCATCCTCTTGTCCACTTTGTGTGCGGGGCTGAGCATCCTCTTCTGCACCTCGATGCATATAGCAGCCAAAGGCTATGAACGTTGCTGCAAGGACCGCAGACTGCGGGCAGCTTTAGGCGGTGCAGTGGTGATTCTGCTGACCGTCCTGCTGAGAACGACCGATTACAACGGCGCCGGCATGCCTATAATCGAGCAGGCGATGGCAGGGCAGGCGGTGTGGTATGCCTTTGCTGCCAAACTGCTGCTGACCGCCCTGACATTGGGCGCCGGCTTTAAAGGCGGCGAGATTGTGCCGACCTTTTTTGTCGGTTCTACCTTCGGCTGTGTGGTTGCGCCGTTGTTGGGGCTGGAGCCTTCCTTCGGAGCCGCGGTAGGGTTGATTGCACTGTTCTGCGGAGTGGTCAACTGTCCGGTTGCCTCCTTCACCTTGGCGGTCGAGCTGTTCGGCGGCGAAGGAGTCATCTACTTTGGTATCGCCAGTGTGATTGGCTATGTGCTGTCCGGCTACAGCGGATTGTACCACGGACAGAAGATTGTTTACTCTAAGCTGGAGCCGCGCAGGATAGACGTACACAGCAGATAATCGGCATATCCTTCCTCCTGCCTGCATACTGTATAGCATCTGACGGAAAGGCGGGAGAGGGATGGTCTGCCGAATCAACGACTTTAAATACAAGGACGTGGTGGATGCTGCCGACGGATGTCGGCTGGGCTATGTCGGGGACGTCGAGCTGGACACCGCCGATGCACGCTTGACGGCAATCGTCATCCGGGGCAGATTGCGGCTGTTCGGGCTGCTGGGCAGGGAGGACGATCTTGTCATTCCCTGGGAGGACATCCAGGTCATCGGGCAGGACACCATCTTAGTGCGGACCCGACCGGCTGCGCTGAGCGGTCGCAGGCGTCATAAACCGTAGGGCTGTTCGGGCATTTTGTGTGCAAAACGTCTAAAAAGGGGAAAAACGGAAAAAATGGCGTAAAAAGGACAAAAATTCACTTGATTTTTTAAGGATGGTTTGTTATAATACTCGGGAACGGCAAAAAAGAGCGACAGAAAGCCGCACTTTTTCCGTATCTTATATCACACGTTTTGGATTGACCGGGATGGTGCCGACAGGCTAACCCACCTTTTCGGGCAGGATGAGCAGCCTAAGCCCATTGGCTCTTGTCCTTCGGAATCTCGGCAAAGCTTCCAAGACGGAGGTTTAACCTTAAGGAGGAAATCAACATGGGCGTAGTATCTATGAAACAGCTGCTGGAAGCAGGCGTACACTTTGGTCACCAGACCCGCAGATGGAACCCGAAGATGGCTCGTTACATCTTCACCGAAAGAAACGGTATCTACATCATCGACCTGCAGAAGACCGTTAAGAAACTCGAAGAAGCTTATATGTTCGTTCGCGACGTAGCAGCTAACGGCGACAACGTTCTGTTTGTTGGTACCAAGAAACAGGCTGGCGAGTCCATCAAAGAAGAAGCAGAGCGTGCAGGCGCACACTATGTAAACGCTAGATGGCTGGGCGGTATGATGACCAACTTCAAAACCATCCGCCGCAGAATCCAGAGACTGGAGCAGCTGCGCAAGATGCAGGAAGACGGCACCTTCGATCGTCTGCCAAAGAAAGAAGTCGGCAAACTCGAGCTGGAAATCGAAAAACTGGAGAAATATCTGGGCGGTATCAAGACCATGGACAAGCTGCCAGGCGCACTGTTCATCGTTGACCCAAGAAAAGAAAGAATCGCTGTTGCTGAAGCAAAGAAACTGGGTATTCCGATCGTTGCTATCGTTGACACCAACTGCGATCCAGACGAGATCGATTACGTCATCCCGGGTAACGACGACGCAATCCGTGCTGTTAAGCTGATTGCAGGCACCATGGCTGACGCTATCATCGAAGGCAGACAGGGCGCACAGAGCGCAGAGGATGCTGAAGAAGAAAAAGACGCTGAATAATCTTTAACGTCGGATCAGTCAAGCATACAGGTCCCAGTAAGGGTTCCTTGTTGGGGTCTTTTCCCGACAGGCACCTGTGCTGGGACCTTTTTTCAAAGCATTTATCCTTTTGTTTTATAAATTTATCATTTCAGTTTGGAGGAATTTAATATGGCATTCACCGCTCAGGACGTAAAAACACTGCGTGAAATCACCGGCTGCGGCATGATGGATTGCAAAAAAGCACTGACCGAAACCAACGGCGACCAGGAAAAAGCAATCGAGCTGCTGCGCGAAAAGGGTCTGGCTGCTGCTGCTAAAAAAGCTGGACGCATCGCTGCTGAAGGTATCGTAAAAGCATATGTTGACACTGCTAAGAAGGTTGGCGTTGTAATCGAAGTAAACGCTGAGACCGACTTCGTTGCTAAGAACGCTGATTTCCAGGCATTTGTTGACACCTGCGCTCAGACCGTTGTAGAGCAGAATCCTGCTGATGTAGACGCTCTGCTGGCTTGCAAAGCTTGCGGCAGCGAAATGACCATCGCTGACCTGACCACCGAGAAGATTCAGACCATCGGCGAGAACATCAAGATCAGACGCTTTACCCGCTATGAAGGCGATGTGGCTACCTACATCCATGCAGGCGGCAGCATCGGCGTTATGGTTAAATTCGATACCGACGTTGCTGACAAAGAGGGCTTCGAAGAGTACGGCAAGGACGTTGCAATGCAGGTTGCTGCTGCAAACCCTGGCTACCTCAACGAGACCGAAGTTCCTGCTGAGGTTCTGGAAAAAGAAAAAGAAATCCTCAAGGTTCAGGCTATCAACGAAGGCAAACCGGAAGCAATTGCTGAAAAGATGGTACAGGGCAGAATTAAGAAATTCTACAAAGAAAACTGCCTGATGGATCAGGAATTCATCAAAGACGGCGACCAGACCATCAAATCTTACACCGAAGCAAAAGCAAAAGAGCTCGGCGGCAAGATCGAAATCCTCTCTTTCGTTCGCTATGAAAAGGGCGAAGGCATCGAAAAGAGAAACGATGACTTTGCAAGCGAAGTTGCAAGCATGATGAAATAAGCGATTTCTGTTCACAATCAGAATAAACGCTAAAAAAGCACAGGAGATAAATATCTCCTGTGCTTTTTTGCGTACATAAAGATAGAAAACAGGGAGAGTAGAAGAGCATTTTTAACAAAAGCAGCAGGTGTTATAGGGACAAAACCCGCGGGAGGATAGAGGACAGCGGCTCATTCCAATTAGATTCTTTATTGTGCTTTCTAAAGCAGTATGCAACACCCTTTTAAGAGGTTGCAAGGGATACAAGTGGAGCAGCAAAACAGGGGCGATGCACAAAAAAGAAAAGGTCCCTCTTTGTAAACGGCATAATTCGGGTGTAAACTGCACGATGAAAATAAAAAAGCTATGATATAATAAAAATGATACAAAGATTCAGATAAAGTTATAAAGGGGCTTGACAGACAATGTCCTCACGGAATAAACTCACGACAGACAGACAGACAGACAGACAGACAGACAGACAGACAGACAAACAGACAGACAGACAGAGATAACTCTGCCTGCTTTTGTGTTGTCCATATATTGCCATGACAGAGGAAACAGTTGTCCATTCCAAGCGGGTGGATGACCGATTCCTTTTTGTATTTTTAATAGATAAACGCAAGAAATAGGAGGATAAAGATGAAGCAACGAAAACGAATTGCCGCTCTTGTATTGGCAGCAGCGATGGTATTTTCCACCCTGCCGCTGAATGTATTGGCGGTGGAAACCCCAACAGTTGCCGCAGGTCTGTGTGAGCATCACCCTGAGCACACCGCCGACTGCGGCTACACCGAAGGTACAGAGGGAACCCCCTGTAACCATGAACACAATGAGGACTGCTACACCCTTGTGACTGAGTGTGTCCACGAGCATACTGAGGACTGCTACCCGGCAGAAAGTGTGTCGGACAACACAGATGCCCAGTCGCTGGATTTGAGCGGTCTGTCGGTACAGGTGAACTACAACGACAATACAAGTGAGACTCTCACAGGAGAAAGCGGCAAGCTGACCGCTGACCCTGCCCAGGGAACGGTGTTGACGGTCGCAGAACATAACGGCAAGAAAATTGAGATTAACTACGGTGGAAAAAAAGCTCAAACCAATCCGCTTACTGTGGATAAGGCAGAGCAGGAGGCTCTTTCCATCATCGGCGCACCGAGCAAAATCTACAAGGGAAGCAGCTTTACGCTGCAAACCTCCGGCGGCTCCGGTGAGGGTGCAATCACATGGTCGGTAGTCAGCGGTCCCGCAACAGTGGATGCAAACGGCGCTGTTACAGTAACCGACATAGGGGAGTTCCAAATCAAAGCGGTCAAAGCCGAAGATGCGGAATACAACCGAACCGAAGCGCTGATTACGCTGACAGCGGTGAAAAAATCCAGCAGCGGAGGAGGTTCCTCCTCCTCCGGCGACACATCCTCCGATGATAGGGAAGATTCTTCAGACAAGGATTCCAACATCACCAACCGCCCGGACAAGAACAATCCAAGCACTCCCACCACCGGTCAAACCACAACGGTGAAACCCGGAATCAACGGAAATGCCAACATCAACGAAAGCACGGTACAAAATGCAATCAACAAAGCGACTGCTGCTGCGAAAAAGAATGGCAGCACCACAAACGGAATTGCTGTGGTGGTTCCTGTAAATGTGGGTGACGTACGGAAAGATGTGCAGATTACCTTGAAAGCAGATACGCTGGATAAGCTGGTGTCCTCCGGTGTCAAGCGTTTCACCATCGACACCGATTCCATGACCGACTTCGGTTTCACCCTGGATACCCTCAAGGAGTTGAACCGCCGAACCAGCGGCGACATTGTTTTCAAGGTGAAGAAAACCACAGTTTCTTCTGCTGAGGCAAAGGCGGCTATCGGCACAAGACCTGCCTACGATATTTCCCTTTGGGAAGTCAAAAACGGCAAGGAAACTAAGCTGACCGACCTGAACGGAAAGACCATCAGCGTTGCCATTCCGTACACACCGGCGAAAAATGAGCAGCCCGGCAATCTCTATGCGGTTTCTGTGGATGCTGCGGGCAAGGTGCAGTGGCTCACCAAGTCCAGCTATGATGCCGACCAGAAAGCGGTCATCTTCCAGCTGACCCAGCCGGGTGTTTACGGCGTGGGCTACGACGCCAAAACACCTGCTTTCACTGACATTGAAAAGCATTGGGCAAAGGACAACATCTTCTTTGCGGTCAGCCGCGGGCTGCTGAATGGCACCAGCGAAACCACATTCAGCCCCGACACTGGCATAACCAGAGGAATGTTCGTCACCGCCCTGGGACGGCTGGCTGGAATCAATCCCGACAGCTACCGGACCGGCAAATTCACCGATGTGAAAGCGGATGCCTACTACGCGCCTTATGTCAACTGGGCGGCAAGCAAGGGCATCGTCAGCGGAACAACAGACACCACCTTTGCCCCGGACAGTCAAATCACCCGGGAGCAGATGGCAGTGATTCTGAAAAATTACACTGCCAAGTTGGGTTACACCATCCCGAAAACGCTGAAAGCTGTGACCTTTGCAGATAATGCAAAGATTTCGTCTCAGGCGAAGGAGGCGGTCCAGTCCATGCAGCAGGCAGGCATCTTGGCGGGCAAGACAAACAACCGATTTGACCCTGCGGGAACCGCCACCCGCGCCGAAGTTGCCACCGCCCTGCGTCGGTTCGTGGAAATCATCATCGACTCGCAGACTGCAAATGGCTGGCAGCAGAATGACAGCGGCGAGTGGAGCTACTACAAAAATGGAGAACCGCTCAAAGGCTGGTTCTCCGTTGATCAGAAGAAATACTGGATGGACAAAACCACCGGCAAAATGTTCTCTAACGGCTGGAAGCAGATTGACGGCAAGCAGTATTACTTCTACGCCGATGGCTCGATAGCAGTGAACACCACTTCGTCATTTCGCTTTATATGATGGGGGATTCAATCAAGCCGGAACGAATGTAGTATCCTATTATAAAAATTATAAAAAGGTGCAGGTGATAGTTTCATCACCTGCACCTTTTTATATCTCTTTATTCGCCTGAAGATGAGGAAAATGCTTATCATGGAGTTTGCAGGTTTTTTTCCGATGCAGTTATGAGCGCTCCTGTCTGACGGCACCTTCGGTTTGTCATCTTCTGGACCTTATCCACCCCAATTTTGCCGAAAAAGAGGTCTGTCAACGACACGGGTAGCACAACTTCAAGCAGCACCTGTAGCTTGTATTGGTTGTGGTTCTTGGTGTGGGCTTGATTATTGCGAAGCTATACAGACATTAAGGGGCAAAAAAAAGAAAACCGATGTAGTTTCCACTCTTGCAAGGATGGAGATTACAGCGGATTTCTTTTTTGAGAGAGGGAATCAAACGGCATGATTCTCGCTCATGGATTCCTTAGGATTTGAGCAGAGCAAGGTCAAGGTAAAGGTAAAGGTAAAGGTAAAGGATACGCTTTGCTTGCCGCATGATCATCGTTGTGTTCAGCACAGTCAATTTTACTTTGCTGATAGATTCTTCGCTATTCCAGAAAGGTTCTTTGGACATCAGGCGCACCTCCCTGTGAGACCATGCGCTTCTCTACCGACAGTAAACGCAAATTTACACTTTTAAAAACTTTTTGAGCGCATTGATATGCATAAAAAATATTTTTTCGGGATGCTCCTCCAGCAATCGTTTTATTTCCGATACTTTTTCCCAATGGACCTGTTCTGTTTCATTGGTAGATTCCGTTAAATCACCTTCTGTCTCACATAAAAATGTGTTCAGAATGATGGAATATGCTCCTGATAGATTTTGTGTTACACAGTAAGGGGTAAATGAAATTGTAGTTACATCGCCAATCTGTGTGCATACCGATGAATCTTCGCCGTATATTTTTGTGATCTTCAGACCAGTCTCTTCCCAAACCTCTCTGCGTAGCGCCGAAAATATATCCTCGTATTCCCGGATTTTACCGGCAGGAATTTCGAACATGCCATTGGTTTCGTTCCCATCTTCTTTTTGCCTTGTTTGTAGAAGAATATATGGTTCATTGCCGACCACTTTTTTAATGATTGCTCCAACACATGGTTTTGCAAATACTTCTTTTGTCATATGATTCGCTTCTCCTTGTTCCACACCGTTCTCGTTATTGCAGCTTTTTTGATAAGTACAAAACGAAGTCATCATGGCAGCAATCGGCATATTGAGGAGATATTTTATCCCCATACCATACACCGCTTCCACCGGGGATATACCCTCGCTTGATGTACATTCGCTGCGCGCTTCCGTATCCATTATGTAGACCTACGCTAAGGTAGACCGTTAACAAAGCAGTTTGTTCTGTTTTTTATTGCAGTTGATCCGGGCAATATCCCAAATCGTGCGTTTTGCTTGACTGCCCCCAAAATCCGACGTAAGCAGATTCTGGTCAAGAATGTTCATGGAACGCACCTTGGTTCTATTGCGTTTTTGTTTTATATCATTATACGATACTTGAACGACAAAATAAAGAACGGGGGAAATGTTTTAAGAAAAGGCAGAATAAACGTAGCCATGTGTTTACGAGCTTTAACAGATAGGTGATGAAAGGCAAAACAGCTTGAAAAATATGGATGTTTATGGTACGATAAGAATATAAATATTCACGTATTATTACTATATTGGTATTCCTCCGAAATTTCATAAAAATTCTGTAAGACGCACCAATTTACACAAATTTTTTGCAAACTGAGATGTTTCCATTGTGTGATAAATATAGCAAATATAAAAAACAGCCCAGTTGCTCTGTTTTCGGAACTTCAAATATATTTTATCATTGACCGATACTTCTTAAAGAAGTTTTGTATCAATTACAACAGGATCAATATAAATCCGGCGCCCTCTCACAGCGGTATATCAAATACAAACAGAGCGAAAAGGAGTGATGCGTATATGAATCATCTGCCTGTACAATATCTGATTGGAGGCACAGAAAAACTTAGTGATGCGGCATGGGCATTGAATGCCAAGACAGACGCAGAGGATGAAACGCTTTGGCTGCCACTGGTTGTTCATCTGCAAGATACCGCAGCTGTAATGGAGTATTTGCTGTGGCATTGGCTTCCTGATGATTATGATGACGAATTGGAGTTAACGCAGGAGAAACTTTGCAAAATCGCTATTGCAGCTGCGCTACTGCATGATATTGGCAAAGCAACGCCAATGTTTCAGCGGAAGATATTGGCTCACCGAGAGACGTTGCGGCATCGGCTGGAAAAAAATGGACTAGTTACAGAACCGCAGAAGGGCTTATTTAATGAAAAGCTGTTTCATGCTGCTGCAGGTGCGGAAATACTGCGAGCGGAAGAAATCAATGAATGTTTGGCTGCTGTAGTCGGCGCACACCACGGGAAACCGGAGAGTCATCGCATCGTTTCCTTTCGCGAAGAATCTCCGATGTCTTTCGGTTGGAACAATACAGAAGAACGGGACACCCTGTGGGGCAATACGCAACGGGAACTGCTTACTTGGGCTTTGAATGGAATCGGGATCATCCATCATGAAGATTTACCCAAATGTGGAATGGCTGCACAGATGGCGTTGACAGGTCTTGTTATCATGGCAGACTGGATTGCCAGTAACACTGCTTTTTTCCCAATGATCAGGGAGGACGAGTTGCCTCGGAAATATGACCCGAAGCGAGCAGAATTTGCCCTCCAGAAATTGAATCTTCCCGCTCCCTGGAAGGTGTCTGACGACTGGAAAATGCCCTACTTTTTTATGAGTCGCTTTGGGTTTTCAGCAAATCGTATGCAGGAAACTGTTAAGCAGATTGCAGCGGAAATGGAAAAACCGGGAATCATGATTTTAGAAGCTCTTATGGGTCAGGGGAAAACGGAGGCGGCACTCTCTGCTGCTGAGATTATGATGAATCGTTTTCATTTGGGAGGGATTGCTTTTTTCCTGCCATCTCAGGCAACCTCCAATGCCATGTTCACAAGAATGACTCAATGGGCACAACAACAGCCGGAATCCAGTGGGATTGCTGTGTCCCTGGTCCATGGACAGGCGGAATTTAATGAATCCTTTCGGCAGTTGGAAGAAGGGAGTGTTCAGGTCGGTGATGAGGAGCAGGAACTTTGGGCAAATGATATGGTACCGGAATCTCTGATTGTACACTCCTTCTTCCGAGGAAGAAAAACAAAGCTCCTGGCAAACCTGGTTGTAGGCACAGTGGATCAACTTCTTATGGCAGCGCTTCGTCAGAAGCATGTTATGCTTCGGCACCTGGGTTTGACTGGAAAAGTTGTCATTATTGATGAATGTCATGCCTATGACACCTACATGAACACCTACTTGGACTGCGCATTGAAGTGGTTGGGCGCCTATCATGTTCCGGTAATATTGTTGTCAGCCACCCTGCCCGGAAAGAGAAGAGCCGAGCTGCTCCATGCTTATTCCGGCAAGAAACCACCTGCTGAATTCAAAAATATCCAGGAGTATCCTCTGCTTACCTGGACAAGCGATAACCATCATTATAAATTGGCAATTCCATCGGAGGGAACCAGCCGGACGGTTCTCGTCGAGAGATGTACAGAAGAGCAGGCAATCGCGGAACTGGACAATATAATCGAATATGGTTGTGTGGGTTTTATTGTAAACACAGTGAAGCGGGCACAGGAATTGTGGAAACGCTTAAAAGAGATCTATCCTAAGGCGACAATACTGATGGATCACTCCAGATATTTGACCCCGGACCGGCTGCAACATGAGCAGGATATTCTGGAACATGTTGGTAAACATTCTACATTGGAGCAACGCAAGGGAGTCATTGTGATTGGAACTCAGGTGTTGGAGCAATCTCTGGATTTGGACTTTGACCTTCTGATTACGGATCTTTGCCCGATGGACCTGCTGTTGCAGAGAATCGGTCGCCTGCATCGCCACTCCAGGCAAAGACCCACCAAGGCAATAACGCCACGCTGTCTGGTGCTTGGTGCGCAGGGAGAACTGGATGCCGGTAGCCTTGCAGTCTACGGTGCTTATCTGTTGCTGAGAACCCGGGGCTTGTTGCCGAATCAAATCAGATTGCCGGAGGACATTTCCCCATTGGTGCAGAAAACATATGATGAGGCACTTTGGGAGCCGGAATCTACACCGGAGTATGAAGATGCGAAAAATCAGCATCAATTATTTCAAAAAAAACAGCGGAAGCGTGCCAGTAGTTATTGTATGCTTCCACCTTCGACAGATGGATTCTTTGATACAATTGTTGGCACAATGGATAATATGCAGATGTTTACAGATTTACAGGCGCAGGCAGCTGTCCGCGATGGAACAGCCGCTATTGAGGTGCTGGTGGTTCAGCAAGATGAAGACGGTCAGATCAAGCTGTTGTCAAAAGAACATTCCAGAGAGCGCTACCAACTTAATATACAACCCAGCATAGAAGAAAGTCGAGTTATTGCTGCCCAGAGATTGCGCCTTCCTTCTACTTTCAGCCAAAACTACTGTATTGATGCTGTGATTAAAGAATTGGAAGAACAGATGGGAGAGAAACTCTTTGAATGGCTGCAATCCCCAGTGTTACAAGGCGAGTTATTCCTTGTTTTGAATTCGGAAGGAACCGCAGAACTTGCCGGAAAGAAATTGTATTACAATCCACAGTTTGGATTAGCAGAAAAGGAGGAATAAAATGTCCGAGATTGAATTTAATCTCTTAGATGAACCTTGGATCAGAGTAATGACAGAGGACTGTACGGCTCAGGAAATTTCTTTGACACAAGCATTGTGGGAAGGTCATCACTATCGGCGTCTGGCAGGAGAGCTTCCGACACAGGATGTTGCAATTCTGCGCCTTTTGCTGGCAGTGCTACATACGGTTTTCTATCGAATGGATTTGGATGGTGAGGACAATCCTATAGAAACTCCAGGTCAGGCAGTACAGCGTTGGCAGATGCTGTGGAAGGCTGGACAGTTTCCACAAGAACCAATTCGAAAATATTTGGAACAATGGAAGGAGCGCTTCTGGCTTTTCCACCCGGAACACCCATTCTATCAGACTCCGGCAGCATCCGTAGGAACTGTATATACTGCTGCGAAGTTAAATGGCGAACTGTCTGAGAGCAACAACAAGGTGCGGCTTTTCCCAGTCTGTTTAGGAAAAGAAAAGGCAGGGCTAGACTATGCGGCAGCGGCAAGGTGGCTTATTCACCTCAACGGCTTTGACGATACCTCTGCAAAGCCGAAGGGGAAGGGACTCCCCTCACCAGGTGCCGGTTGGCTGGGGAAGCTGGGACTTATCTATGCCGAGGGGAAAACGCTTTTTGAAACACTGATGTTGAATCTGGCACTTTTAAAAGATGGAAGCCAGATTTGGGAGGAACCTGCCCCTGTATGGGAATTGGAAAAACCCAAGGGAGAGGAGCGAACAGAAATTGCGATGCCGGACAACCAGGCGGAGTTGCTGACGCTGCAATCACGCAGGTTGCTCTTGATCAGGGAGAATGAACAGGTCGTAGGATATACTCTTTTAGGCGGTGATTTTTTCTCTAAGATCAATGCCGATGCAGAACAGATGACCCTATGGGAGTATCGGGAAGGAAAGAAAAATGAACCGGGCTACAACCAACCGAAACGACTAAAACCAGATCGGCAAATGTGGCGCGATTTTTCTGCAATCACAGTACCACAAAGTAATGGCAAGACGCCCGGAATTATGAACTGGGTCGTATTGCTGAAAAGGAAAGAAGTTCTTGACAATAATTTTATCATCCATTTCCGCACTGTAGGAGCAAAATATGGTGATAAGGACTTCTTTATAGAAGATATATTGGAGGACCATCTGGATTTCCACATTTCTCTTTTGGAGGAAGGAGGAAAATTGTGGGATAAGTTGATCCAAGATAAAATTGCCCAGACCGAGAAAGCAGCATGGTTTTTGGGGGTGTTAGCAGAAGAACTTTTCAAGGCAGCCGGCGGGCAACCGGACAGCGACGCAGAAAAAGGCAGAATCTATCAGGCAAGCCAAATGTATTATTCCGCAGTGGATATTCCGTTTCGCAGGTGGCTGGCTTCCATTGACCCTGATTTGGGGGATGCAGAAGAACTCCGGGCAAAAAAAGATGAGCAGTGGCGTATGGAGGCATATCATCTCGCAATGAAACAGGGACAAAAAATGGTTCAAAATGCCGGAGAAGCAGCGTTTGCAGGACGTTGGGTAGAAGGAAAGTTTTATTCTTCACCGAATGCTTTTAATCGATTTTCCTGGCAGATAAGAAATCACTTCAACATAAAAAGCATAACAAAGGAGAAAACAGATGAACGACCGTAAAAAGCAGGTAATGAGCTTTGTGCGCAAAAGACTCATGTACTGGCAAACGGAACCCAATCCGCATCTGGTTCGTGCCGATTTGGCAAATCTGCGCCGTGGGATTGGCAAGAAGCCGGGAGAGCTACCTCAGCTCTGGGAGCTTCTGTTTCGGGATTTTCCAGAGGAGCTTATGAGCCAAAACGGCAACCCTACATGGGAAGAATGGGCGGTGTGCGGTGCCTTGACTCTATATGCCATGCATCAGCAGGGCAACGACCAGAAAATGCATATGGATGGGCAAAGGCTGGGAATTGCCATCGGCAGCTTGGCAGACGGCGATGAAGATCACCTAAAACCGGTTCAGCGCCGATTTAATGCATTTGCTACTGCTAAAGGTATGCCGGAGTGTCTGCACCATCTGCGCGGGTTGATCCAGCTTTTGCGCAGGGATGGTATCCCTCTGGATTATGTAGAATTGGCAGGAGATTTATATGTCTTCCAAACGCCGGACGGAGCTGCAAGAATTCGTCTGCAATGGGGACAGGATTTTTACCGGACTGTGTACCGGCGTCAGGAAAGAAAGGATGACAATCATGAATAACAGTGAAAGAATCTATGTTGACTTCCACGTACTGCAGACGGTTCCCCCCAGCTGTGTGAACCGCGATGATACCGGCAGTCCCAAGACGGCTATTTACGGCGGTGTGACGCGTGCCAGAGTGTCCAGTCAGGCTTGGAAACGTGCTATGCGACTGAAATTTCAGGATATATTGTCTCAGGAGGATGTGGGACAGCGAACCAAAATGGTGATTGATTTGGTCGCAGGGCAGGTTATAGCACTCGACCCGGAGTGTACCGAAAAACAGGCGCAAGACTCTGCAAAGAAGGTATTGGAGGCTGCCGGAGTCAAAGTAAAGGAAGACAAAAATCAGCTGAAGACCGGCGCATTATTTTTCATCAGCCCCAGTCAAATCCATCAGTTGGCAGAGATTGCCGCCAGACAGGAAAAGGCACCCAACAAAACGGAATGCAAAGAGGCTTTGAAAGCCAGACCCAGCGTAGACCTTGCCTTGTTTGGTCGAATGGTGGCAGATGATCCCGGGCTCAATTTCGATGCTGCCGCTCAGGTTGCTCATGCAATTTCCACCCATGCAATAGAAAATGAATTTGATTATTTCACTGCTGTGGACGACTGCGCTCCAGAAGACAATGCCGGTGCCGGTCATCTGGGAACCGTCGAATTCAATTCTTCTACCTTATACCGCTATGCCACGGTAAATGTGGAAGATTTAAAAAAGATGCTTGGAGAGGCAACACCGGAGGCAGTGCGGGCTTTTGCGGAGGCGTTTATCCGCAGCATGCCCACCGGCAAGCAGAACACCTTTGCCAACTGGACCCGCCCGGATGTGGTGTATGTGGCCGTCCGCCGAGATCAGCCCATCAATATGGCAGGTGCTTTTGAGAAGCCCGTGCGCGCCGGAAACGAAGGCTATGTTGCCAATTCCGCAAAGGCTTTAGCAGCTTATGCAGATGAAACCTACCGTGATTTTGCAGCTGCACCGGAGCTGTCTCTGACGGTGGGAAAAGGTTTGGAATCTCTGGCGGAGCCTTGCTCTGTAGATGCTCTGCTGAATACATTGGAAGCATGGCTGAAAGGGGAAATAAAATGAGTACGCTGCTTCTGCGTCTTGCAGGACCGATGCAGTCCTGGGGGACGGACTCGAAATTTGATGTGAGGAGAACGCAGCGAGAACCAAGTAAAAGCGGTGTAATTGGATTGATTGCCGCTGCATTGGGAATTCCCAGACAGGACCAGGAAATTTTACATACACTGGCATCTTTGCGCTTTGGTATCCGGGTGGACCGGGAAGGTACCATGATACGGGATTATCATACAGCCCATCCGGAAAAAGGCAGTCCTTATGTAACCCACCGTTACTATCTATCAGATGCTATCTTTGTTGCCGGACTGGAAAGTAAGGACGAGGAACTGCTGAACAAGATTGGCAAGGCACTACAAGCTCCGGTATTTCCACTGTATCTGGGACGGCGCTCCTGCCCTCCCACCGGACGGGTGTTTCTGGAAATATCCCCTAAGCCGTTGGAGGAAGCTTTGCGGGAGAATGCACCGGATACATCCACCCGACTGGTGCTGGATGCGAAAAAAGGTGAACAGGGAGGGCTGATTCGGGATGTACCGCTGTCCTTTGATCCCACTCACCGTAAGTATGAATTTCGTCGGGTGGTTACCTATCCGTTGCATCCCATTGCTGAACACGATCCAATGACAGAATTGGGGGAGGAAATATGTACTTAACGCAAATGCGTCTTGATATGAATAACCATCGCACCTTATCAGCTATTTCTGCACCCAACAAACTCCACGGTGCACTGGAATCCTCCTTCCCCGGGGAGCGGCAGAGAAATTTGTGGCGGATTGATAGTCGAGGCGGGCAGAATTATCTTTTGATTCTCAGCTCCGAAAAACCGGACCTCAGCAGGATGGCAGCGCAGTTTGCACCACCGGGAGAAACCTGGCAAACAAAGGATTATACCCCGCTGTTGGATCGAATCTGTCAGGGCAGTCGCTGGCAATTCTGCCTTTGTGCGAATCCCACCTACAGTGTTCCGGCAGGTCCGGGACAACGAGGTCGGGTGTGTGCGCACAGCACTCCTCAAAATCAGATCGAGTGGCTAAAACGACAAAGCGAGAAATATGGATTTATCCTGTCGGAAGAAGAATTCGGCATAACAAAATCGGTCTGGTATCGCTTCAAAAAGGGAAGCAGCGGGAAAAACGTTACCTTTTTGGCGGTGACCTATGAGGGAATTTTGGAAGTAAGTAACCCGGAAATATTTCGACAGATGCTTTGTAGCGGAATAGGACGCGGAAAAGCCTATGGTACAGGGTTGATGACAGTTGTACAGGTGAGGAAATAAGTTATGGCTGAAATACCTGGAATGATTCGCCCGGAACTTCAAGCTCTTCCGCAAATTTCTGATAGAATGACATTTATCTATCTGGAGCATTGCGTTCTGAACAGGCAGGACGGAGCTATCACTGTAACAGACGACCGTGGGACAGTTTTCCTTCCTTCTGCTGCCATTAGCGTTTTGCTTCTGGGACCCGGTACCAAAGTGACCCATCGTGCAATGGAATTGATTGGTGACTCTGGAGTCAGTGTCCTGTGGGTAGGAGAACATGGCGTGCGCTACTATGCAGGTGGTCGGGCTTTGACACATCGGGCAAACCTGTTGATTCGACAGGCAGAGCTGGTTAGCAACGTCCGGCTTCGCTTGGGTGTAGTACGTCAAATGTACAGTATGCGATTTCCAAATGAAGATGTATCCCGGTTGACGTTGCAGCAGTTGCGTGGCAGGGAAGGCGCCCGAATTCGTGCGGTATATCGTCAGTGTTCTAAAAAATGGAATATTCCATGGAATGGACGAAATTATGACCCGGAAAATTTTTCGGGAGGAGACCCGGTCAATCAAGCGCTTTCTGCCGGACATGCTTGCCTTTATGGAGCAGCTCACGCAGTGATTCAAGCGCTTGGTTGTTCGCCGGGTCTGGGATTCGTCCACACAGGTCATGAGTGTTCCTTTGTGTATGACATAGCAGACCTCTATAAAGCAGATATTACAATTCCGTTGGCTTTTGAGTTGGCTGCGACTGTGGAAAAGGAGGATATTGCCTCTGTTATGCGGAGAAACACCCGAGATGCAATGAAGAAATATCATCTGATGGAAAGGATGGTGCGGGATATTCAGACGCTGTTTGCTGCGGATGATGTATCATGTGAACTTCAAAATGCAGTGTATCTATGGGATGACAAACAGGGGTGTGTGGAAAACGGACGTTCTTACAGTGCGAAGGAGTAAAGATGATTGTTGTAACACTTACGGATTGTCCGCCTCGGCTGCGTGGAGATTTGTCCAAATGGCTTCTGGAAATCAACACAGGTGTCTATGTTGGACAGCTGAACAAGCGAGTGCGGGAAGAACTGTGGAAGCGCATTTGTGACAACCTTCCCAGAGGACGTGCGACGATGGTGTATTCTGCCAACAACGAACAGGGAATGGAATTCCGGGTCCACAACACCCGTTGGATGCCGGTGGATTTTGAAGGATTGACACTGATGATGCGACCTGCAACAACCGAATCCGGTGCGGTATCAATGGACAGATCAAGTAAAGCAGCTATTAGCCGAATGGTTCAGAACAAACGTGCCGAACAAGACAAACGAGCACAAAAGAGAGGCTATGTTGTCATTGATGTTGAAACGACGGGATTGGATCCAGCACACAACGAGATTCTGGAAATTGGTGCATTACGAATCATTGAACATAAAATATCGGAACGCTTTTCGGCGATGATTCATCCAAAGTGCCCGATTCCACAGGATATTATGGATTTAACCGGAATTACACAACAGATGGCAGACAAAGGCATCGAACTAAAAAAAGCACTGGAGGAATTTTGGGACTTTTTAGGGCAAAGTGTCGTGATCGGACATAACTTAAGCTTTGATCTGGCGTTTTTAAAAAAAGCAAGTGTGGATACCGGGATTTCGATTCCTGTAAATTCCTGCTTTGATACGTTGACCTTGGCACGAAGAAGGGTCCAGGATATAGCAGATTATCGGTTGGAAACGCTGGCGGGCTATTTTGAGATCAAACCGGAACGTTTCCATCGGGCGTTGGAAGATTGCTACACCACCTTTCAAATCTACGAAAAACTAAATGAAATCGGATAGGTACGGGATCAAAGTCCTTGATTTTATGGGCTTTTTTTAGTCTTTTCCCCGCACACGCGGGGGTGATCCCTCGATCCGGATACCGCTTTTCACGTCGCCGGACTTTTCCCCGCACACGCGGGGGTGATCCCTTATTTCGTGTACGCTGATTTCACCGAACAAGCTTTTCCCCGCACACGCGGGGGTGATCCTATTTCTGCCGCACGGTCAGCGCGTCGATCACGCTTTTCCCCGCACACGCGGGGGTGATCCTAAAGCCCATTTCCTGCGAAAGCTCTATGAAAACTTTTCCCCGCACACGCGGGGGTGATCCTGCCGCGCACCATCTCTTCGCCCGCTTCCGTGACTTTTCCCCGCACACGCGGGGGTGATCCTTTAGGGAGGGTTCGACACCGAGGGCGGGAGATCTTTTCCCCGCACACGCGGGGGTGATCCCGCCGAAGCCGTAGTACGCGTAGTTGTTGCCCACTTTTCCCCGCACACGCGGGGGTGATCCTACGGAGTTCGTAACGCGCTTGACCGACGTTGACTTTTCCCCGCACACGCGGGGGTGATCCCGCTTCAATCTGCTTCCGGCACTCCTGCAAATACTTTTCCCCGCACACGCGGGGGTGATCCCGCAATTTACTCCCCCTGGCTCTCGCTATCGGACTTTTCCCCGCACACGCGGGGGTGATCCTGTAGTCTCCGCGTTTGATTCCATTTTCCAGCTCTTTTCCCCGCACACGCGGGGGTGATCCTAAAAATTAGAACAAGGCGGAAACGAATGCCCGCTTTTCCCCGCACACGCGGGGGTGATCCCTTGTGAGGGTGGCAAAGCCCCCCTTCAATCCCCTTTTCCCCGCACACGCGGGGGTGATCCTGCCAATATAGTAGCGCAGGCCATAAGGGAGATCTTTTCCCCGCACACGCGGGGGTGATCCTAGTACGGCAAAAATCACATCTATCTTTATTTTCTTTTCCCCGCACACGCGGGGGTGATCCCGCCTGCTGCCATAGCTCGATGATGCACACGCTCTTTTCCCCGCACACGCGGGGGTGATCCTCTTCTATAGCCATGATATATATATTGCCTTCACTTTTCCCCGCACACGCGGGGGTGATCCCTGCAACGCCAGCAGCTTACTGTCCGCCTCTCGCTTTTCCCCGCACACGCGGGGGTGATCCCTCTTCCCATTCGGATAAATCGGATGGTTCATACTTTTCCCCGCACACGCGGGGGTGATCCTAAAAAATGAAACTTTAAAGAACTATGCAACTACCTTTTCCCCGCACACGCGGGGGTGATCCTCTGTGCATGAATCAGTGGGTAAATTCGTATGACTTTTCCCCGCACACGCGGGGGTGATCCTAGATATTATGTACCGTTTTTTCACTCTTTTTGCTTTTCCCCGCACACGCGGGGGTGATCCCCAGAGATTTATCAACAAACTCTGCTATCAGACCTTTTCCCCGCACACGCGGGGGTGATCCCGGTCAGCTTTTTCTTTTTGCGGTCATAAATGACTTTTCCCCGCACACGCGGGGGTGATCCTTTTGTCACCGGTGAATCTTGTTTACGTTATACCTTTTCCCCGCACACGCGGGGGTGATCCTAGTAAGTGTAAGCACCGCGACAGCCTTACATCCTTTTCCCCGCACACGCGGGGGTGATCCTGAAACATGGAAAAAACAGGGTATCCAAAGAGCACTTTTCCCCGCACACGCGGGGGTGATCCTGGGGTGTTGGAAATCTCGGCAAACAGAAGCTTCTTTTCCCCGCACACGCGGGGGTGATCCCGAAATATGCCGAGCGAGAAGGTCAAAACTGCTCTTTTCCCCGCACACGCGGGGGTGATCCTATCCTTTGAGCCAGTCCCGGCAGACGGAGACGCTTTTCCCCGCACACGCGGGGGTGATCCCAGTTGAATAGAAAGAAAGCGGGAAATCGACCGCTTTTCCCCGCACACGCGGGGGTGATCCTAGTGTGGGGGGGGTAAATAACCCGGAGGATACTTTTCCCCGCACACGCGGGGGTGATCCTATAATCAGCAACTGGGGGATGTTTAGAGTTTGCTTTTCCCCGCACACGCGGGGGTGATCCAAAGCCATCAGGACTCGTCGCGGTGCTCCTGATCTTTTCCCCGCACACGCGGGGGTGATCCTATGTGAACTCAAAGGCTTACCCTCCCTCTCAACTTTTCCCCGCACACGCGGGGGTGATTTTCCTTGTGCGAGTAGCAGAGAAGTGCTCGATTGGCGTTTTTCTATATGACAGCCATCATGTGAAAAACAGAATATTTGTTGTGACAACAAGGAAAGAGTGAATAAGAAAGACCTGCACAGCTATTATCCAGCTGTGCAGGTCTTTCTTATATTTGGCTCGGGAGTAGAACCCCGTTGGTACACAATTTTTATGGGAAAGTCCAGTGTGTGATCTCTTCTCTTAAATCTCTAATAAGAGCTCATGGTCAAGTCGGTGCTTTACCATTGATAAGGATTGCGTTAATCGGCATCATATAAAAACCGCACAGCTGTAGAGACAGAGCATGGGTAAAGAGATTAAGCGTAGTATACACCGAACAGAGTAAGAATATGGTCAGTTTCATTTAGAAAGTTATGAGGAACCTCTGGCTCTACATAATACAAAGCCAAACAGCATGGATTGTATCCGCTGTGGTGAGTGCCTAAAGCGATGTCCCAAGAAGGCAACCCATAAAAAAGAAGGAGCAGAGCAACAACCGAAGGGATGAGCGGGCGTTTTGGGAAAAAGATGAAGTGAAAAACGAGGGAATTATTTGCACACTGTAAAAAAATAATGAATAAACATCTTGACTTCTATCATAAATTGACCTATAATGGGGACAACTAAATATTGCGTCATAGGTACTCTGTTTTCAGAGGATAATGGGGAATGCAGTGTGAATCTGCAACAGCCAACTCTACTGTATTAAGGAGTGCTTATTCATATCCATTGGATTGTTTTCAATCTGAGAAGGGAATAAGTGCGATGAATTTAAGTCAGGAGACCCGCCTAGGATGGTGTCTGCCATTTCGGTATGGGAAATGAAAGCAAAAATGATAGGGTCATTGCGTTCACAGGGAGTATTATACCGATTTTGGTATAATACTCTTTTTTTGCAGACGGCACATTTAGCGAATTTACAATCGGAAAGGTGATTCGATGAAATCTCGCAAATTGATCGCTCTGTTACTTGCGGCTGTCATGCTGATTGGAACCATGACCGGATGTAATCAGAGTACAACAACACAAGCGGAAGTCCAAAATGAAACAGAGAACACAACAGAGGAGAACACAGAAACAGGCGTCAAAAAGGTAAAAAATCTGGTAATTGGTACAACTACACCCAATACGACCTTTAACCTGTACAGCCAGACGGACATCTTTGGACGAATCAATTATGTCGGATTTGTCCGTGGAAACTGGGTGTATGAAGCAGAAGACGGTTCTCTTCAGCCCTACTTCTTTACTTCCTTTGATATTTCGGATGATGGTTGTGTTTTGGACTTTACATGGCCTACCACTGCTGTCTGGGGCGATGGTCAGCCGGTAACATGGGACGATATTGCATTTACTATCAAATTTTTGGCGGAAACTGCAAAGAGTTCTTATTTCCTGAATCTGGTAAGCGTTGAGGAAACCGGAGAAGGAAAGGGAAGGATTACCTTCAGTCAGCCGGATGTTTATGGCTGGTTGTCCGGCTCTGCCATGATGCAGGGCGTACTTCCAAAGCATATCTGGGAAAAGTTTGAAGGAAGTGACGAATACAAAAATTATACCGGAGAAGATGCAGCCATCGGATGCGGTCCGTACAAGCTGGTATCCAAGGATGTTGATGCGCAGATTTCCTATTATGAAGCAATTCCGGAAAATAACTACCACGGGGATATTACCGTTGAATCGGTCACCATCAAGACATATGCGGATGCAACTGCGGTAATGGCTGCTTTGAATGCAGGTGAGATCGACTGCTATTACGCATATTCTTCTCCTATTGATTACACCCTGATGGATATGATTTCTGACCCTGCCGTAGATAAGGGGGAGAGTGTTTATTCGGGCTGCAACCAGATGACCTTCGGTATGACCAGAAAAGCCGGCAGTGATTACAACTTCCGTTTGGCAGTTACCAAAGCGATGGACTGGGCGCTGCTGTCGAAGACCATCGGCGGCGATGATGCGGTTATTCCATGTGCCGGCATTATTCCGCCGTCCTGTAACGGTTATGTAGAAGGACTGCCACAGTTTGCACAGGATGTGGAGGAAGCTAAGAAAATTTTGGATGATGCCGGTTACCTTGATGTGAACGCAGATGGCTTCCGTGAATTCCCGGATGGTTCTGAAATGAAGATTTTGGTGGTTCCACAATACTCCAAAGATATGAATCTGAGAAATCGTATTGCAGAAGTCATCGTTGACAATCTTGCATCCGTAGGCGTAAACGCTTATGTTGACCAGTCGATCATTGTAAACTCTGAGGTGTGGGAAAGCAATATCAAGGAGGGAAATTATGATATTGCCATCGGCTACACAACCGCCGGTGTGGCAAGACATACCTCTGCTTTCCGCTATTATGTTTATGAGCCAAAGCCGGGAACCGACCGCAATGCTTCCTGGTTGTGGGGTACATACACCGACCCGACCTTTAATGAAACGGTATGGCGTATGCTGGGTGCCCATTCCAGCGAGGAATATCTGGAATGTATCACCTATCTGCAGAATGAAGCAGCAAAGACCCTGTTCGGTACTGCTCTGAGCTGGACCTCCTGCTATTATCCATATCGCACAGACAAATATGAAAACTGGTATAACCGTGCTTCCTGGGGTGTTGTAAACGACGAACTCTGGTATACACTGACTGCAAAATAATGTGACAAAAAGGGTTGCTCCTTGTCCCTATCCATCGAGCAGCCCATTTTTTATGAAGGTTGTGAAATCCAACGATGACTAAGCATATTTTCAAAAGAATTCTTGCTGCGTTTGCTACGATATTTGTTGTGATTACCATCAGCTTTTTTATGGTCCGGTTTATGCCCGGAGACCCGCTTCAGCACATTGTTGGTCAGGAGGAGTACTATTATCTGCTGGAAAAGGACCCGGGAGAACTGGAATTTATCGCTGAGAAGTATGGGCTGAATGATTCCTATGGTGTACAGTATGTAAGATATTTAAAAAGCATTGTTACCATGGACTTTGGAATTGCATATTCCAATAAGCAGCCGGTTTTGGATAACGTACTGAAAAGTATCTCGTGGACTGTTAGGCTGTCGATACCAACATGGATTCTGGGGGGAATCTTTGGTGCGGTATTAGGTGTTATAGCGGGTTGGAAGCCGGGAAAACTGTTTGATTCTATTATGACGCCGATTGCGCTGTTCCTGAATACAGTACCCTCCAACTGCATTGGTGTCCTTGCGCTGGTTGTTTTTGCTTATAATTTGAAGTGGGTTCCCATCAGTGGAATGACCAGTGGGATGACAACAGGTTGGGAGAGGACATTGGATATTTTGCATCATATGGTTCTGCCTTTGTCCATTTTGATTCTGTTTCGCACAGCCAGTGACTTTATGACGATGAAAAGCAGCGTGTCGCAGATTAGAAAAGAAGACTTTACTACAACAGCAGAATCAAAGGGACTGCCGGAAAGAAAGGTGCTGTTCCGTCATGTAATCAAGAATGCAATGCTTCCGTATGTCACCAGTATGTGTATGCAGATGGGTAGCCTATTATCGGGTTCTATGATGATTGAATCCATCTTTGGTTGGAAGGGCATGGGGCAGTTGTTTTATCAGTCTGTTTCAAACCACGATTTTCCTACAGCACAGCTGTGCTTTCTGGTTTCGGCATTTTGTGTGGTGATGGCAAATCTGATCAGTGATATTGTGATTGCATTCATTGATCCAAGAATTGCTTCTTAAGGAGGTGCCGATATGCAGAAAAAGAAAAAAATCAATCTTCCTGTAGTGATGGGAAGCATCATCATTATATTTTTTGTTGTGATTGCTCTTTTGGCACCCTATATTGCTCCGCATGACCCGGCAGCAACCAGTTCGCTGACCTATGCAAAGCCAAGTGCAGAGCACTGGCTGGGGACCAATGATGTGGGTCAGGATATTTTCAGCGAACTATTGTATGGAACTCGCATCTCGATGGGAATCGGTGTTTTTGCTGCATTTGTTGTTACCATTCTGGGAACGGTTCTGGCGCTGTTTTCCGGGTGGTATGGAGGATATGTGGACAAAGCTGTTACTGCTTTGACCAATCTTGCAATGGCATTGCCGGGTCTTGCGCTGACAACCCTTCTGGTGTGCTATTTGGAGCCGGGAATGCTGAGTATTGTGGTGGCAATTTCGGTAACATCATGGACCGGAACGACCCGAGTGCTGCGCTCCCGCATTCTGTCGCTGAAGGAAGAACCGTTTATTAAAATTGAAAAAGCAATCGGACAAAAAGACATTGTCATCATGTTTAAACATCTGCTCCCCAATATCAAGGATATCATCCTTTCCCGTGGAGCGATGGCAGTTTCCGGTGCCATGATGACAGAGGCCTCGCTGAGCTTTCTCGGCTTGGGTGCATTTGCTGAAAAAAGCTGGGGTGCAATCCTGCACTTTGCATTTTTTCGAAATGGTGTTGTCCGTGGGCAATACTGGTGGTATCTGCCGCCCATCATCTGCACCTCTCTGGCAGTGCTTGGTTTTATGCTGGTTGGCTATTACGGTCAGCAGAAAAAGTGAGGTGTAAAGGATGCTGGAAATAAAAAATGTTTCGGTTCAGTTTAGCGATGAAAGTGATGTGCAGGCAGTCGAAGATGTGAGCCTGACAGTTGCCGAAGGGCAGAAGATTGCACTGGTAGGAGAGACCGGCAGCGGCAAAAGTGTTTTGCTTCTTGCAATTTTGAGGCTTCTTCCAGAAACGGCGATTGTAAAAGGACAGGTGCTGTACAAAGGAGAAGATTTGCTGAGCTTAAAGAAAAAACAGCTGAACAAGATTCGTGGAGCCGAGATTTCCTATGTGCCGCAGGGAGGCGGAGGAAGCATGAATCCTCTTTTGAAGGTTGGATTTCAGGTAGGCGAGCCACTGATGGAGCACAAAGGATTCACAAAAAAGCAGGCGGTCCAAAGAAGTGTTGAGCTTCTGAAGATGTTTCGTTTAGGTAACGAGGAACAACTGGTCCATGCATACCCACATACTTTTTCGGGCGGTATGAGGCAAAGAGCAATGGTGGCGATGGGAATTTCCGCAGGAGCGAAACTGATTCTGGCAGACGAACCCAGCAAAGGACTCGATGAAAAGAGAGTTTCGCTTGTGGTAGAGGCGTTTGAGCAGCTAAAAGAAGAAAGCCTGCTTTGTGTCACACATGATATGATGTTTGCAGGAAGAATTTCAGACCACATCTGTGTCCTCTATGCGGCACAGCAGGTAGAGTATGGTCCAACCGAAGAGATACTGAAAAATCCGCTTCACCCATACACACAGGATATGATTTTGGCAATACCGGAAAATGGGATGAAAGTTTCCATGACGGGATTTGCTCCGCCTCACACGGATTATCAAAACTACGGGTGCCGGTACAAGCATCGGTGCAGATTTTGCACATCAAAATGTGATACAATGCCGCCGGTGTTTACACTTGGCGATAGAAAGGTAAGGTGCTGGAAATATGAGAATGAAAACTGAGAACCTTACCAAAATTTATAAAAGCCGTGTGAACAAAAAAGAAAATTTTTATGCTGCCAAAGATGTAAATATTACCTTAATGGAAGGGGAAACCATTGGGCTGTTTGGAGACAGCGGCAGCGGAAAATCCACATTAGGGCAAATGCTTTCGGGTCTGCTGAAACCTACCTCCGGTAGGATATTCTTCGGAGAAGATGAGCTGAAATATCCCTTTAAAGGTCCTCATAGGAGGGAGATCCAGATCCTGTTTCAGCATCCCGAAATTTCATTTAACCCGGCATTACCCTTGCTCAGCAGCTTGAAGGAGCCTTATTCGCTGTATAACATCCCATATTCTTTATCGACCTTGATTGAAAATGTAGAAAAATTCGGGTTACATGAGGAACACCTGTATCGAAAACCGGCTGAATTGTCCGGTGGTGAATTGCAAAGAGCAGCGCTTTCCAGACTGCTGGTTATGGAACCAAAGGTGATTATCCTGGACGAACCAACCTCCATGCTGGATGTAATCACACAGGCACAGATGATTCAGATGCTGCGGGAATACCAGGAAAAGGCAGGTACGTCGTATGTGTTTATTACGCACAACAGGACATTGTGCGAAGAAGTTTGTAATCGAATTTATGATGTGGAAAACGGAATTGTCACATTGGAGGAATCGTGATGGAAAAAGAAATTAAAAAGATTGCCATTCTTCATTGTAAAAAATCCGGCAGAGTCTGCACCGGCGCTGCGTGCTTTCGGGCATTTTATGACCGAAAGAAATCGTTTGAACAGTACGAAGGGCAACCGGTAGAGCTTTCGGCTTATTTTGATTGCAATGGCTGTGAAGCAGATAAACTGAACGACCCGGGATTTACAGAAAAACTGGAACGGATGAAAGAGGAACATGTCGACCGAATTCATATCGGAAAATGTTGTCTGGCTCGGTGTGAACAATTAAATCAAATGAAAGAAGCAATGGACAGGGTGGGGCTTTCTTATGCAGAAGGCACACATTAGTTCATTCTGCCTTTCAGATTGGGTTTGGTCGAATGACGATACCCGAAAATCTAACCATGATATACTCTCCTTCCGATTTATCAAGAAAGGATAAATCATTCTCCTTCCCACAAAAACAGCAGCTGCCTGCAAGCAGCTGCTGTTTTTGCCAAAATAAAAAAATGAGTGCAGGAAATCGAATGACCTTTTCGTTCTCAAAGGTTCAGGGCATTTTCCTATTTAGATATGTATATAATATACTCATTTCAATGATTTTGACTGTGTATTTATACAAAAAAATAAAACAATACGATAAAGTCTTGTGAAATAGTATGAATCACAGTATAATGAAGTCGACCACTCATTTTTGATTCAGGAGGGATTTTGAGCGATGTTGGATCTTATTTTAAAAAATACCGTTGTCTATGACGGTACAGGTGCACCTCCCTTTCATGGGAATATCGGGATTGCACAGGGGAAAATTGCAGTACTTTCCCAGCAACCGATAGCAGAGAAAGCGAAGGAAATCGTAGACCTTGGCGGGCTGGCGGCAGCTCCCGGCTTTATTGATTTTCACTCGCACAGTGATACGACCTTTTTGCCCGACAGCCGCTGTCAGTCCAAGCTGTTTCAGGGCATCACCTCCGAGGTGACCGGTCAATGCGGCTACACCGTTTATCCTTGTAAGCCGGAAAATCTGGAATTGATGAAGGAGTTTTCCTCGGTTAGCAGCAAGTGGGATTCCTATGTTTCTACCTCTATGGCGCAGTTTATTGAAAAAGCCAAGAGTGGAAATCGTCCAATGGCGACCAACCAGCTTCCGATGGTCGGACATGGAGCTTTGCGCGCCGGCGTCATGGGCTTTGAAGGACGAAAAGCCACCGCAGAGGAGCTGGCGGACATGGCTGCCTTGCTGGACAAAGAGATGGCAGACGGAGCCTGGGGAATGACACTGGGTCTTGGCTATGCGCCCGGTGTGTTTGCCGACCAGGAGGAACTGAACGCAATGGGTGAGGTGATAGCCAAATACGACGGTATCATCGCTTCCCATATGCGCAATCAGGGAGCGGAGATTATCGCTGCCCTGGAAGAAATGTATGAAATCAACCGAAAGACAGGTGCAAAAGTCCACATATCCCACCTGAAAGCCAGCGGCAAGGAGCAGTGGGGTTGGGCACCGAAAATTTGGGAATACATCGAGCAGGCACAGAAAAACGGCATTGCTGTAACGGCTGATATGTACCCGTACACAGCGGCGGCAACCGGCATTACCAATATCCTGCCGAAATGGACGCTGGAGGGCGGAGTAGCGGCTGCGGCAGCTCGGCTTGCTTCTGACCAGAGAGGTCAGATTTTGGCAGAGCTGGACCATCGCTTTGCGGAAAAGGAGGACGGTGAAGCCATTTATGTGGTCACCACCTACGGACTTTGTCCGGAAGCCGACGGCAAAAATATCTATGAGATGAGCCAAATCTGGAACTGCACCATGTCCGAAGCAGCTGCCCGACTGATGGTGGAAACCAAAGGCAGCGCAGACTGCATCTTCTTCTGTATGTCGGAAGAGGATGTGCTGTACTTCCTGCGCCAGGAGGTCACCATCGGGACCGATGGTTGTGGTATGCCGCTGAGTAAGGAGGAAAATGAGGGCAGACCGCACCCGCGTCACTTTGCGACCTTCCCGCGGTTTTTCCGTCTGGTACGAGAAGAAAAGCTCTGCACACTGGAGCATGCAGTCTACCGTGTGACCGGATTACCGGCTCAAATCATCGGATTGCAGGACCGCGGTCTGCTAAAGGAAGGGATGGCAGCGGACATTACCGTCTTTGACCCGGATACCATTGCCGACAAAGCGACCTATGAAAACCCATTCCAGAAGGCGGAGGGCATTGAGCACGTCTTGCTGGCAGGAGAGTTTGCCATCCGCAACGGCGAACAGACCGAGAAGCGTCTGGGTCGATTTTTGCTAAAAAATCGGTAGGCAGCGTGGACCGCACAGGCATAATAGGCTAGGGATGCCGTTGATGCAACCGAGAACAAAAAGTATAAAAGGGCATGGAGAAAATTTTCTCCATGCCCTTTTTGGGTGAAAGGAAGGGAAGCCACCAACCTCTTTGACCCCGATGGAGCTGTCACCAGAGCAGAAGCAGCCGTTGCCCTGGAACGCTTTGTGAGAGTGTTCATCTCTAGCGGCAATGCTCATGTACGATAAGGTAACACAGAAAAATTTAGACAGTAGCCCTTTATTCCTTAAACATCTCGAAATTTTTCTTAGACAAAATGCAAGAAATATGTTATACTGTTAAACAGATTTTTTAGAAAGACGGTGAGTCGGTGGCGAACAAAAACAAATATCAATTTGATAGTAAAATTCATATATATCGAGCCACAAAAAGAATGACACAGCAAGAGCTTGCCGACTTAGTTGGCGTTTCAAGACAGACGATTATGCAGCTTGAACGAAATCGCTATAATCCTTCTATGTTGCTTGCATATAGTATCGCAAAAGTGTTCAATGTGTCGATTGAAGATTTATTTGATTTTAAGGAGGAACAGTGATGATTGAGTGGATAACGCTTTTATTAGATAGCAGAGTTTTTATGCGAGCAAATGGAATACTGGGCTTTTTGCTTTTGGGCTTATTTATATTCTTCTATTTTTCAAAAGAGGGGCGAGATGAAAGAGGGCGTGGACTTATCGCTACAGCTTCACTAATTGCTTTTGTTGCCTTGTTCTTCCTTTTGAATACTGTGGGGCAGAGTTTAATTTGGCTTATGGATAACCCTGTTAGGTTAATGAATGGACTGCAGTCGGCATATACATTATTTCTATTTATCGCTGATATTGCATTGTTGATTTTAAGGAAAATCAGATAGTTTGATTATAAACCAACCACGCTCATTTGAAATAGTATGAGTGTGGCTAATTTTTCTTTTCTGATATATGAAATATTTGACATTAAGAAAGAAATATGATATATTTCGAGTGTGGCATGAAAGGTCAGTCACATTTTTATTCAAGGAAAGGAGCGCATAAAATGGTTAAAGAGCGATTTGTAGAAACCTACTCACAAGGAGTAACTAATGTTCGGAAAATCAGTAATTTCAATAGAGTTGACAATCAAGGGGCGACAGCAAAAAGTGCTGCCGCCCTTTCCCATAATCGAAGAAAGGGGGATTTTCCATGACTGAATACGAAGCCTATCAAGAACATATCCGCTATACCCATGATACCTATTGCCGGATTGTTATTCGCCATGCGTCCTTTGACGCTGCCCGTATGCTGGCGGCGAGGTGGAAACGGGAAATCTCCCTTGAATATTTGACCGAAGAAAAGTTTGTCCCACTAAGCACCACAGACGAGTATTTTCAAGTGCCAGACTATGGCGAAACTTATCCGTTCTCTGTCCGAGGGCAGACGATATTTTTAGATAGCTGTTCCCTTGCGGCGGCTCTTGCCGAACTGACGGAACAGACGCAGGAGGAAATCTTTTTGTATTACTTCCAGCACTTGACGCAGAAAGAAATCGGAGAACAATACCGTTAACGATGATGGAGTAGCCGCAGAGGAACCGAAGAGCAAAGACAATACAATGAATCCTGTAAGTAAGGCGAGCGCTTCTGGAAAGCAATCCGTCAAAAACATTCTGCTCAATTTATTGTCAAATAAGGCATAATCGCTTGGTGCAGATCATCATGCAAAATGAAGTCGATTGAACAGATTGCGAATCCACGTAAACAAAAAAGGACCGGCAGCTTTGAGTTTCAAAGCTGCCGGTCCTTTTGCCGCTTTTGCAGGAAAGCTTACCGCCTATGTTTGTAAAAGGGAGAGAATAGAAGGGAGTTATCTTCTTGTAGATGCAATTTTGCGGAATACAGGCGCCAACAGGCAGGCAACAGTGACTGCGATGACGGCATTGACCAGCGAGGTGAGCAGGCTGGTGCCGCAGGCAGCCAGGGTGACGTTCAGCGGTTCACCATGCAGGAAGTGATAGGTGATGAATTTTTTGCCGATGTACAGTACGATGTAGCACAGCTGACCGAGTACACCGGCGGTGATGATGCGGGCGGGTGCAATTTTATCCTTGGATTTACCTACTACACAGCCGGCAGTGTAAGCCATCAAAAATTTGAAAGCAAAGGTAAAAGGAGAACCGGCAATAAACTGCGGAATGGTGAAGTCATACATCATCGAACCGATGCCGGCAGAGAGTCCTCCGGCAACCGGACCGAGCGAAAGACCAGCCAGAAGGCAGAAAGCATTTGCAACGTGTACACGGGTAATATCACCGCCGATTGCCAGTGGAATGGTGAAAGAAATATAGTTGGAAACAAAGACAATAGCACTCATCATACCGATAAAGGCAACTTCGCGGGTGGTAAATTTGTGGTGGCTGCTGATTTTTCTGCCGCAAAACACAGCTGCACCGGCAAGAACAAGGGCACATACAATGTTAAGCAGGACATTTTGTCCGGCAAGTGCGTTTGCCCCAAAGAACATGGCTGCAAAGATGAAAGCTGCAACGGCAAGCTTCCAGATGGTTTTGTTCTGCTGGGTGGTCTGTTCATTGTTTTCTGTCTGGTTCATAATAACACCTCATTGTTTTCCACTCGCCATGCGACGGCAGCATTATAGAATGCTGTATGGTTTTGTGCCAAAGCGATGGTCCGGCATAGCCAGTACCTTTTCGAGCATGACACCGTGTCGGGTATCGGTCGAATAGCTGAAAGTGGTTTTAATACATTCTTCCGCAAAACAGGTCGCCTTTCCCATGGCAATCGGGAGACTGTCACCGGACAAAAATGCACCGGTAAGTACACTTGCAAAGATATCTCCTGTACCTGGGTAGGAAACAGGAAGATAATCACAATTTACAATCCAGAAGGTATTGCTCTTTTTGTCGTATCCCAGATTAGAAATCGTTCCTGCATCCATGAGAACCCCGGTGATGACCGTGTACTGTGGTCCCAGGTCACCAAGTTGTGTGAGCAGCTGTCTGGCATCCTCCATCGAGAGCGCCCGGTCGATGTAAGGAAGATTCAACAGGAGACAAGCCTCGGTCAGATTGGGTGTGATTACATCCGCTTCTCGTACCAGCTCTCTCATACGTTCGCACATCGCTCCTGTATAGGTGCGATATGCTTTGCCATGGTCCCCCATAACCGGGTCCACAACTGCCAAAGCGTTGGGGTAGGTGTGGATAAAGGCAAGGCAGTGGTCGATTTGCTCCTCGGAACCTAAAAATCCGCTGTAGATACATTCAAACTCCAGTTCCAGTCGCTTGTAATGTTCCAGACAGGGAAGAATAAAATCGGTCAAATCCCGAAACTCTACCTCACCCAATCCACCGGTGTGGGAGGAAAGGATTGCAGTGGGAACAGGACAAACCTGAATCCCCATAGCGGATAATGTTGGCATAATAACAGAGAGCGAGCAACGACCAAAACCGGAAAGGTCGTGGATTGCAGCAACCCGTTTTAAACGGTCATTCATAGCAGAAGCCTCCTTCGACTGCAAATCGGAATGTAGGTTTATCGTCAATTTTTCTTTGCAGTGCAGGAACCCCTGCCACATACAAAGTATACGAAACCTCATCTATTTTATCAAAAAAGAAGTCAGCTGTCCTGCGTTTTGAGAAAATATACGATATTACTAAATTTGAGGAAGAAAATTGGAAGAAAACTATCATAAAATAACAAAAAATATTTTCAATAAACAGATGTAGTAAATTGATATAGTTAAATTATATAAAAATTTCCGATATACAAAGAGCAAAGGTGGAAGAAAGGTATAAATTCTATTTTCTTGATGGTCCTTTCGATGCAAAGAAAATGGAAATAAATGTGCAGGCAGGTTTTATATTTGTAATAAGAAGGGAAGTGGTATGGGGAAAATAGGAAATCATTCCTCCAAAAGAAATCATACGAAAGGAGGATTCTTCTTTTTGCGTATGGTGGAGATAAAAAGTGAGTTGAGAACGATAGAATTTTTGAATCAAATGGTGTGCTTTTTGAAAAAACATGGATAAAATCTGATAGAAATGATAACAAATTGTAGCATATCGGCATCAAAGAGCAGCGCAATATGATTTATCTATCGAGAGATGAAATCGGCAAGAGATTATTGATTAGACCTTGACTGAATATGGTAGTATAATGGTACGCGAAAAATACAACGATGAGATTGAATCATATAAACAATATTGTGTGGGAGCAGTCGGGAGGAAAACGGAATGAACATACAGATTGTTTCAGGCTTTTTAGGTTCAGGGAAAACCACATTTTTAAATCGCTATATGACCTGTTTGCAGGGGCGTGTTGCCGTTATCGAAAATGAGTTCGGACCGGCAGGACTGGATGCACAGCTTTTGGGGGAAGAAGTACCGGTAAAGGAAATCAGCGCCGGATGTATCTGCTGTAGCATGGCAATGGATTTTCAGCAGGGGATTGCGGAGGTGGAGCAAAAATACCACCCGGACTACCTTTTAATTGAACCTTCCGGTGTGGGACGTTTGTCTGATGTGGTGAAGGCTTGTACAGACCAGGGCTATTCAGTCGATCAGCTGATTACGATGGTGGACCTTTCTTCCTATGAGGATTATGCACAAGCGTTTGGAGAGTTTTATCTGGATCAGATTCGCGGCGCCAATCTGCTTTTGCCGACCTGCTTTCAGGATTTGCCTGGCACAAAGCGGGAAGAGGTTTTGCAAAAACTGCACGAACAAAATCCGCAGGCGTTGCTGTACGGGGAAGATTGGCGCATGATGGACCCGGAAGCTTTGCTGGAGTTAGTTGAGCTAAGTGCGGCTGTCCAAAAAAATTCCCTGCCCCATTCATCGGCGCTTCCGGCACATAAGACTTTTTCCAGCCTTGCTTTGGAGGAAATTGCAGACCTGAATGAGGAGGAGCTGCGGCAAAAGCTGGGGCAACTAAATTACTTAGATTGTGGACAGGTGCTGCGGGCAAAGGGATTTGTACAGAACAGGGATGGTGGATGGATGCATTTTGATTTTACTCCAAGGAATATCACCATCACAGACTATAAACAGCCGACAGAGAAGAAAATCATCCTGATTGGTCGTAGCTTAGACAAGGATGTTCTGATGGGATTGTTTGCAAGGTAGTGCAGAGAAGTGGATGCAAATTTTGCGGAATGAAACCTGCTGAGGTTTTACACGCCAGCGGCAGACAGGCACAGAAAGGAGGAAAACAACCGGACAGCAGGGGACAAATATAGATAGACAAACGTTGACTAGGAGGAGTAGAAAACAATGGATAAAAAAGCGAGTGGAAAGGCGCTGCTGCCTTTCGGTATTTTTGTTGGAGTATATTTAGCAACCGGCATGATCCTAAATTTTCAGGGAGTGGAGATGGCATTCTACCAGTTGCCGGCGCCGGTTGCAGCAATCTTGGGTATCCTGGTTGCCTTTGCCATGTTTTCCGGCAAGATGGATGAAAAGCTCGGTACCTTCCTGACCGGATGCGGCAGCGAAGGAATTATGACCATGTGTATGATTTATCTGTTTGCAGGTGCATTTGCTACCGTTTCCAATGCGATGGGAGGGGTAGACTCGGTGGTAAACCTGGGTATGTCGGTGATGCCGCCGCAGTTTATTGCAGCCGGTGCCTTTGTCATCTCGGCATTTATTGCGCTGGCAACCGGAACCTCGGTAGGTACTGTGACAGCTATGACACCGATTACCATTGGCTTGGCGGAGGCTGGTGGAATTAATACTTTTTTGGTAGTCGGAGCTACCATTGGCGGAGCGATGTTCGGCGACAATCTTTCGATGATTTCGGATACGACCATCGCAGCAACCCGCACGCAAGGCGTTGAGATGAAGGATAAATTCAAAACAAACTTCTTTATTGCCCTGCCTGCGGCTATTTTAACCATTGCTCTGCTGCTGATTTTCGGTCGACCGGAGATTGCACCGGCAGTCGTGCGGGCGGAATTTAACCTGATTAAGGTGTTGCCATACCTGTTTGTTTTGATTGCTTCTTTGATTGGCATCAATGTTTTTGTTGTCTTAACGGGCGGCATTTTGTTCTCCGGCTTGATTGGTATTTTTACAGGCTCTTTCACCGTCCTGGAATTTACAGGAAATATTTACAGCGGATTTTCTGGAATGTTTGAGATTTTCCTGCTTTCCATGCTGATGGGTGGCTTAGCAACCATGGTAGAAAAGGAAGGCGGAATCGAGTGGGTCCTGCAGAAAATTAAAAAAGTCATCAAAAATCAGACAACCGCAGAACTGGGTATCGCAACGATGGTTTCTCTTACCGATATGGCAACAGCGAACAATACCGTTTCTATTTTGATTAACGGCTCTGTTGCCAAGGAAATCAGCGAGGAGTATCAGATCGACCCAAAAAGAACGGCTTCGCTTTTGGATATTTTCTCCTGTGTGTGGCAGGGACTTCTTCCATACGGTGCGCAGATTTTGTTTGCCTGTGCATTGATTACCAATCTTGACAGTCCGTTCCAGGTTATTTCAATGTGCTGGTACCAGTATTTGTTGGCAGCATTTGCAATTCTTTCTACACTGATAGCAGGAAAACGGGGAGGAGCAAAGACTCCAAAACAGCAGGTCAAATAATATAGAGTGACACAAGGGGGAATTTTCCATGAAGGATTTAATCGAACAATATGGCAAAGGGCTGGTTATCAAAAAGGACGAGCTGACAGCCATAGAGCGCATGAAGCTGTTTGACGAGGGAAAGCCGATCGATCGGATACCATGCTGTTTGGATACAGGGGAAACGATGGCACCTTTGATGGGACTTTCTATCGATGATTACTACCACTCGTCTCAACTGATGTGTGATTTGGAGGTTTACCTTTATGAAAATTTCCATTCGGATGGCGCCGGTCTTTCCACCACACTGCGCGGGATGGCAGAAGCAATGGGCTCTCAGATTCGCTATTATGACAACAACATTGCACAATTAAAACAGCCGGCTGTTCCCAGTTGGCGAGAGGTCGACGGTGCAAAGCTGGTGGATGTGGACAAGGATGGACGCCTGCCGATTATTTTGGAGGGCTTGCGTCTGGTCAAACAGAAACTGGGAGATAAAGTGCCCATCAGCGGAACCGTGACAGGTCCTTTTACCATTGCGGCAATGGTCATGGGGACAGAGCAGCTGATGATTGGCATGATTAAAAAGCCGGAGAAAATCAAGCAGCTGATGGAGGTGATTACCGAAAACAATAATCGCTATATTCAGCGGCTGATTGATTTGGGTGTCGGCATTGGATTTGCAGACCCGGTCAGCTCCACCGCTCTTATCAGCGTCAAGCAGTATGAAACCTTCTCTCTGCCATATTTCCAAAAGAATGTGGATTTCATTAAAAAGCAGGGTGCAGGCTGCGGCTTACATATTTGCGGCACAAGCCGAGCTTTGTGGGAGCTGCTGAAAAAGACCGGGATTGGTACCTTTGGTCTGGATAATGTGGAGGACATGCAGGAGGCGAAAGAGGTTTTGGGCAGTCATATGTGTATTCAGGGCAATGTGCCGCCGGTGGAGGTCATGCGTATGGGTACACCGCAGGATGTTCTCCGTTCAGCAAGAGAATGTATCCGAAAAGCGTATGATTCTCCAAAGGGTTTTGTTTTAACCTCAGGCTGTCAAATGCCGATGGGAACACCACGGGAGAATATGACGGCGTTGATGGATGCTGCACGCATCTTTGGAAGCTACCCATTGCAGATGGATTTGCTGTTTGATGAGGCAGAATGATTTATTCATGATAAATGATTTTCGCCAGCAGAAAAGGGCTTGTCATCCAACGGATGACAAGCCCTTTTAAAAATATTCGGCAATGCTGATGTTTTAACAAAAATTATGCCAAGGGTTCGACGAAAAACCAGCAGAAGCAAAAAGGAACTTTCAACTTTTTTGACAGGAAGGGGAAATAGGGGCTTTACATCATCGCTCACTTACGGTAAAATAAGAGGTAGTAAATTTGTGAATAGAACAGTTTAGGCATTTGCCGGCTTTTCAAAACGAATGATATTGGGAGTGAAAGATCATGTATAAGCGCGTGCTTATCAAGCTCAGCGGCGAGGCTCTGGCGGGCAGCCAGAAAACCGGACTGGATCATGATACCGTCCATGCTATCTGCGCGAGCATCAAAAAAATCTATGACATGGGAACCGAGGTCGCTATCGTAGTAGGTGGCGGAAACTTCTGGCGCGGTCGCAGCAGCGGGAAAATGGATCGGACCCGAGCAGACCACATCGGTATGCTGGCAACTGCGATGAACGCTCTGGCTCTGGCGGATGCTTTGGAGCAGGAGGGCTGTGATGTACGGGTGCAGACCGCTATTTCCATGCAGCAGGTAGCAGAGCCGTACATCCGCAACCGCGCAGTGCGCCATCTGCAAAAGAATCGTGTTGTTATCTTCGGTTGTGGTACCGGCAACCCGTTCTTCTCCACCGACACAGCCGCTTCGCTGCGTGCAGCAGAGATCGACGCACAGATCATCCTCAAGGCAACGATGGTGGACGGTGTCTACGACAGTGACCCCCACAAAAATCCGAATGCAAAACGTTATTCCACGATTTCCTTCGACCAGGTGCTGTCCGAGCAGCTGGGTGTCATGGATATGACCGCAGCTTCTATGTGTCGTGACAACCACATCCCGGTTCTGGTATTCAGTCTGGAGGATCCGGACAACATCCTGCGCGCAGTAAAGCAGGAAGATGTTGGCACACTTGTAAAATAATTACCGAAATAAATTCTATGTCCGAACCTTTTCGGGCAGAACGGAGGCAGTTATGAAAGCACAGTACAAAGAAATTGAAGAAAAAATGAATAAAACTCTCGACGCACTCTACCGTGAATTTGGTACCATCCGCGCAGGCAAAGCATCCCCATCGGTGCTCGACCGCGTGACCGTCGATTACTACGGAGCAGCGACTCCAATCCAGCAGCTGGCAACCATCTCCACTACCGATGCACGCACTCTGATGATTCAGCCATGGGATAAATCCACCCTCAAGCTGATCAACAAGGCAATCCAGGCATCCGATGTCGGCATTAACCCAACAGACGACGGCTCGGTCATCCGTCTGGTGTTCCCGGCTCCAACCGAAGAACGCCGTAAAGAGTTGTGCAAGCAGGTTTCCAAAGAGGGCGAAGGTGCAAAGGTTTCCATCCGCAACATCCGTCGTGACGCTGTGGACAAATTCAAAGCACAGAAGAAGGCAAACGAGCTGTCTGAGGACGACCTGAAAGATGCAGAGAAGGATGTGCAGGAACTGACCGACAAGTACACCAAGCTCATTGACAAGGCAGTCAAAGAAAAAGAACAGGAAGTTATGTCCCTGTAAGAGGGAAGGTTCAGCGCCAGACATCGTGCATACGGTGTCTGGCTTTTTAAAAGGATAGGAGAAGCGCAAATGGACAATATGCGAGCAGGGCTGGGCTTACAGCACATCGGCATCATCATGGACGGCAATGGGCGCTGGGCAAAGAAAAGAGGATTGCCCAGGAAATACGGTCACCGCGAGGGCGCAAAGGCGTTTCGCAGAATCGTAGAATACTGCGACAAACTGGGATTGCGCTATCTGACCGTCTATGCCTTTTCCACCGAAAACTGGAAGCGCCCCGAGGATGAGGTCAATTCCATTATGCAGCTGCTGGAGCAGTACATCGACGAGGCGTTTGAACGGCAGGATGAAAACGATACGGTGCGCACCCGCTTTATCGGGGATGTCAGTGCGCTGAGCGAGACACTGAAAGAAAAGATTGCCCGCATCGAACAGATGAGCCAGGGCAGGACCGGCATGACGGTCAACGTCGCTTTTAACTATGGCGGACGGGATGAGCTGGTGCGTGCAGCAAGACAATTAGCGATTCAGGCACAGCAAGGCAAGCTGGACCCGCAGCAGATCAATGAACAGATGCTCAGCGACCATCTGTATACAAGCGGTCAGCCGGACCCGGATTTGATCATCCGTCCAAGCGGTGAGGAGCGCTTGTCCAACTTTTTGATTTGGCAGGCAGCCTATTCTGAATTTGTCTTTATGGATGTTTTGTGGCCGGACTTCACCCCGGCACACCTGGACCAGGCGCTGGAAATCTTCAGCCACCGCAATCGCCGGTACGGACAGGTGTAGCGTATAGCTGCTGATAAAACGAATCTCAGAGGGAAATACCCTCAAAAAATGACCGGTTTTTAATAAACCGGCTGATAACGGAAATACCTGTGTCAGCTGCGCGGGCAGTTCTGTGCAGTGGACAAGGCGCATACCCTGTACCAGTCCGCTGTTTATCCTTTGACGATAGAATGGAGATGTTTTTATGAAAACAAGAGTGCTTTCCGCACTGGTTGGGATCGCAGTGCTGATTGTTGTGCTCAACTTTTTTGAAACACCTGTACTCAACGTCGCCATCATGGTCATCGCTTTGCTGGCGGTGTACGAATTTTTGACGGCGACCAAGATCAGCCACAACAAGCTGTTGTCGGCGGTGGCATATCTGGTGGCAGCGACCTTCCCGTATATTGGGTTAAAGAAGGAGATGAATCTGCTGCCCATCTTTCTGCTGCCGTACATCGCGCTGCTGTTTTTGATTTTGCTGCGCACCCACAAGGATACGCGGGTGGAGGATGTGGCGATGGTGTTTATGATGAGCATTGGTATCCCGCTTTCGCTCTCCTCCGCCATCTATCTTCGGGACAACAACGGATATACCATGGGATTGTTCTACCTGCTGCTGGCGCTGTGCTGTGCCTGGTACAGCGACACCGGTGCCTACTTTGTGGGCAGGGCGTGGGGCAAGCATAAGCTCTGTCCGCAGGTCAGCCCGCATAAGACAGTGGAGGGTCTGGTCGGAGGACTGGTGACCTGCATCCTGCTCAACCTGCTGACTGCCTTTATCTTCCAGAAGGTCAGCGGCTATCTGGGCGTTCCGCTTCAGATCAACTACCTGCGCCTGCTGCTGATTTCGCCTTTGGCTTCGCTGATCAGCGTGTTGGGCGACCTGAGCTTCTCGATGATTAAAAGAGGATTTTCCATCAAGGATTTCGGCAACATTATGCCGGGACACGGCGGCGTGCTCGACCGGTTCGACAGCGTGCTGTTCACTCTGCCGTTTATCTACGCCACCACCCTATGTTTCCCGGTGGCAGCCGTTTAATTTACAGCAAAGGAAAGGATCAGGATGAGTAAGATAGTTTCTATTCTGGGTTCCACCGGTTCCATCGGTACCCAGAGCCTGAAGGTATGTGAAAAACTGGGTTACCGACTGTATGCGCTGACGGCGCACGCCAACTGGCAGCTGATGGAACAGCAGATTCGACAGTTTCATCCGGCGGTCGCGGTGATGACCGATCCGCAGGCAGCGCAGAAACTGCAGCAGGCGATGGAGGACTGCTCCACCGCTGTTCTGTGCGGGATGCAATCGGTGGTGGAGGCTGCCGAATACCCACAGCAGGATGTGGTCATCAATGCGCTGATGGGTGTGGCAGGACTGCTGCCGACGGTGCGCGCCATCCAGGCGGGCAATGATGTGGCTTTGGCAAACAAGGAAACGCTGGTCGCCGGCGGCAAGCTGGTAATGCAGCTGGCAAAGGAAAAAGGGGTGCGGCTGACCCCGATCGACAGCGAACATTCCGCCATCTTCCAGTGCTTGCAGGGCAACCGTGCGCAGGCGGTGGAGCGGCTGATCATCACCGCTTCGGGCGGACCGTTCTACGGCAGAACACGCGAACAGCTCAAGGGGATCAAAAAAGAGCAGGCGCTTCGCCACCCAAACTGGAGCATGGGAGCCAAAATCACCATCGACTCCTCTACCCTGATGAACAAGGGATTGGAATTTATCGAAGCGATGTGGCTGTTTTCCATGCCGCCCGAGCGCATTAGCATCCTGGTGCATCCGCAGAGCATCATTCATTCGATGGTCGAATATGTGGACGGCTCGGTGATGGCACAGCTGGGCGCGCCGGATATGACCCTGCCGATTCAGTATGCGCTGACTGCGCCTGAGCGGGTGGAATCTCCGGCAAAGAAGCTGGATCTGCTGCAATGCACTTCGCTGACCTTTGGCGAGCCGGATCTGCAAACCTTTACCTGCCTTGCCGACTGTATCGAAGCGGCAAAGCGCGGCGGGCTGTATCCTTGCTTGCTCAACGGAGCCAACGAGGAAGCGGTCGCACTGTTTTTGCAGGATAAAATCGAGTACCTCCAACTGTTTGATCTGGTGCGGGAAACATTGGAGCATTTTGCTGCGTCGGACTACCGGACGGTGGAGGAGGTACTGGAAGCGGATGCCAAAGCCCGAGAGTTTGTACGCAGCCGCGTCGGACAAAAACAGTTTGGATGTGTAAAGTAAAATTCCCCGGGGAATACTAAGGTGCGTTTTAGATTGCTCCGGCAATTTTGTCGGGCAGATTTTGCAGCAGGTGTATTGCCCGCTGCAAAGGGAAGGGCTTGTTGTAAGCGGTAAACGGTATCGAAGATGGGAGGAATTTGATGAATCTGTTGGTGACCATCCTGCTGGCGGTGCTGATCTTCGGCGTGATCATCATCATCCACGAGCTGGGACACTTCCTGACTGCAAAGGCGGCAGGGGTGGCAGTGCCGGAATTTTCCATCGGCATGGGTCCCAAGCTGTTCCAGATTAAGCACAAAGAAACAAACTACACCCTCCGGTTGCTGCCGATTGGCGGCTATGTGGCAATGGAAGGGGAGGATGAGGAAAGCGACGACGAGCGGGCGTTCTGCAATAAAAAGCCGCTGCAAAAGATTTTGGTCATCGCAGCAGGAGCGACGATGAACCTGCTGCTGGGCTTTTTGATTATGGTAGGCATCACCGCCTCGGAACCGGCGGTATCCAGTACCCAGATTGGCTACTTTGCGCCGGATGCCCTGAGTGCCCAGAAGCTGGAGCTGGATGACGAAATCATCAGCATCAACGGACACAAAATCCACACGGCAAACGATTTGATCTACGCCTTTGTGGATGTGGGTGACCAGCCGGTGCAGATGACCGTGCAGCGCGACGGACAGAAAATCGAGTTGCAGGATGTTCCCTTTGCCCATGAGCAGGTGGAGGGACAGACCATCGTCCAGCTGGATTTCAAGGTCAAGGGCTTGGAAAAAACACCCTTGCGGGTACTCAAGCAGTCCTGGTATATGACCACCGGCGTAGTCAAGCAGGTGTGGGGTTCCTTTGGAAAGCTCATCAGCGGACAGTATCAGCTCAACCAACTGTCCGGTCCGGTCGGGGTGACCCAGATGATCGGTGAGGTGGCTTCCGCACGCGATTACTCCAGTTTCTTTTTTATGACAGCGTTTATCACCATCAATATCGGCGTCTTTAACCTCTTGCCGCTGCCGGCTCTGGATGGCGGCAGGCTGCTGTTTTTGTTCATCGAGCTGCTGCGCGGCAAACCGGTCCCTGCCAAATACGAGGGCTTTGTCCATGCGGCAGGTCTGGTGCTGCTGATGGGTCTGATGCTGATGGTGACCTTCAATGATATTGTACGTCTGATAAAGGGGTAAGGATATGCAACAGTACAGAAAATCAAAACAGATCATGGTGGGTGGTCTGCCGATGGGCGGCGGTGCGCCGGTCAGCGTGCAGTCGATGCTCAATACACCCGCTTCCGACATCCCCGCCAGTTTGGAGCAGGCAAAGCGTCTGGAGGCAGCAGGCTGCCAGATCATCCGGGCGGCGGTGCCGAATATGCAGGCGGTGCAGCTGATCGACCGTCTGAAGCAGACAGTGTCGGTGCCAATTGTTGCCGACATCCACTTTGACTACCGCCTTGCCATCGAATCGGTGGCAGCGGGTGTGGACAAGGTGCGCATCAATCCGGGCAACATCGGCGACGACGACCGGGTACGGCAGGTGGTGCAGTACTGCAAACAGCATGAGGTGCCCATCCGCGTGGGAGTCAATTCCGGCAGCCTGGAAAAAAACATCCTGGCAAAGTATGGTCATCCGACCGCACAGGCGATGGTGGACAGCGCACTGTACCATGTTTCGCTGATTGAACGGTACGACTATGACCAGGTTGCCATCTCCATCAAATCCTCCAACGTTCCCACGATGATTGAAGCCTATCGTCTGGCTGCCAGCCAGTGCGATTATCCGCTGCATCTGGGTGTGACCGAGGCAGGAACCGCCCGCATGGGTCTGATCAAATCGGCAGTCGGCATCGGCTCGCTGCTGTGTGACGGCATCGGTGACACCATCCGTGTATCACTGACCGATGACCCGGTCAACGAGATTGCAGCAGCCAAGGACATCCTGCGCTCCATCGGGCTGTGCAATGAGGGCATCACCTTCATCTCCTGCCCGACCTGCGGAAGGACCAAGATCGACCTGATTTCCCTTGCCAATCGGGTGGAACAGCGCCTGAGCGGCATCAAGGCTCCGCTGACGGTGGCAGTGATGGGCTGTGCGGTCAACGGTCCCGGAGAGGCGCGAGAGGCGGACATCGGAATTGCAGGCGGCGACGGCTGTGCCATCTTGTTCCGAAAGGGAGAAATTTTGCGCAAGATACCGGAGGACCAGGTGGTCGAGGAACTTGCAAAAGAAGTAGAACAATTAGCTTTACATAAGGAAGGATAAAAATTATGGCTGAGAAAAAGAAAGATATCAAACCGCTCATCATCCTGGGTGTCGTGCTGGTGGCAGCTCTGATTGGATTTTTGATTTACGACGAAGTAAAAACTGCAAACTATAAAAAAGAGTTGAACCTTGCCATCCAGAACACCTACGATTTGGAATCGGGCAGCTGTGTGGGTCAGACCTACAACTATCAAAAGGAAAATCCAGAAGAGAAGAGCGAAGCAGTACGCCAGGCAAATTTTGTTCGTACAGACGATGGCTTGATTTTCCACGAAAGCACCGGCAATGAGGACGGTTCGGCGCTGGTGTCCGATGTTTTTGTTAAACCAGGCGAATATTTCTATCTGGGCGAAGATGCAAAATGGGTGCGCACCGAAATCGACAAGAGCTTAAATACCCGTCCATACAGCATGGCAACCATCTCCCGTTCGATTGAGGATGTTCAGTTTAAACGCATCCATCCGGTCGAGGTGCCGCAGGGAGTGGAGGCAGACAAAGCGTATCAGGTTGTTTTGACCAGACAGTGGATCAAAGCAAGCTACCAGGGAGAAGGAGAGCCGCTGACCAGCAGCATCACCTACCTCATCCGCTATGAAGGGGATACCCCTTACATCACACAGGTCAGCCAGACCTTTGACCTGCGCACCACCGATGAGGACGGCAAGGAGCAGATTGAAGTGGTCGAAGAGAGAGCAGAGTTTACCAAAGGAACCACCGCAGACGGCGGCGACGTACAACAGGCACTCGATAGCTTCTTTAAAGAGAATATCGAAGGCAACTATGTAGAAGCAGAAACGGAAGAAACCGAAGAGAGCACCGAACAGACAGAGGGTGAATTGACCGTCGGCGAATCCGCTGAAAAGTAACCGGCAGCTCTGTTCTGCTAGCAATAGGGAATAAAGAAATTTTGACAGCTTCCGGCAGAACTCTTCCTGCCGGAAGCTGTTTGACAGAATTAGCATACAAGCGAAAAGAAACAGAAAGGAGTCGTCTGCGGTGAATCGTTTTGAGGATGTCTTTCGCCCGTTTTTGCAGGGAAATGCGGCGCAGCAGCTGATGCGTGCGCCCATCCATCATATCGACGCCAAAAGAGAAAAGCGGCAGATCACCGTCGAGCTGCACCCGGAACAGCGCATCCCGATGGAGGAGATTACGCGGGTAGAAAAGCAGATCATGCAGACAGCTAATCTGGCGCTGTTTGAGATTATGACCCGCTACCGCCCGGAACTGTTCTGCTGCGAGTCGATGGAGGATATTCTGCACGAGCTGCGCAAACGGGGATACCCTGCTAACGGCATCTTTGAGGGCAGCGGGCAGAAGCTGGAGAACGGGACGCTGACCATCAGCCTGCGCCACGGCGGCTACAACCTGATTCAGCAGAGCGGCTGTGATAAAGCCATTCAGCACCTGATTGGTCAGCAGTACAGAATGGCGGTCGATGTTCGGTTTGACGGGGTGCTGTCGCTGGACGAAAATCAGCCGGAGTACCACAAGATTATCGGCGCACCCAGCCTGTCCCCCGAGCAGCAGGCGGCATTGGAACGACCAAAGAGCGCACATCGCCCGACTGCATCGGTAAAAGAGGGAGGGAAGTCCTCCCGACAGGAGCCGAAGGTCGGACAGCTGCTGTTCGATTGCTCCGACCTGCCGCTGTGCGAGCAGGAGGCTGTGGTGGTGCTGGGCAAGCCAATCAAGGAAAAACCCATCCCGCTGTCGCAGGTGGACGGCGAGACCGGTCAGACCACCGTCTGGGGAGATATTGTTCGCAAGGAATCGGTGACCTCCAAGGACGGCAGGTGGGAGATTTTCTCCATCGACATTACCGACTACACCAGCTCCAACACCCTCAAGCTGATTTTGCCCAGCGACAAAAAGGAGGATGTCGAGCAGCTCAACGAGGGCGATACTCTGGTGGTGCGCGGCGATGCTGCCTTTGATAAGTACGAGCACGACGTCACCATCCGTCCGGTCGCCATCACCCTGACCAAGAAGAAGCGTAAAACCGACGATGCGCCCGTCAAGCGGGTGGAGCTGCATCTGCATTCGAATATGTCCACCATGGACGGAATGAACGGCTCGGCAGAGCTGGCAAAGCTGGCGCACGCCTGGGGACACCGCGCAATGGCAATCACCGACCACGGTGTTGTGCAGGGCTTTCCCGATGCGATGTACGCCAGCGAAAAATGGGACGACTTCCGCATGATCTATGGTCTGGAGGCATACTTTGTCAACGACATGGTCGGTGCCGTCAAGGGAGGAGCCCGTCAGGAATTTGACGGCGAATTTGTTGTCTTTGACCTGGAAACCACCGGACTGTCGGCAGGCAGCGACCGCATCACCGAAATCGGTGCGGTAAAGGTGAAAAACGGCGAGGTGGTGGATGTCCTCAACACCTTCGTCAACCCCGAACGCCACATACCGGAAAAGATAACCGCCCTGACCGGCATCACCGACGCAATGGTCAAGGATGCGCCGGACGAGGCGCAGGCGCTCAAGCTCTGGGAGGAATTCTGCCCGAAGGATGCGGTGCTGGTGGCGCACAATGCCGATTTTGACTGCTCGTTTATGAGCGCAGCGTTTGCCCGACAGGGAAAGAATTTCAAAAACACCTACATCGACACCGTCACCATCTCCCGCGCTTTGTACAAGGAGCTGAAAAACCACAAGCTGGACACGGTGGCAAACTACCTGAAGGTGGGGGACTTTAACCACCACCGCGCCTGCGACGATGCTGCCGTTTTGGCAAAAATCTTCGTCAGGATGCTTTCGGACATCCAGCAGCGCTGCGGCATCAACACCATCCAGAAGATTAACACTTCCCTTGCCGGAGGCGACCCGCGCCAGCTCAAGAGCCACCACATGATTTTGCTGGTCAAAAATCAGACCGGCTTAAAAAATCTCTACCAGCTGGTGTCCATGTCCCACTTAAAATATTTTAAAAAGCATCCGCTGATTCCCAAAAGCGAGCTGATCCGCCACCGGGAAGGACTGCTGGTGGGCAGCGCCTGTGAAGCGGGTGAGCTGTTCCGCGCGGTGGTAGCGGGCAAGAGCTTTAACGACCTGCTCAAAATTGCCTCCTTCTACGATTACCTGGAGGTGCAGCCGATTGGCAACAATGAGTTTATGATGCACAACGGCACCGTCCGCTCGGTGGCACAGCTGCAGGACTTCAACAAGACCATCATCCGTCTGGGTGAGCGGCTGGAAATTCCGGTGGTAGCGACCGGCGACGTTCATTTTATGGAGAAAGAGGACGCCATCTTCCGCGCTATCCTGATGGCAGGACAGGGCTTTAAGGATGCGGATAATCAGCCGCCGCTGTACTTCCACACCACCCAGGAGATGCTCGACGAGTTCGATTACCTGCCGCCGGAGAAGGCATATGAGATCGTGGTCACCAATACCAACCTCATCGCCGATATGATCGAGCAGGTGCGACCCTTCCCCAACGGAACCTACACGCCGACCATCGACGGAGCGGAGGAGGACCTGCGCCAGCGCACCTGGCAGCGGGCAAAGGACTGGTACGAATTTGAAGGCAAGATCCCGCAGGTGGTGTCCGACCGTCTGACCAAGGAGCTGGAGTCGATTATCTCACACGGCTTTGCCGTTTTGTATGTCATCGCACAAAAGCTGGTGTCCAAGTCGGAGCAGGACGGCTACCTAGTAGGTTCGCGTGGTTCGGTTGGTTCCTCCTTTGTCGCCATCATGGCGGGCATCTCGGAGGTAAATCCGCTGCCGCCGCACTACCGCTGTCCAAACTGCAATCACACCATCTTCTTTACCGACGGCTCGGTCGGTTCGGGCTTTGACCTGCCGCCTAAAAACTGTGAACACTGTGGCACACCTTATCTGCGGGATGGTCACGACATTCCGTTTGAAACCTTTTTGGGCTTCCACGGGGACAAGTCGCCGGATATTGACTTGAACTTTTCCGGTGAGTACCAGTCGAAGGCACACAAGTACACCGAGGAGCTGTTCGGAGAGGGACACGTCTTTAAGGCGGGGACCACCGGTGCGCTTGCCGATAAGACCGCCTATGGCTATGTAAAAAACTACCTGAACGAGCGGGGAATGACCCTGCATAAAGCGGAGGAAAACCGCCTGAGCAAAGGCTGCACCGGGGTCAAGCGCTCCACCGGTCAGCACCCGGGCGGCATGGTCGTTGTGCCGAATGATTACGATGTGTTCGATTTTACCCCGATCCAGCATCCGGCGGACGACGTCAATTCGGACATCATCACCACCCACTTCGATTTTAACTCGCTGCATGACACCATCCTCAAGCTGGACATCCTCGGGCACGATGTGCCGACCCTGTACAAGTACATGGAGGATTTGACCGACACCAAGGTCACCGATGCGGATATGTCGGACGAGCAGGTGTACAGCCTGTTCACCTCGCCGCAGGTGCTGGGTGTGACACCGGAGCAGATCGACTGCGAAACCGGCACCCTTGCCATCCCGGAGATGGGCACGCCTTTTGTCCGGCAGATGCTGCTGGATTGTAAGCCGAAGAATTTTTCGGATTTGTTGCAGATTTCCGGTCTGTCCCACGGCACCGACGTATGGCTGGGCAATGCGCAGGACCTCATCAAAAGCGGCACCTGCGACATCAGCCAGGTTATCGGTACCCGTGACAGCATCATGCTGTATCTGATTTACCACGGGCTGGATCCGTCGATGTCCTTTAAAATTATGGAGATTGTGCGAAAGGGAAAAGCACACAAGTTGTTGACCGAGGAGCATGTCAGACAGATGAAGGAGCATGATGTGCCGCAGTGGTACATCGACTCCTGCTTTAAAATCAAGTATATGTTCCCGAAGGCGCACGCAGCGGCGTATGTCATCGCTGCCATTCGTCTGTGTTGGTACAAGGTACACTACCCGCTGCAATTTTATGCGGCACACTTTACCGTGCGCGGCGAGGATTTTGACGCGGCGACGGTGATGCAGGGCAGAGAGATGGTCAAGCTGCGGATGAACGAACTGCGCAACCGGCAGGATGCCACCGACAAGGACAAAAAGACAGCAGACTGCCTGCATATTGCATTGGAGGCACTGTGGCGCGGGGTGGAATTTCTGCCCATCGACCTCTACCGCTCGCACGCCACCCGCTATCTCATCGAGGACGGAAAGATTCGCCTGCCGTTCTGCTCGCTCAAGGGCTGCGGTGACACCGCTGCCAACAGCCTGTATCAGGCAGCGCAGCAGGGCGAATTTATCTCAATGGATGAGGTGGTCAGCCGCTCGGGTGTTTCCCGCACCATCGTAGAAAACCTAAAAGAAGCGGGCGCGCTGGGCGATCTGCCGGAATCCAGCCAGATGAGCCTGTTTTAAAGAGAAAAACGACAGAGCATTTGCTCTGTCGTTTTTTGGTTGGAGGGATCTTGCTTTAAAAACTGCGCAGTAAGCGGCTTAGGAAGGATTGCCGATGAAGAGCGGGTGCGTTTTGCACGCTTCCCACAGGCGCTCGAAGGCAGGCAGGGAACGCTCGAGCTGTTCGGGCGATACACAGTAGGAAAGGCGGAAATGTCCGGGACAGCCAAAGGAACTGCCGGGCACCACTAGGATGTTCTGCTGTTTTGCCAGCTCACAGAAAACCTTTTCATCGCGCAGCGGAGATTGCGGGAAGAGGTAGAAAGTGCCCTGCGGCTTGACACACTGAAAGCCCAGACCGGTCAGGTGGTTGTAGATGCGGTCACGATTGTTTTGGTAAACGCTGACATCCACCTGCACGTCGAGGATGCGGGCAACCACCTTTTGAAAGAGGGAAGGTGCATTGACAAAGCCGAGGATGCGGGTGGCAACATTTAAAGAGGAGAGGACGGCAGAAAGCTGGTCCATTTTTGGATTGACTGCGATGTAGCCGATGCGTTCACCGGGCAGCGACAGCGATTTGCTGTAGGAGTAGCCGATGAAGGCGTTGTCAAAATAGTCCAGCATGAAGGGGACCTGTGCTGCATCGTAGACAATCTCGCGGTACGGCTCGTCCGAAATGACATAGATGCTGCTGGAAAACTTCTGTTCACAGCGGCGGAGCAGCTCTGCCATCTGCCGGAGGGTTTGTGCCGGATAGATGACACCCGAAGGATTGTTCGGGGTATTCAGGATGATTGCCTTGGTGCGGGCGGTGATTGCCTGCTCTAAAAGGGCAAGGTCCGGCTGGAAGGTATCGGGACAGCAGTTGACCACCACCATCTTTCCTTCGAAGTTGGAGATGTAGTTGGCATACTCCCCAAAGAAGGGAGCCAGCACGATGACCTCGTCGCTCGGGTCAAGCAGGGTCTTGAGGATGACGTTCAGTCCGCCTGCCGCACCGCAGGTCATGACGATGTGCGAGCTGTCCAGCGCACAGCCGTGCTGACGGTTGAGGTGGTCGGCAATGGCGGCGCGAACCGATTCATAGCCGGAATTGTTCATGTAGCCGTGCAGCAGCAGGGGCGGTTCTTCCTCCAGACAGTCGCAGATGGCTTGTGCCACCTGTGGCGGCGGGGTGACACTGGGGTTTCCAATGCTGAAATCGAAGACGTTTTCTGCTCCGTATTCTTTGGCAAGGCGGGCGCCTTCCTCAAACATGGCGCGGATGACCGAACTGTTTGCGGTCATTGCCTGCATTTTTTTTGAAATCATAATCAACAACTCCTTATGGACAGGATAGAATAATGGAAGTTTACCCCTCAGGCGATGAAGTCGCCAGCTCCCCTAGACTAGGGGAGCCTAAAAAGAGGGCTAGTAAAGCTTGATTGAAAGGGAGTTTACCCCTCAGGCGACGATGTCGCCAGCTCCCCTAGACTAGGGGAGCCTAAAAGGATGGATCTTTAGTTAGACGGTAGATGTGAAAACGATTTTCGACCCCAATTTGCTCAATCAGGTTGAGCCGGCGCAGCACCTGAATCACATAGGAAACAGCACGCGGACGTGCGCGGGTCAAGCGGCGCAGTTCAGCTGAGTGGAACTGCTCGGGCAAAGGCGGCAGCAGGGTCAGCAGGTCCGCAGGGCAGCTCAGCTCGATTTCCTCCATCAGCCGCAGCGGCAGCAGTTGACTGCGATGGGCGCCTTTTTTGCCGTCGGGTCCTCTGCCGTCCTTCAGGCGATACTCCTCACATTCGAGCATCGCCAGGGTCACCCGCAGCGAATCGGGCCACAGCAGGTCGAGGATGCTGTACAGCTCACGGAAGAGCAGCAGCGGGGAGCCGGGCGCACAACGCCTGCGGGAGAGCAGTTCGCCGCTTTGCGGGTCGACCCAGATGAGCCAGCGCACCGCTGCAATCGGCAGCACAATGCGCACCGGGTAGTTGGGCAGAAAGCATTGCAGCTTGCGGCGCAGTTTGCCAAAGCCGCGGGTCTGGATTTCGGTGATGCCGCTGCTGTCGGAGATGTCTGCAACAAAGCCGCCGATGTTGATTTCCTGACAGGAAGGGTCGGGACAGTAAAAATTTTTTAGGATTGCGTGTGATTCCCGTTCGGAAAGGGAGCCGATGCCATGCTGAAAAAAGCTTTCCTCCAGCACCTGTCTGCGGCAGCGCGCAAAATCGGCAGCGCGCTCGGGTGTGAGCTGCGGCATGAAAAGCCACCTCCAGTCGGATAGAATCGGGGAAAAGATGGATTGCTTTACTGCGTCAAAGTGCTTTCATAACAGTATAGCACACTTTGGCAGTAAAAGCAAAAGAAGAAGGAGAAGAGAGGGTAAAATTCACACAGAATATTGGAAAATGGCAAAAGAGAATCAAAAAGAGAAATCTATAAAAATGCCCAAAAATGATGAAAAAATTTAAGCGAAATAGGAGGGTAAGAGGGGGAAATAAGCAAAATACGGCAAATATCGACCGGAAAAGCCTGTGAAAAGAACCAAAATACAAAAGAAAGAAGGAAAATTTATGCAAGTATGCTGTGGCTTACAAAGAAAAGGAACGAAAAAAATCATCCTTTGTGTAGGGTTGCTAAGTGTATTTTAGACAAGGATTTTCCACCAGATTTTGTCTATTTTTGCCTTTTAAATGGGTATCATAAAAAAAATAATTGATATTTCACAACTTTTCTTCGATTTTATATTGCATTTTGATTAAAAATTATGTACACTATACTTATCAGGGCAAAAGCGGTCAATAGGGATATTGACCAATACGGATAGAAGAGGGGATTTGTATATGTCCAACAGATTGTTTCAGGGAATCGTTCATCAGATGCGGGAGTCGATCGATCGGGTCATCGGCGTTGTAGACAGCTATGCGGTCACCATTGCGTGCAGTGACTTGACACGAATCGGCGAGACCAACGAGTATCTGGTGCTGGATCTCAACGAGAATACCGACATCTTTGTGCGCGATGGTTACACCTACAAACCGTTCGGTACCCGCACAAAGCCCGACTACGCAGTTTTTGTAGAGGGCACCGATGAAACCGCCGCAAAATTCTGCAACATCCTTGCGATTTCCTTTGCAAGCATCAAGCAGTATTATGATGAAAAGTATGACCGCAACAACTTCATCAAAAATGTCATTCTGGAAAACATTCTGCCAGGCGATATTTATGTCAAGGCGCGCGAGCTGCACTTTAACACCGATGTCAACCGTGTGGTACTGCTGGTGCGGGTCGTTTCCTCCAACGACATCTCTGCATTTGACGTTATCCAGAACCTCTTTCCTGACAAACAGAAGGATTTTGTTTTCAACATCAGTGAAAAGGACATCGTGCTGGTCAAGGAAATTAAGAGCGGCATCAACGGCAAGGACATCGAAAAGCTGGCGCGTTCGATTGTGGACACGCTGGGCAGCGAGTTCTATACCCGTGTGGTCGTAGGTATCGGCACCATCGTTTCGAGCGTCAAAGAGCTTTCCAAGTCCTTTAAGGAAGCACAGGTTTCGCTGGAAGTCGGCAAGGTATTTGATACCGAAAAATCCATTGTCAGCTACAACAACCTCGGCATTGCCCGTCTGATCTACCAGCTGCCGACCACCCTGTGCGAAATGTTCCTCAAGGAGGTCTTTAAGAAAGGCTCCATCGACAGCCTGGACCACGAAACGCTGTTTACCATCCAGAAGTTCTTTGAGAACAACCTGAATGTTTCGGAAACCTCCAGAAAGCTGTTTGTTCACCGTAACACCTTGGTCTACCGTCTGGAGAAGATTAAGAAGTTGACCGGTCTGGATTTGAGAGAGTTCGACCACGCTATCGTCTTCAAGGTGGCTTTGATGGTTAAGAAATATCTGACCGCAAATCCGGTTAAGTATTAAAAGAGAATAGGATACCGATGAAAAAGCGGCGCAGGACTTTTGTCCTGCGCCGCTTTTGTGTGTGAAACGACCGGTGCGGTCGGTTGCATTTTTGCAGTATCGACAAAGTTAGCAGCAAAGAATGAGAAATTTTGACAAAAGTGGTTATTGGGTGTTGCAAAGGCTTTCGAATTATGCTATATTTGTATTAAATGATAAAAGAGTGAAAAATGTGATAAAAAAGAAAAGGAATCACAGGTGTACAAAATCAATGGGAGAGGCAAAACACACCGCTTTGTGAAAAGGATTTCCGCTGTATTCACAGATTTTCCGTCTGCTTTTTGCTGCTTTCTTCTTGCAGGGAGAAAAATCGGTATGATTGTAAACTTTTTTTCAAACTATGCGGGGAATCCGGTCAAATGGTTGCGGAAAATTTAAAATTAGTTTATAATTGGAAAGGCTAAAAATGCGCAAAGGTGGGAGATTGATTACGAATGGCGTATCTTTCCTGCGTAAAATAAAGCCGCAACAGTACAAAGAGGATAAGGCGGTGTTCAGGTGATTGAATTTACCAGTGTCTCCAAGGTCTACGACAACGGCACACGGGCGTTGAGCAATGTCAGCCTGCGGGTGGACAAGGGAGAATTTGTATTTGTGGTCGGACCTTCCGGCGCGGGCAAAAGTACCTTTATCAAGTTGATCCTGCGAGAGGAAACTCCAACCAAAGGAATCGTTACGGTCAATGGATACAATTTGAATAAAATCAAAAAACGGCAGATCCCGCAGTTTCGTCGGTCGCTCGGAGTGGTATTCCAGGACTTTCGGCTGATTCCGCAGATGACCGTTTATGATAATGTAGCGTTTGCGCTGCGTGTGACCAATGTGGCAAACCGCTCCATCCGCCAGAGGGTGCCCTATGTGCTGGGTCTGGTGGGTCTGGCTGCCAAGGCGCGCAATTACCCGGATCAGCTTTCGGGCGGCGAGCAGCAGCGTGTGGCACTGGCGCGGGCGCTGGTAAACAATCCTCCGCTGCTGATTGCGGACGAGCCGACCGGCAACATCGACCCGGAGCTGTCCTACGAAATCGTAGAGCTGCTCAACGAGATCAACAAGTGCGGGACCACCGTTGTGATGGTTACCCACGAGCATGAGCTGGTGGCAAAATTCAACCGCAGGGTCATCACCATCAACCACGGCAATGTGGTGGGCGACGGCTCGGATGCGGATGAATGGGGGGATTTTTATGAAGGGTAGCAGTTTGGGATACCTGTTTAAAACAGGATTTAAAAATGTATATATGAATCGTCTGATGTCGTTGGCATCCATCGGCGTTCTGGTTGCCTGCCTGATGCTGATTGGCGGCGCAGTGCTGCTTTCGCTGAATATGCAGGTGATTGTCGGCGCAGTTGAAGACGAAAACGAGATGGTCGCCTTTTTGGACATGGACCTTTCGGACAGCCAGGTCAAACAGATCGGGCAGGAGATTGCGGACATCCCCGAGGTCGAAGAAAGCTACTTCTACTCCTCGGAGGAAGCTTGGGAAACCGAAAAGGAAAAATGGGGAGCTGCCAGCGCGATGGTAGAAGCGGATGTGGAAGGCAATGATTTAGGTCCCATCCTGCCGGACGCCTATCGCATCAAGCTCAAGGATGTCAGTGCATCAACCCTCGATTCGGTTGAGCAGCAGCTGCTGGAAATCGATGGGGTAGACCCGGACATCCGCACGCCGAGCCAGGAGGCAACCATCCTCTCCGATTTGGAGAAGGCAATTTCTACCGTTGGCGCTGTCATCGTGCTGATTTTGGCAATCGTTTCGGTGGTCATCATTGCCAACACCATCAAAATCACCATCTTCTCCCGCCGCAAGGAAATTGGCATCATGCGTTTGGTGGGTGCGACCAACACCTTCATCAAGATGCCGTTCATCATCGAGGGTATGCTGATTGGAGTGATTTCGGCGCTGATTGCCTTCGGGCTGCTGTGGGTCGCTTACAACTATGCAACTCAGTTCGTTATGACCAATCCGTCCTCCTGGCTGGAAATCGCCATCGGACGCCTGATCGACTTTAAACAGATTGCACCGTATATGCTGGCAGGCTTTGCTGCCGGTGGTGCAGGTTTGGGTGTGGTTGGTTCCAGCCTGTTCATCCGCAAACACCTGAAGGTGTAGGGCGGTTTTATCTAAAATGTAAAGGAGAGTGCAACAGCCATGAAACAACGTCACCGGCTGCGCCCACTGGCGGCAGCGCTTCTTGCAAGCCTCTTGTTGGCAATGCCTGCTTCCGCTTCCTGGGGATACAGCGAAGAAACCAGCACCCAGACCGGCGATTATGTCAACTCGGACGATGCCGAAGCGCAGCGTCAGCAGGAAATTGCCGAAGCAAATGCACAAAAGGCACAGAGAGAGCAGCAGAAGGCTGCTTATCAGCAGCAAATCAATGACCGGCAGAACGACCTGGACAAGCTCAAAGCCGAACAGAAGGAGCTGCAAAATAAACTGGCAGGTGTCAGCGGGCAAAAGCAGCAGGCACAGGCAGTGAAGGCTTCGCTGGATGCAGATTTGGACAATGTTCTCGGACAGATCAGCACCCTGAATTTACAGATTGAGGCGATGAACGAATCCATTAAGATGACGGAGGAGGACATCGCTGCCTCCAAACAGAGCATCAACGAGCAGATTAGCCTGCTGCGCAAGCGTATCCTGACCTCCTACAAAGCCGGATACAGCGATGCGTTGTCGGTTGTACTGGGTGCAGACAGCTACTATGACAGCTTGGTGCGCACCCGTGTCATCACCGAGATTGCCGACCGCGATAAGGACATCATCACCGAGCTTTCTGCGGAAAAGGAGGAGCTGGAGGAAAAGGAAACCCAGCTCAAAGACGAGCAGGAGAAGCTGGAGCAGGCAAACGAGGCGCTGGAAGAAAATAAATCTTCCCTGAGCAAAAAGATTTCTGCGGCAAGCGCACAAATCGAGGACATCAGCCTTCTGGAAAAGCAGTATCAGAGCGACCTTGCTGCCAGCCAGCAGAAGGCAAAGGAGATGGAGCAGGAAATTGCAGCAGCTTATGCTTCGATTGCAAACCTTTCTTCTTCGACAAACAGTGAGTATGTCGGCGGCGAGATGAAATGGCCACTGCCCAATTACAGCACCATTTCTTCCAGCTACGGCTGGCGTTTTAACGGCACCGATTTCCACACCGGTATCGACATCACCGGCAGCAACTGCATGGGCGCCACCATTGTAGCGGCAAATACCGGTACTGTTGTGAAAGCCAACACCACCTTCACGGTGGGCAGAGGTTATGGTAAGTACATCATCATCGACCACGGCGGCGGCAAGAGCACCCTTTACGGACATTGCAGCGAGCTGCTGGTTTCGGAAGGACAGACGGTATCCCGCGGACAGGCGATTGCCAAGGTCGGCAGCACCGGTTGGTCCACCGGACCGCACCTGCACTTTGAGGTGCGTGAGGACGAACAGCACGTCAACCCACTGCCGTACCTCAAAGGAAATTAAGAAATCTGTCGGTCGCCTGTTGTTTCCGACAGAAACGAAAGAAAGATAAAACCTCCAGACGTTTTGGTGTCTGGAGGTTTTTGTTTGTGTTCAGCAGATAAGATTTAACAATAGGATTCTTTGTTTTGGGATTTTGAAAACCACCATCAAACCACTTTCAAACAGTGCTTTGGAGTAAAAGAAAACCCTCAACAAATCGCTTCATTATACGGTTTGTTGAGGGTGAGGTTTGGGGCTAGAGATGGGAATCGAACCCACGACCTGCTGATTACGAATCAGCTGCTCTACCGACTGAGCCACTCTAGCGGATAAAACCTGTATACTATTATACCGCATAATCAGGATAAGGTCAAGAGAGATAGAAAAAATTATTACTTTTATTTTTGAAAGTTGACAGGAGTGGATGATTGTGCTATAGTAGGAAAATACTTGAGGGACCGTTATTTTAAATATTTTATTGCGCAGATTTTGAAGCATTATTGTGCGATTTATAAATTTTGGGAGTGGACGAGGGGGAAAATGTATGCCGCAAGTTGTGAAAACGATGCAGCCGGAGTTAATGGCTCAAATGGAGCTTTTGCTCCGCATTGTGGTGGCGGGCGTCTGTGGTGCCTTCATAGGGTTGGAGCGACAGAATCGACTGAAGAACGCAGGGTTAAAAACCCATCTTCTGGTGGCGCTGACCAGTGCGCTGATGGTTGTGATTTCAAAGTATGGATTTTTTGATGTGATCTCCCAAGGTCTTTCGGTGGATGCTTCGCGTGTTGCGGCAAGTGTTGCCAGCGGAGTCGGTTTTCTGGGAGCAGGACTGATCCTTGCCGGCAAGCATGAAATCATGGGGGTGACCACCGCCGCAGGAATCTGGGCTACGGTCGGAATTGGGATGGCATTTGGCGCCGGTATGTACTTTTTAGGGACGAGTGCAACGTTGGTGATTTTGTTTTCACAGTTCCTTCTGCACCAAAGGTTCATCACCTCCAATGAATATTTTGGCGAGCGCGTCACAGTGACGCTACTGCCGTCGGATGACGCCTTAGAACGATTCCAGCAAAGCCTTTCCCAAAATAAATTTGAAATGTCGGATATTAAGGTAAAGTCCAGCGGTGCGGAAGCGATAGAAGTTCGCTTTGTTGTTCGCATCAAGGGACTTCATCAAATCGGTCCACTCGGCGACCTTTTAAAACAGGATAGCCAGGTGCAGAGCTTTTCTATCAGCAAACTGGTGTGAGTAAAACTTGTCGGGAAAATGTGCAGAATATTTTTTCGCAAAACAATCTTTCGCAAAGTTTTATGGAAAGAAAGGGTTTGAAGGGCTTGCAAATGATTAAAAAATATGGTAATCTATAAAGGAAGTATACAAGCGAAAGGGGCCGATCGACTGTCCATGGCAGCCGTTGCCGTTTTCCTTGTCAGCGTGAGCGTTGTTGTAAGGAAAGAGTGGGGTTCTCCCGCTCTTTTGTTTTGTAAGTTGACATCACTACCGCGACAGAAATGAAAGGAAGGAAACCGTTTTGGCAACATCAAAAAAACCAAATACTGTTGACACTGTCACCGCCCTGGCACAGCCTGTCGTGGCAGAAATGGGCTTGCAGCTGTGGGATGTCCGCTTTGAAAAGGAGGGCGCTTCCTGGTATCTGCGTCTGTTTATCGACAAAGAGGGCGGCGTCACCATCGACGACTGTGAAAATCTTAGCCGTCGGATGGATAAAATCCTGGACGAAGCAGACCCAATCAGCCAGTCCTACTATTTTGAGGTGTCCTCTCCGGGCATCGGCAGAGACCTTGTTCGTCCCTGGCACTTTGAGCGCTATCTGGGAGAGCAGATCGAGGTCAAACTCATCCGCCCGATGCAGCTGGAAAATGGCAGCAGCCTGCGGGAATTTGTAGCTCCGCTGTGCAGCTGTGACGACCAGACCATCACCGTCGAGCTGGACGGACAGCAGCTGACCATTGAGAAGAAGGACGCCGCTTACATCCGTTTATATGAGCAGATCAGTTTTAAGTAGCATTGTGCGGATCACATCATCCGCAAACAGGAGGAAAGAACGTGAGCACCATCAACAGTGAGTTTTTCGAAGCACTGGCTTTATTGGAAAAAGAAAGAGGCATCCCGATGACCTACCTGATCGAGAAGATCAGCAACGCCATTGCGGTTGCCATCAAACGTGACATGGGTGGTAGCGAAAACACCATCGTGGAGATCGATCCGGTCAAGCGCCGCTTTTATGTAGCGGTACGCAAGCAGGTGGTGGAAGAGGTCGAGGACCCGGAAAACGAAATCACCTTACAGGATGCTACCAAGTACAGCAAGGTGGCACATGTGGGCGGAATGGTAGAGATTCCGCTGGAAACCAAGCAGTTTGGACGAATTGCTGCACAGTCGGCAAAACACGTCATCCGTCAGGGCATCAGCGAGGCAGAAAAAGGTCAGCTGGTGCAGAAGTATCAGGATAAGAAATATGAAATCATCTCGGTACCGGTCCTCAAGATCGACGAGGTCAAGGGAAATGCCACCGTTGAAATCGACAAGAGCGAAGCCATCCTGCCAAAGAGCGAGCAGGTTCCGGGCGAGGTGCTGCATGAAGGTCAGCGCATCATGGTGTATGTCGTAGACGTTCTGACCGGCGGCAAAAATCCAAAGCTGATGATTTCCCGTACCCATCCGGGGCTGATCAAACGTCTGTTTGAGATGCACACCCCGGAAATCAAGGACGGCACGGTGGAAATCATGGCAGTTTCCCGTGAGGCAGGCTCCCGTACCAAGATTGCAGTCTGGAGCAAGGACGAGAACGTTGACGCAGTCGGCGCTTGCATCGGACCGAAGGGTTCCCGCGTCTCCGCCATCGTTGAAGAGCTGGGCGGCGAGAAGATCGACGTCATCAAATACAGCGAAAACCCGGAGGAGCTGGTGGCAGAAGCCCTTTCTCCGGCAGAGGTCGTCCGCGTTCTGGTGGACCCGACCGGCGCCAAAAACTGCAAAGCCATCGTACCGGACAGCCAGCTTTCGCTTGCAATCGGCAACAAGGGACAGAACGTCCGTCTGGCAGCCCGTTTGACCGGCTGGAAGATCGACATCGGTCCACAGAGTCAGGAGCAGGAGATTGTCGAGCAGCATGAGCAACTCAAGGCACAGACCCAGGCAGAAATCGACAAAGCAGTGGACGATCTGTTCGCTGATGATTTCGATTTTGAATAATCCGATTTCGATTCGCAATACAAATTAGAGAAGGCAAAGGAGGCGCAGGAGGATGAGCGCTGCTACACCACAAAAAAAGATGCCGGTGCGGATGTGTACCGGGTGTCGGGAGCACAAGCCGAAAAAAGAGATGATCCGCGTCGTTCGCTCCCCACAGGGAGAGATCAGTCTGGACTTTACCGGCAAGCAGTCCGGCCGAGGCGCTTACTTGTGCAAAAGCTGTGAGTGCCTGCAAAAGGCGCGCAAGACCCGTCAGCTCGAGCGCGCGTTGCAGACTGCCATCCCGGAGCAGGTGTACGAACGGCTGGAGCAGCAGATGCAAAGCGAAGGAGGCACACAGCAATGACCACAGCGCAGCAGCAGCTTGCCACCCTTTCGATGGCGCGCAGGGCAGGACGACTTGTTTTGGGCTTTGAGCGGGTGGTCGAGCTGATGAAGGAAGGTCAGCTGTGTGGGGTCTATTACACACAGGACCTTTCCCCAAAAAGCCTGAAGGAGCTGCTTTTTTACGCAGAGCAGCACAAGCTGCAGCCGATGTGTTTGCAGCTGACCATGCAGGACATCCGGCAGGGCTGCGGCAAACGCTGCGGCATTGCCGCTGTAACGGATGAAGGTTTTGCATCAAAAATGAACAGCCTTATCGATTAGCAATACAAGACAGGCAGGACAAAAGCATTCCTGGATAAAAGGAGGCGTATGTTTGCATGATAAATGATAAATACAGAATCAGCGAGGTCGCAAAGGACCTGAACGTCCCGATGAAGGAACTGGTGGAGCTGCTGGAAAAGCAGTTCCCGGGTGAAAAAAAGCGCACCACCGCCCTTAGCAATGAAGAGCTGAATTTTGTTTTTGAAACCTATACGCAAAAAAATCAGATGGACAGCCTGGACAGCTATTATGCGTACCGCGAGGAATCCAAGGTGCCGCAGGCAAAGTCCAAACCGGAAAAGGAAAAGAAAGAACAGCAGCAGAAAAAGGCACAGCCAAAGCCGGAGGAAAAACCGGCGGAAGCTGTGGCTGAAAGCCCGGCAAAAGAAGAACTGCCGCAGGTCAAGGAGGCTGCAAAATCCCAACCGGCACAGCCAGAAGTAAAACCGGAGCCAAAACCGGCAGAACAGGAACAACCAAAGCCGGCATCGGCTCAAAAGGAAGCGGATGCCCAAGAGACTCAGATGGAGAGGGAGAAGCAGGATATGAGTGAAACACCAAAGCGCCCGGGCGCGAAAGAAGGCGGCAAACCCGCGCAGAAGCCGCAGTCCGACCGCCCACAGAACAACCGTACCAACGGTGACCGCGGTGAAAGACGTCCGCAGAATGATAATCGCACCGGCGAACGCAGATCCGGCGGCGACCGCCCACAGGGTGGCTTCCGTTCCGGCGAGCGCAGCGACCGCCCGCAGGGTGGATTCCGCTCCGGCGACCGCGGCGACCGTCCGCAGGGCGGTTTCCGCTCGAATGACCGCCCACAGGGTGATTTTCGTTCGAACGACCGCAACCGCGGCATGAACAATAACAACAATCGTCCACAGCAGAACAAACCGGCAAAACCGCAGAAACCGGCAGCTGCGCCAAGACAGGCATCTGCCATCAACCCGGAACTGGACGAAAACGTCAATGGTAAGATGATCCGTCACGTGGATATGCGTGCGGCAAACGTCGAGCTGGACAAATACAACGAGCGTTATGAAAATATTGCACCGACCAATCTGGCAAAACGCGACGACGGCGTGAAGAAACAGAAGATCGGCGGCAGAAACAATAAGAAAAAGAACTTCATGTCCAAAAAGGACAAGGAGATGGAGAAACTCAAGAAGCTGGAGATGGAGCGCGAGCGCCGTCAGAAGCTGCACATCACCCTGCCGGATGAAATCACCGTCGGCGACCTGGCTCTCAAGCTGAAAATTCAGTCGGCAGAGATTGTCAAACGCTTGATGGCATTGGGCGAGATGAAGTCGGTGTCGGACATCATCGACTACGATACCGCTGCATTGGTTGCAATGGAAATCGGTGCAAAGGTCGAGCGTGAGGTGGTCGTTACCATCGAGGACCGTCTGTTCGACGACAGCGAGGATAAGGACGAAGAGAAGGTAGAGCGTCCGCCGGTCGTTGTTGTTATGGGTCACGTAGACCACGGTAAGACCTCCATCCTTGACGCCATTCGTCATGCGGATGTCACCTCCACCGAGGCAGGCGGTATCACCCAGCACATCGGTGCGTACCAGGTCAACGTCAGCGGCAAGCCAATCACCTTCCTGGATACCCCGGGACATGAGGCGTTTACCGCTATGCGTGCGCGCGGTGCGGACATCACCGATATTGCAGTGCTGGTTGTAGCTGCCGACGACGGCATCATGCCGCAGACCGTTGAGTCGATCAACCACGCAAAAGCGGCTGGCATTTCGATCATCGTTGCTATCAACAAAATGGATAAACCGACTGCAAACCCGGATAAGGTTATGCAGGAGCTGACCGAGTACGAGCTGGTACCGGAGGAATGGGGCGGCGACGTCATCTGTGTTCCGGTTTCGGCAAAGACCAAGATGGGCATTCAGGACCTGCTGGAAAACATCCTGCTGGTGGCTGAGGTAAAAGAGCTGAAAGCAAACCCGGACCGTCTGGCAAAGGGTACTGTCATCGAAGCAAAACTCGATAAGGGCAGAGGTCCGGTCGCTACCATCCTGGTGCAGAACGGTACCCTCAAATCCGGCGACAGTGTCATTGCAGGCACCGCAGTCGGCAGAGTTAGAGTGATGACCAACTCCCGCGGCGAGCGCATCGAAACCGCAGGTCCTTCCACTCCGGTCGAAATCACCGGTCTGGCAGAGGTACCGGCAGCAGGCGACGAGTTCAATGCCGTTGAGGACGAAAGACTGGCTCGTGAGCTGGTTGAACAGCGCAGACAGCAGGCCAAGGAGAAGGAGTTCAGCTCCTACCAGAAGGTAACGCTGGATAACCTGTTCGAGCAGATCGAGGTCGGAGAGACCAAAGAGCTGCCGCTGATTGTCAAAGCAGACGTACAGGGCTCGGTAGAGGCGGTCAAACAGTCGCTGGAAAAACTGAGCAACCCGGAGGTCCGCGTCAAGGTAATCCACGGAGCAGTCGGCGCTGTCAGCAAGTCGGACGTTATGCTGGCACAGGCGTGCGGCGCTATCATCGTTGGCTTCAACGTTCGTCCAGACCCGGTTGCAAGGGATATGGCGGAGACCGAAGGGGTCGACATGAGAATGTACCGCGTCATCTATGACGCCATCGAGGAAATCTCTTCGGCTATGAAGGGTATGCTGGCTCCAAAAACCCGCGAGGTCGAACTGGGCAGAGCAGAGGTGCGCGAGGTGTTCAAGATTACCGGCGTGGGCACCGTTGCCGGCTGTTATGTTCTGGAAGGCAAGATCACCCGCAACGCCGAAATCCGCATCGTGCGCGATGGTATCATCATTGCCGACGAGCATCTGACCTCCCTCAAACGTTTCAAAGACGACGTCAAAGAGGTTGCAAGAGGCTACGAGTGCGGCATGGGCATCGAGAAGTTTGGCGACCTGAAGGTCGGCGATATCTTCGAAGCATATATGATCGAGGAATACCGCGACTAAATCTATCGTTTCTGTCATCCGGGCGGCACACGCGGGATACACAACGAACACCGTATTGAGATAGTGAACGACCGGAACCCGAGGGCTCCGGTCGTTTGCGCTTAAAAGGAATTTTTGGATACAATAAACGATTGTTGACAGATGAAAGGAGAAATGACTATGGCATTTCGAGTAGGAAGGACCAGCGAGGACCTCAAACGGGAGCTGACCGACATCATCCGCTATGTAAAGGACCCAAGGGTCAGCTCGATCCTCACTATCATCAAGGTGGAGCTTTCCAACGACCTGTCCCACTGTAAGGTATACATCAGCTCGCTGGAGGGTATGGAGAAGGCAAAGGAAGCGGCAAAGGGACTGAACAATGCAAACGGCTTCATCAAGCATGAGGTGAACAGCCGCATCAAGATGCGCCGCATCCCGGATTTCCACTTTATCGCAGACGATTCCACCGAATACAGCGCAGGCATCGCAAAAATCCTCAACAGCCTGGACATCCGCCACGACGACGAGGAAGGTACGGAAGAAGAATAAACCTTCAAGGAAAAAGGAGGGTCAGCCCATGTCAGAGATGATTGATACTGCGGCAGCGGTTCGCCTGCTGCAAGGGATGGAGGACGTTGCCATCCTCTGCCACAAATCTCCCGACGGGGACACACTGGGCTGCGGTTTTGCACTGCTGTATGCTTTGCAGAAGCTGGGCAAACGCGCGGTGGTCTTGTGCAAGGACCCGCTGCCCGACCGGTATGCCTACCTGGGTGAAGGAACGCACACCGAACCACCCTTTGTCCCAAAGGCAGTGGTGGCAGTCGATACCGCATCGGATGCCCTGCTGGGCGAACCTTTGCAGCTATATGCCGACCGGGTGGACCTGTGCATCGACCACCATCCGTCCAACACCGGCTATGCAAAGCGCCTGCTGCTGCGTCCGACCGCTGCTGCCGCCTGCGAGCTGATGACCGACCTGCTCACCGAACTGAGCGGCTTGGACGAACGGATGGCAGATTGCCTGTACACAGGGCTGGTGACCGATACCGGCTGCTTTAAGCATCCGTCGGTCACGGTGGACACCCACCGCATTGCACAGCAGCTGCTGCTGGCAGGCGCACAGATGCAGAAGATTCACCGGATGTACGACAGCATGACCAAAGGAAAGGCGGCGCTGACTGCCTATGCGCTGGAGCATCTGCGCTATGAGCTGGACGGCAGGTGTGCGCTGGTGGTGCTGCCGCGGGATGTGATCAATCTTCATCAGGTCACCGATGACCAGTTGGAGGGCATTTCCTCCCTGCCGCGCCAAATCGAAGGGGTGTTGGTCGGGGTGACTCTGCGCCAGTATAAGAACTGCAAGGGATACAAGCTTTCGGTGCGCACCGACGGCATCATCGACGCCAGTGCGATCTGTGCGCGGCTGGGCGGCGGCGGACACCGGGGAGCTGCCGGCTGCAACGTGGAGGATACACCGGTCGAACAGGTTTACCAACAGATATTACACAGCGTACAGCAGCAGCTGGACGCACAGGGATGAGGGAAAAGGATGCAGAAAAACGACGGGATCATCATTATGGACAAGCCGCAGGGCTTTACCTCCTTTGATATGGTGGCAAAGATGCGCGGAATGTTGGGTACCCGCAAGGTGGGACACGCAGGCACACTCGACCCGATGGCGACCGGCGTGCTGCCCATCTTTGTCGGACGGGCGACCAAGTGCTGCGACCTGCTGCCCGACCAGGATAAAAGCTACACAGCCACCTTTGAGCTGGGATATACCACCGATACGCTGGATGCCACCGGCAAGCTGCTCTCCAAACAGCCGGTCACAGCAGGAGAGGAGCAGGTGCGAGCAGTACTGGAACGGTTCTGCGGACCGATCAGCCAGCTGCCTCCCATGTATTCTGCCATCTCCATCGGCGGTAAGCGGCTGTATGACCTTGCACGTCAGGGCATCGAGGTGGAGCGGGAGCGCAGACCGGTTACCATCCACTCGCTGGAGCTGACCGCTGCGCAGCCGCAGGAAAACCGCTATACCATCGAGGTAAACTGCTCGAAGGGGACCTATATCAGAACCCTCTGCGCCGATATTGGAGAAGCGCTGGGCTGTGGAGCGACCATGACCGCCCTGCGCCGTACCTGTGCTGCCGGTTTTTCGCTGGAGGATGCTTTGACACTGGAGCAGGCGAAGCAGCTTGCCGAACAGGGAGCGCTCAGAGAACGGATGCTGCCGATTGAACGGGTGTTTTCCTCACTGCCGAGGTTACATCTGGGCGGAAAGCAGGAGCAGATGTACCGCAACGGCGTTCGTCTGGACCTTGCCCGGCTGGAAGGCACACAGGATTTTGCCGGCTGGCAGGGGGACGTGGCTGTCTTTGGAGAAGGCGGCGTCTTTTTGGGATTGAGCTGCCCGGACTGGGAAAGCCAAGAGCTGCGCCTGCACAAGCTGTTTGCCATCTAACAGCTGTGAAGTTCCCCCTCAGCTGATTGTGCCGGAACGTCTCCCCTTAACAAGGGGAGATGAGACGACAGCGATGCTGTCGTCTCAGAGGGGTTAGGTGACTGCTGCTAGAGATTACCCCTCAGTTGATTGCATCAGCAGCTCCCCTACACAGGGGAGCCTTG